>Ga0123354_10018630_pt1 | contig 10890 bp, 9 predicted proteins | sample TergutLab28metaG_2_FD_97872 | JGI IMG/M metagenome (GOLD analysis project Ga0123354, IMG submission 97872) | Labiotermes labralis P4 segment gut microbial communities from Petit-Saut dam, French Guiana - Lab288 P4 | ecosystem: Host-associated > Arthropoda: Insects > Digestive system > Gut ... | reverse complement strand
GCGGCTGAGTTTGAGTGGTGTCCGTGTTGCAGGCTGTTGGAGATTTGGTGCGGCTGGGTTTGAGTGGTGTCCGTGTTGCAGGCTGTTGGAGATTTGGTTCGGCCGGGTTTGAGTAGTGTCCGTGTTGCAGGCTGTTGGAGATTTGGTGCGGCTGGGTTTGAGTGGTGTCCGTGTTGCAGGCTGTTGGAGATTTTGTGCGGCTGGGTTTGAGTAGTGTCCGTGTTGCAGGCTGTTGGAGATTTGGTGCGGCTGGGTTTGAGTAGTGTCCGTGTTGCAGGCTGTTGGAGATTTGGTGCGGCTGGGTTTGAGTAGTGTCCGTGTTGCAGGCTGAAGCAAGCCTCCAACACACAACGAACCGAGAACAAAACGAACGATGTGGTAATTCAACAGCACTGTCGCAAGCTCCTGATGATGGATATATTAATGCCCGAAACATGTTGAGCACATAAGAAGTGAAATAAAATAGCAAGTAACATGAAGTTGGTCTTTTATTCAACGTATTTCCGCCTTTAACATAACAAGAAGGCTCATCACAGCACTCACAACAGCCCGGATTACTCCCACAACGAAGCAGAGAGCAGTTTCACAACGAATGCAATGCAAGGATGATCCCTACAAAGCGGTACGACATGTTCGGAGGATACTACCATAAATATACACAAGTCTTCGTGTAAAGTACCCGGGATTCTTCTCAGATCTTAATAAAATTTGACTTTTCTTGAAAGATGTTCGAAAATTATTCAAATACAAAATTTCGTGAAAATCCGTCCAGTGGATGCTGAGTTTGGTAGATGTGGACGGACAGACATACATGGCATGACGAATGGAGCAGTCGCTTTTCGTAATTTTGCGAACGGGCTTTAACATAAGAAAGAGAGAGGAATGAAGACGAAGAATGGGAAGGCCCAACGACATAAAATAGTGCCTGAGAGAGAAAAGATAAGAGATAAAATAAAATAAATATATAAAAAGAAATAGAAGAAACTAAGGAACAAGGGACATAGGAGTAGTAAAATAAAAACACAGAGGAAAATAAATATACAGAAAGAGAACAAAACGTAAGTCCAACTACTGACGGTAGCGACGTATCAGTCTGGTTGAGATCAATAAGTCTCAATGCAATATCAATGTAATAAAAATATATAGTTTTGTGTAAAATCATGTAGATCTAGTCGACAAGGTAACATATAGGTCACACATGAATACAGAGACAAAAAGAAACAGTGAAGTTAAATAGAATTTTCAGCCCGAATAACTACAGGACACTGAAAAAAGCTGCATTCTCTCTTTGCAATAACAGAAACAGTTGGTGAGCGCTATAGGACGCAGCCGATGCGCGTGCATCATTCTGTCTAGCTGGTTTACTAGCATCGTGCAACGTCAAAGCCTGGTTCATATTTCTGATAAAATTTTTAGTAGTTACAGTCCGTCTCTCAACAAGAAATCTGAGACAGTATCCAAAAACAGGACCGGTGAGTTAAACACACATGTTATGTCCATTACATATAGCGCGATATATACCCATTTCGGAACTTCCATGTTAACAGGGTAGGTAATGTACAAGGGGGTGCTGGTAAGTCTTTAGCCCGACCAGGAAGGAAACAAGCTACAGCGGCCAAACTTGGGATTTATTCAACCTACTCCCCACGAAGCTTAATACACTTCTTAGACCTTTGCTCTAACTTTTGCAAGCCACTCAAAAAAAAATTCAGAAATTGTCCGTCCAACCAGGTCTCTGCGGCAGCAATGACCTCCGCGTCGGACGAAAATTGGCGAACTTTCAATTGTTCTTTTTTCAGTTCAGGGAACAGGTGATAGTCCGACGGGGCCAGATCCGGAAAATGGGGTGGGTCATCAAGACATTGGAAGCCCAGGTAGGCCAGTTTCTTCTGGGTTGCAAGTGCCCAGTGAGCCGGGTCATTGTCGTGCAAGAACAAGACCCCCTTGTGACCTTCACGCGACGTTTTTCCTTCAAAATATCCTTTAATTGCACCAGCAGAGATGAGTAATACTCGGCGTTGATAGTTTAGCCCTTTGGAAGATAGCACTGGTCAACACACAAAATGTATCCGTAGCCAAAATAGTTGATTCTTCTTTAATTCAACGTGCTGACACCAAATATGGCCTTAGAATTCAATTCTTGGCTCTAGTTGTCATGATACATGAAGTGTGGCTTAATGCGTAAAATAGTTACTTGGGAAGGGATGCAGGTGTCAGCACTGCGCTCTCAGATGATGAGTAATGATTTCTGTGTATCATAAAAGGCACGAAGATCTAGTTCATTTCTTTAAAATGGAAAGGGGCCTTGTTGTTTGCACTGATATTGATGGCCTGATGCAAACATTCAATATTAATCAAAATCTTCTGGACTGGCGACTCTTTATAGACTCGTCGAAGTTGAGTCTCAAAGCAGTTCTCCGTCACAACGGCCACACCCTACCATCCATTCCTGTTGGTCATTCAGTGCATAATAAGAGTCGTATGAGAACTTGGTTATGATGGAAGTCATTAATTACCATAAATTCAAGTGGCAAATCTGTGGTGACCTAAAAGTGATTGCCTTACTACTTGGACTACAACAAGTATTCACAAAATTTTGCTGCTCCATTTGTGAATGGGACAGCAGAGCTCGGTCTCTTCATTATTCAAGAAAATATTGACCTGCCAGAAAATCTCTGGAACCAGGAATAATGAATGTGGAAAATCAACCACTAGTGGAACAGAGTAAAATTTTGTTGCCATCCATGCATTTAAAGCTTGGTGTGGTGAGAAATTTTGTAAAGGCCATAAACCAAAAAGAAGCTGCCTTTTCTTACTTATGAGAAAAGTTTCCCAGACTGATTGAAAAAAAAATTTAAAGAAGGTATTTTCATTGGTCCGCAAATACGAGATATTATCAAGGACAAATACTTTGACAAGCTCCTTCAAGGTGACGAAAAGGCCGCTTGGGACAGTTTTCAATTTGTAGTAAAAGTATTCTTGGGAAACAGAAGGGTTCAAAACTATGAGGAGATTGTAAACACCCTTTGTAGAGCTACCAGAAATTAGGCTCAACTTGTCACTAAAATACACTTCCTTCACTCGCATTTGGATTTTTTCCCAGAGAATTGTGGTGCAGTGAGTGATGAACACGGAGAATGTTTCCATCAAGACATTTCTTCAATGGAGAAGAGATATCAAGGGAAATGGAACTGTGCAGTGCTCGCCGACTGCTGCTGGAATACAAGCATCAGGCAAAACGAAAAAAGAAAGTGATTTCGTTTGTATTAAATAATGAAATTACATGAAAAAGACAGTGAAGATGTTCAATTTACGCTGTAAATATTATCTCTAAACAGAATAAGTCTACTGAACACATTCTTTTCTACTTAATAGTATTAATTCTTTATTTACTCCACCGTTCCGTGTAACATTTCAACCTATTTCGTGAAATACCAAAGTTGTAGCATAATTTTACAACTAGAGCCAAGTAATTTTTTTTATATTCTCTTTCTAACTTCATAGATGCAAACAAATAAATTAATAACATATTCATCACAGATACAAAAAAAAATTTAAATTTGTTTTCCAGTGTAATCAATGGGAGTATGCCGTCTTGATCCCAAAAAAATTGAGGCGAGAAATTATACAGCGGAATTTTGCACACGGAATTTTGGGGGGGGCGGGGTGAGCCACTATGCCGCCACTCCAGTGATTGTTGCTTTGTCTCCGGGTCATAGTGCTATAACCAGGTTTCTCCCATGGTCACCAATCGCGACAATATATCTTTCGGATTGCGCCGAAAAAATTCCAAAAGTTGCTCAGTCGACTGGCACCGTTGACGTTTTTGATCCGCGTTCAGGCATTTCGGGACCCACTTCGCGGAGAGCTTCCGCATGTCCAAATCTTCATGAATGATGGACCCAGCCCATTAACGTGAGATGCCCAGTTGCTCAGCTATTGATTTAGCCGAAATCCGGCGGTCTTCCAAGATTAGCTCGTGAATTTGATCAATAAACTCCGGGGTGGTCACTGTTTTGGGTCGTCCAGGACGAGGCGCATCACAGGTGAAAAAATTACCAAGTTTAAACTGGGCCACCCAGTTTTTGACGGTGGCATACGATGGTGCATATTCCCTTAATGTTTCTATCAGAATGGCGTGAATTTCCTTCGGCGCCTTGCCTTACAGGAAAAAAAAACTTGCTGACAGCTCGCGTCTCGATGTTGTTGAAATCGCGCGCATCCCTGACATATGCTTCCTTTCAGCCTCTGTAACAAGAAAAAAAACTTGCAATTCGGCACATGAACAGACCATTCTTTCCAACGACACTATCGATTCCGTACTACGACATCGGGAAATAGGTCGGGCTAAGGATTTATCAGCAACCGCTCGTACATTTCTGAATAAAGATTTAAATATATTATCACACGAAAAACAAAATAGGCCAGTCTTCGTTGCGTTCGGACAGCCGTGCGAAAAACGGGTGTTTTATTTTTTAATGTAGAGTTCTGTTAAAACATCACTCTGAAGCACAAGCATGATGATGATGATGATGATGATGATACGTAAGTATCATCATCATCATCCCCGTATCATCATCATCATTGACCCTTTTGAACCAAGGCCTTCTTCAGAATCTTCTGCCAGCTGTCCCTATTGCTTGCAGCATTCCTCCAATTTCTCTCCCCCAACTTACTACCATCTTCCATCACACCATCTTCCCATCTCAGTTTCGGCCTGCCCCTCTGTCTTCTTCCTTCTACCACTGCAACGAGAACTCTGCTTGTAGGGATCTGTTCCTCCATACGAATGACATGTCCTGCCCATTTTAATCGATTAATTTTAATGTATGTTACTATATCACTTACCTTGTACAATGTATATAACTCATTGTTGTATTTTATTCTCCATTCTCCGTTATCATTTGTAGGTCCAAAAATAACTTACGTATATCACAGCAATACGGACCGGGATAGCGTAGATGGTATTACGATTCGCTACGGGGTGGACGGTCCGGGGATCGAATTCCAGTGGAGGCGAGATTTTCCACTCCCGTTCACACCGGATCTCGGGCACACCCAGCGTACTGTACAACGGGTACCTGCTCTCTCTCCCGGGGTACAACGGCTGGGCTGTGGTGTTGCCCCCCCCCCTACTAGAGCTGAGATTAAAGAAAGAGTAGAAATATACGTCTACGCCCTCTTTGGGCCCTCATGGTCTATTCTAGGGTGAACTTTATATCTTCACATAATGTTTGTGTCTCAGACTTGCAATGAAAATGTAAAGATTAAAATATATATAAAAAATACAGTTTCGCGTTTTGTTTTGCATGGATGTCAAATCTGGTTCCAAAACAAGGCGCTGAAGCGAATATCTGGATATAAGAGACAAGAAGTAACAGGAGGCCTACTGCCAATACTTTTCACTAACAAACCGAGCTCAGTTTAAGGTAGCAACTAATGACAAGCTGCGGGTATTGTGGGAGCGGGTTGCTAACACATGGGCACTTCAGAAAATAGATAAGAAATACTCCGAAAGTTTTAAAATCGGGTGCTGGAGAAGGACGGATGTAGGTCACTTGGACCGACCGTGTGAAAAATGAAGTACTAGACAGAGTCAATGAGCAAAGAAACAGCCTACATAAAATAAAAGAAAGGAAGGTTAAGTATATTGTTGAAATCCTGCTTAAGAACGGCCTTCTAAAAATACGTTAGTGATGGAAAGGCAGAGGGAAGGATAGAAGTGAGGGGTAGCCGATGAAGAAGATGTAAGCAGCTACTGGATGTCCGTAAGGAAAAAATAAGATACCGCATATGAAGAAACAACAAATACACATATACGAACATATACGAACATATGTTCAGTCACATGTTGTTGCTCTTTAGAAACATGTTGCGGCCACTATCGTGACCTTCATCGGGGTTTCGAATAAAAAGAACACATTTTGCATACAAATAACTGCACAAATGTGTATGATAACAGCACTTACTGCTACATTTGACATTCTCAAGCGAATATTATGTACTGGAAAATTATATGTTTACAACCTTGTTGAAATACATTAAAATCGGGCGTGTTTATGTTGTTCAGTGGATGTGCGTATTTGATTCACACCCTGTCAAGATATGTGAAGTTGTACAAATTAATTAATTCATTCATTCATTAGAAACTAACAAAAATTTCTTGCCAAATATTATGAAAAAACCGAATCGAAAAAAAATGGAATGGTGTGAGAAATAAGAAATGCATACACAAATATTTTTCGGAAATCGTTAAAGAAAGGAATCACTTCGGGATTCTAAAGCACACACACCGGCTACAAATTAAAACTGATCTACTAAAAATATTCCAGAGTGCGGCCTGGATCCATGTTGCCTAGGATATACTCGTAGTCCAGTGGCAGGCTGTTTTAAACATTTAAGTTCTTATAATAAAACCAACTAGATGGACTAATTTATCAAATTTATTTTTTGAATAAAACTCTACATGTTTCGGACAGTTCCTCTGTCCATCATCACGATTTCTTCACTGTAATCGTGATGATGGACAGAGGAACTGTCCAAAACATGTAGAATTTTATTCCAAAAATAAATTTGATAAATTATTGCATCTATTTGGTTTCATTGTAAGAATTCATCACGATGCACGGACACCTGAACGTCAAAATATTCTAAACACGTTCATGAACCATTGGGGTTACATAAAAATCGAGTATTTTTTGTCGAGCTGAGTGACTTGCATTACGAAGAATGAAACTTCTCCATTGAGCTGATTTGTATATTTAAGTTCCGATATAGTCACGTCTATATTTCCTTTGTATTTTCTAACAGTGGATGCGAGGCCTGTAAGTACACACTATTGAGGTAATGTCGTCCTGGAAGCAAAGCATGTGTTTACAGTAATAATGCGAATCGTTTCGATTCTGGTGGGGGGGGGTGGGGTGAACCTAAATGTGTATCTACCCAACAGACAGGAGCGATAAGTTTTTTTTAAAAAACGTTCCTTCTTCCAACTGGACAGATTTCATCCAATTCTGACTACGCAATTTTGTTCAAATTCGTAGTCAAAAATTTCACAACCGTCTTTCGTCTTATTTACACCTGCACATTTCTCATTGACTTACTCGTATATGATTAACTGTTAGGCATCACGCCCTATTACCTATTGCTGATAATATTTACTAGCTATAAATAGGGCAATCAGGGTTGTCCACATCCAACCTTTGCTGCCAAAAGAAACTGCAAGCAACCTGCGTCCTTACCCTGTTTGACACAAGCATCCTAATGAATTACGAACTTCGTCGTCATCAATTTATTTAATCCTTTTCCCCGTTTTATAGGCGGGACATGTAGCACGAATGAGCAAAATACGAAACGTAAGAATATTTGACTGGGAAAACCTGAAGCGATCACCAGCAAGACTTATCAATGACAGAATGATAACATTAAGACGTATCTTAAAGAACTTGTATTTGTGATTGGCTTAACGTGGCTGATGACAGGATACAGTGGCGTAATCTTTTGACCACTGTAACAAATTTTCAAACGAAAGGTTTCTTTTCACTTCGACGGACCAATAGCTTCTCAAGATTTTTGTTCCGTGGTGCTGGAGAAGAATAGAGTAGATCAGTTGGACCGATTGTGCGAGAAAATTGGTATAGTGCTTTCCTACTCGGATGATGGCTTGACTTCCATTAAGTTTTCCAGGGAAAGGACACTAGAGCGTATGGTAGAAATTTTCGCCGCCACCAACTAATAATCTGGCAAATCTGTTACGGCAAGGACTCAAGGATTTGTAGAACACTCTCTTGACTCATACCCAATTTAAATAGAAAAAAGTATATTCTGTTCTATTAGACTAGATATTATATTCCAATAACTAAGAAATCATTAGCTACACGATTAATAAGTCAAACTTTGTTGAAAGTGTAGTATAAGTTATTTAAATAATTAACTTGCCTCTCTCTCTCTCTCTATATATATATATATATATATATATATATATATAAAATAAAACGCGTAAATTTGGAATAAAGCCTAAAGTGTAATTGCCAAACTGCTCAACTCGGTGTATAGTGAATTTCTAATACAGTCAATGTGTCTTACCCTGTACCAACAGCAGACAGTAAAGCATTGTAGTTCTGTTACAATAATCTCAGTAATAACTACACTGAATCACAATATTTCTTCAGTCGCAGATACGTGACGTCCGGTGATCAATTTGTTAACGAGTGAGGGCGTTTACCGGGTTGCGCTAAGCTTTATGGATTAGTGGTGACAAGTCATGCGTTCCTAAAAGTATAACGATCTGATCAGGGCACTGCCGGGTTCAAGCGTAGTGAAAGAGTAATAAACTGACAGGTATTGCTGACTTCTGCGGCTGTGACTGGTGGAGCTCTTCCTGGATATGAAAGTAATAAAATTTGTAAGTTTCTGCCTAACACAAATCCATGTGTAAATTTAACATGCATTACATAGGTACTGCAGAGAGCCACCGAGGAAAGGAATATCCTACGTAAAATAAAACGAAGAAACAACAACTGGATTGGTGACATCTTGAGTATGAACTGCCTTCTAAAACACGATATTGAAGGAAAGATAGAAGGGAAAGGAAGACGAGGAAGAACAAGTAAACAGCTACCGGATTACATTCTGGAAAGCAGAGAGTACTGGAAATTGATAGAGACGGCGCCATATCGCACTCTCGAGAGAAATCCCTGCTTTATGGTGATAGCTGTCACAAAGAGTTTGCACTGCTTCACCACGTGCTGCTGAAACTGTACTACTCTCTTCCCACGTTTCTCATTATCAAATAACACAGCGAATAGTTCTCTGTGACGACACATGCGTGGGAGACTGGAACATCGCTCTCGCAAATGCATCTGCTTGTCATTGATCCTATTCATCAACCTACCTCTTCCACCTCCCTAACCTCATCTGCCCATCGTTTGCTACTCTACGATAAACCCATCCACCAATGTGTGTGTGTATGTATGTATCAGGCTATGTAACGTAATATTGCAACGGCTGAAGCCGGGTTCAGACGACAGTTGTGTTTGACTAAAGCACCAATAATTGTGCATTGTACAAGGAGTCTGTTGACGTAACTTCCGCCACAGCTCTGTTGTGGGCGGATCAGTAAGCAAGTCGAGTTCTATGTGATAAAGTAGCTGACAGCAAGAGTTATGAATGATTCTTGGCAGATGAGGAACCCACAAGCAATGGTGGTTAGTCACGAACAAGTACCCAACTTATCAAACCAACCTAAAGGGCGTTACAAACACTCAGTTAAACTGAGCGATTTTACTGTGTGGCGTCATACCTGACGGAAAAACTGAGTAAAATGCGCAGTTTTGACAGGCAATAGCGCAGGCCTCAGAACTGTCCTTTCCAGGCGTCTTTCACACACTGAACTGCGCAGTTTACTCAGGGAATCCCACAGTTTCCTCAGTTTACCTGCCGATACCACGATGGCATCATCTCAAGGCACATCCGTTTCTAGCAATTCATTCAGAAAGTGAGCATCGCATGATACATTCCTTTTCAAATACCACTTCTTACTCCACATTTTACGCTTTCTTTTCTTCTTTTCGGATAACATTATGGCCGATGTGACTAGCAAACAGCAAACGACAGCCTTGTTTTTATCCACCACAGTCACACACACAAGAAGAAACACTGTACTGACAAAAAAACTGACAAACCTGATGGGAAACCTGTGCTGTGCCAGAGAACATTCAGTTCAGTTTTTCGTGCAGTTTTTTACACAGTTAAACTGCACAGTTTAACTTAAGGTATATGGAGCCCTTTACATGTCCTGATATATGAACACAACAGACACTCAATCTCCTACGTGTTTAGGCACTCCTGATTGTCGTCATCACAGAGTTCTTGTATCGGTTAAATTTTCCTTTCGAATTGGTCGTCATGTAAGGCGCAATTACTCACAAAAACGCATATTAACATTTGATCAAAAATACAAGAATGGAGGAGGAGAGCTGAAAATAGGGATGAATGGAGGCGTCTTATGGGGGAGGCCAAGGCCCGGAAGAGGGGGTAGCGACATATATGGGTGGATGGATGTGATTGCATTTGTCTCGGCAGCAGAGGATAAGCAAAGAAATTGGTAAATTTGGGGTCAAAGACATCTTGATGCGAGCGGGGACTTGAATAATGAATGGCAAGACAGATTAATTCTTGTGTGAAGGCAACAGTTTTGTGTGACATAGACGTTTTGGAGGAATTCTCTGCCCCAGAAATGTAGGTATGTATGAACCACTTTACACCGCGTCGTATTCCAGAAGACTTGAACCTAATTTGAACCTTTGGCAACACAGCTGCAAGAACCTCATATGTCTCAAAGTTCTTCCAAATGCTGAATGGGAAATGACGTGGAAGATATGTCATGATCGATTTTAAAGACCTGCCCCAATATTCGCTTGGAAGGGTTGATAAAAACTGCGAAATATCTTAGTCATGACACGCAGTTTTTTAACTTAAAAAATTCTGACACTTCAATTTTGATCTTCAATACAACTTCAGTAATTTCGACGCATAAAGTCAGCCCACTATTCGCTGTAGCAGAATTAGTCAATTATTAAATGATACAGAAAGCAAACTTACTAGCGCAGGACCATAAAGTCAAATGTTTCTTTCTGAAAGCTACCGGAAAAGTTTCCAATACCGTGCATTAAAGACGAAGGGCAGAATTATTTATTTAAAGGCCCATTTCGTACGCGCTGTAAACACTTTTCATCTCGGTTATAAAAACCAATCAGTTTAAGCTGTAAGTGGCACAAGTCGCTGTTTGTTCTCAGATAAATACAAAACACATAAATACAGCGTGGGCAGAGCGTACAGTTGTTGAATGTTAAACTGGTGGTGCATCACGTGACCGGTAGGCTTTAAAAG
>Ga0123354_10018629_pt1 | contig 10891 bp, 5 predicted proteins | sample TergutLab28metaG_2_FD_97872 | JGI IMG/M metagenome (GOLD analysis project Ga0123354, IMG submission 97872) | Labiotermes labralis P4 segment gut microbial communities from Petit-Saut dam, French Guiana - Lab288 P4 | ecosystem: Host-associated > Arthropoda: Insects > Digestive system > Gut ... | reverse complement strand
GGCGGATCTTATCCTGTCCCGGCCGCAAGTGAAGATCTTAAAATCTTTGGGGAATCCAGCCACTTTGTTAAGTAGTGTGTATGGTTCCTGTACAAAGGCTATGTCTATGTTATTGTTAAGTATCATTTGAGTCAAGTTAGCAGTGGCCAACCGTGAGTGTTTTAGATTTAGTTGCAAGCATTTTGTTTTACGTCTTTCCTTTTGAGTTCTGTATTGAGCGTTATAGTTAGCGGGGGATGTATACGCCATTGTCAGTAATCTGTGCGAGGTCTGAACTTAGGTAGAACTGCTTCAAGTTGGGCAGTTTTTGTCCAGGGACGAGTGGCACTCAATAATTTTTCCTCCTTTGGTGTATCGGTTGTATGTCACACAGTTAATGCATTTGTAGTTTTCTGCCGGTGCTGTGTACTCTTTTAGCTTATGTTCCCCAGCACACAGGGGGCAGGTTCGTCGCTCCTGCAGTCTTGGTGTCTGTGGTTAAAACGACTACACTTAAAACATCTTCTCGCTACTAAGTAGTCGTCCGTGCTACAGATGAGCCATCCTAGTTTCAGTTTTGTATGGAAAAGTTCCTTCCTCGTGCCTGAGCATATTCTATAACCATATTTATCCGTTCTCGTTTGGTTCTAAACGTGAATTTGGCTGTGATGTCCCCCTGTTTCAAACCTAGTTCTGGGTTTTGGGTCATTATGGTTTCCTCCACATTCTCCACGTTTATATCCTGTGGTACGTTGTATATCACCATTCTGGGGTTCCTTAGTTTCGGAGCAGTGACTTCCAGATCGTTTCCGCATTTGTCCCTAATTGAGGAGCCAAGCAAAATAGCTTCTTCTGAGGTTCTTGTTTCCGAGGACCCTACCGTCCTTCAGTGACTTGAAAGACTTGACTCCTACCTTCATTGTCGTTGGGGTTATGTTTGTCTTCAAGACTGTTTTAATCGCTTCTGTGGTGAGATTGCTTTTGGATTTGACCAGAAGCTTAAACCGTTTATCTGTTCTTGAACGAATCGTCTCGGAGTAAAGTTTATTTGCACCGGCGCTAGGTGGCAGATGGCAGTGTGGGCTGCCTACGGAAGTTACCACTGCACCGATCCCAGATGTCGCTGTGTGCCCCTTTATGTCTGCGACCCTGCTACTCCTAAGTTGCTCCATAGCTTTGTTCAACTCGACCCCCAGACGAACTATTTCCTTATTCTGCTCTTCTCCCCTGTTCTTTAGATTAGTAAAGATATTTCTTAGTGTACTTACAGATTCCACTATGTCCTGTTTTAGGTATTTCCTCAGGTTGCAGCTCTTCTCCGTTATTTGTAGTAGAGTGTTGAGAGCACCTTCTAACTGTGACTTGTCGTCGTTGGCCATCTTGCCTGTCGTGTGTATGTGTGATACGTGTGTGTGTGTGTGTGTGTGTGTGTGTGGCACTGTAGTTGTCAATGCAATGCAACCCCACAGTACCTCCATAATTTCATTAATAATTATAGGGAGGCCCGGACTGTCGTGAAGCGGAAGGGGGGGGGGGGTCCCCGACCGGACATCTACGCTACTGGTTTTACCTATCCACTCAAGTTAATTAAATTCACGTCTGTCACGAACATTAGAACAATGCAGCAACTAAAAAATGTGTCTTGGCGAGAAAATAACGAGAGCCCGCAACGTTTTACGTGAAGTTAAATGGTGTGAAACAGACCCGAACCCACTCATCTGCGCTACCAGACCCGGACCTACTCATCTGCGCTATCAGCCCCAGACCCAATCATTTGAGCTACCAGACCCGGACCTACTCATGTGCGCTATCAGGCCCGGACCCAATCATTTGAGCTACCAGACCCGGACCCACTCATCTGCGCTATCAGAGCCGGACCAAACCATTTGAACTACCTGGCCCGGACCCAATCATTTGAGCTACCAGACCCGGACCCACTCATCTGCGCTATCAGAGCCGGATCCAATCATTTGAACTACCTGGCCCGGACCCAATCATTTATGCTACCTGGCCCGAACCCAGTCATCTGCACTACCAGACCCGGACCCAGTCAACTGTGCTACCAGGCCAGAACCCACTCATCTGCGCTACCAGGCCAGAACCTAATCATCTGCACTACCAGACCCCAACCCAGTCAACTGAACTTCCAGGCCAGAACCCACTCATCAGTGCTACGAGCCCGGATCCAGTCATCTACGCTACCGGGTCCGGACGCAATCACTTACGCTTCCAGACCTGGGCCCAATCATCAGCGCTACCTAGCCCGAATCCTTTCATCTGCTCTACCAGACGCGAATCCAGTCATCTGCACTGCCAGGCCCGGGCCTTTGTAGACGTCTGACTCATAGTATGAACTTTGGAGATCCATAAATGGCGGCAAACTACGTGATTAGCTGAGTGACTATTAATTAGCATTTTACACTTGATGGAGTACACACGAAAGCGGTAGCGGGACGGTACATTAAAGGGCGTGACACTGCTCACAAGGCAGAGTTACGCTATGGTGAGTCTGCAATCAATATGGTACTTTGCGTGTCTTTGAATGAAATTGCAGGGGATTATTTTTTTTGGCGCTATGTGGCCCGGACCCAATCATTTACGTTACTTTGCCAGGGCCTCCTCATTCACGAGGTTTCTAGATCACACTAAACGACGCACCACAGTTGGTATACTCCTCTGGACAAGTGATCGGCTCGTCGCAGAGACCTCTACCTGTCAACACATAACACAACAAACAGACATACATGTCCCTGGTGGGATTCGAACCCACAATCTCACCAGACGAGCGGTCGCAGACCCACACCTTTAACTGCGCGGCCACTGGGACCGGCTCAGGCTTTCTTACAGGCCACAAATATCTGATGCATCATCCCAATCTACTCCCACTTTGTCATCAGTAACTGATCTACTTCGTCGGAAACCAACCCTTGTGATCTCCAGTAATTTTCTGTACGTATGGCACTAATCCGAACAGAGGAATGCAGGGTAAAATTTAGTAAGACCTTCGCTTTTCTGGGATGTTACGCAACACGCGTTGGTAGTTACCTACCATAGTTTCGAGACAGTCTATCCCTTGAAGATGGAACAGATAGGTGCTGTCGAAACGTCGGCAAATAACTACCAACCTACGCTGCCGAACATTCTTGAAGAATGAAGGCCTGAACTTACATTCTGTATGTTACGTGTAACACTGACAAACAGTTTAGGTAGCTGGAAAATTCAAGCCTCTTGGGATGTGACTCAGTGTCATTGAGTGAATAGTTCATGATGTTTCGAAGGCACTTCAGTCCTTTGAATCGCCGAGAACTACTCACCAAAAAACACCTTGTCACATACCAGAAGAATCGAATCTTAAGCAGTATCGCTGTGAGAGCCTAAAATCTCAAAACTCTCAGTTTAGTTAGTTACTGACGTCATCGTTCTACAACCAGACAAGTGCAGGGTCACAGAGCAGAATGTGCTGCCTCTTAAGTGATATCACTGCCCAATGATAAATGTGCATGGAGCACTGGCGATGTTACCATACTTACCCGAATGCCAGACGGCTCTAATATAAGACAACCCCCCCTCCCCCCCCCCCCAAATAAAACGTCTGCAATGAAAAATATTTTACAATCAGTTGCGTACACCTCATAGACAAAGCATGTCAGATTGTATCTTCCTTTACCAATTAGTCCTATTGCCTCCATCTTCACAGTCAGTGCCTTCATCTTCCTCACACTCACTCCTAACATCCCCATTTCTTCACTTTCCTTCCACAACATATAATCTTCAGCTCTCATCCACTTCACTGGATATACAGCAGTTCTTCAAACCCTTCACAGTCAATTCTGGTGAGATGTGCTGCCATGCTGCTGTGATCCACACGGACTAAATAATACATTTACATTTCTTGGTTTATAAACTTACTTGAACCCATGAAGATTTACAGTTTTCTCCACAGATGATATTAGTGTTGTTATGAATTTTAAATACAATGTTCTGGAACTCTGTGTTGTGTCTGTGGTCTGAACAGTCTGAGTTCATGGTTCTTTTATGGTTTTTAATTTGTGGATTGGTCCAGGTGTTATTTTTTAACCCTCTATTTAATTTTTCAATAGCCATTTTCCTGTTACTACCCTTGGACTAGATTTGTTCTCAGGAACTTATCTTAACCAGTTACTGTTTCTGTGGTGTGCAGTGATTCAGAATAGCTCAAAATAAGGGGCCCACCACGTTAGGCGATTGTTTGCCTACAAACGAAAAAAGAATCGGCTTCCGAAACGTAGTATTTATTTTAAAAATTAGACGATGGGCAAGTTCCCCCCAAATATTGTATTAACTGACCGCCAGTCGTGCTCTGTTCTCCTTTCATTTTGTAAACCTTTGAAGATTGGACCGATAGGTTGTTCCGAAACGTCGGTGAGGAATTGCCACTCTACGCTGCGTAATATCCCACAAAAGCGCTGATCTCTCATGAAGATTTGGCGGTGCAGGCCTTGGTTTGGCTCCGCATGGTCCGGTTCAGAGCGATCCTGTTCGACGCTTCATACGCGAATTTTAGCCGACTCACATTTTCAAGCGCCAAATTTCAAGAAATTACCTCGTCTTGCATTCGAGTAAATGCAGTATGATTAACAGGGGGAAACCGCAGAAAGTGACAGAACACGTGTTCCAGCGCCAATTCGCCCGCCACGATCATCACAGGAAGCCACCTGAAATTAAAAATGAGCCTCCGCGGTGAAAAGCCAGCCCATAATCGTTTGAGCCCTGGCACGAATGTCGATGATGACTGCAGTTTCGTCGCTCTTTTTATAAATATGTGCAACGACGTCCTTCCTCCGATGAGACAATTCTTTCTTATTCCAAACTGAAGTTTACGGGTCTCGGAACACAATCCACTGTGCAGAAAGATGATCAACACATTCAGCTTCTCAGTCGCAACCCGTAACTGTCGACAGTTAGGCTCAGCAAAGCGTGCCAAAAATATATACCATATACGTACAATCTGCCTATCATTGTTTAATCAGTAAGATCAGAATTTGACTTATATAATATAAATCAAGGAAATGCGCACTTTCTAAATTAATATTTTAATTTTTGATGTCTTTTACATGTTTCTAAACCAAGGGTTCATCTTCAGGAAGACGGTTGTATGCACAGGTATGGTTTGGTACTATTGCCGATGCACGTAAAACGTACCATACCATAACTGCAAATAGAACCGTCTTCCTGAAGATGAACTCTCGGGTTCGAAACAGGTAAAAGACATCATGAATTAAAAATTAAAATATTAAGTCAGAAAAATGTGCACTTCTTTAGTTTGTGTTGCACAATTACATAACAGTGCATGGTGCAAAAGCATAAAAAAACAGAATTAGACGTCATTCTTCCGTTTACATGTATTCAAAATAACGTGGAAGTCTGTAAGCAGAGAGTCATTCTTGCCATTTTACAAGATCCTTTTAACCTTTTCATATCTTTTATGACTTTACACAAATTTCTAAAAATTTGTTCTCATCGTGTATGTTGCGTGCTCATTAATCCTGTCTTTCATATGTATTGGTGATTACTCGAGAGTACGACTTTAATCTCCGTAGTGATTTCGCAAGGAAAAGTCAGACCATTAGACGATTACGACCACTAAACCATGTATGCCAGTTAAAAAACGGTGGGCTGAAATGCGACCTTGTCTTGTGGCGGGTTAATTCTGTTGTGTGAGACAGAATGTTCTATTGTGTTCTGTAAGTTAAGAGCTGTTGTCTTGATATAAACTGAACACTTAAAATATGATAAGCAGAGAAATGTGATTACAGACCTATGTTCTGGAGAGGATATAGAGGGTTTCTCTCCAAGCTTCAACAGGAGATAAGGTTTAATATTTTCCATCCCGAAGTGTTATAACGTATAAATACAACCGTGTCAGTCAATAACACAACACTTAATTTTGTATACAATAAAAATAGTACTGTCATGGCGACATGTTTCGACCTTTATTAGGCCCTCTTCAGGTCCTCAGGGAAAGCAGATCGAAGAAATATCTATATTTCACTGCATTGTGGAATCCCAAATGCTTACAGATTATATTGCAGGAGTGTAAAATACATAAGTTTGTACATATTGATATCTGGTGTTTATCTCTCTTCGATGGCGAGGACACAAGATGACATTTCACTTCCCGTGAGATTAGTTATTTCTTGGTGGCAAGAAATAACTAATCTCACGGGAAGTGAAATGTCATCTTGTCTCCTCGCCATCGAAGAGAGATAAACACCAGACCCTCATATCACCGAAGAAACGGAGAACACGCCCTAAAAGAGTTCACATTCTAAAATTAATAGTAAAAACAAGTTTTTGTAGTCTTTTATACACAACTGGTCTTAATATACCACAATCTCAGATAATTGTTTTTACTTTTTTATCTTTTTAATGCTAAGACCGTCACACATTATATTGCAGGAATGCAAAATACACAAATTTGTGTATTTTGCATTCCTGCAATATAATCTGTAAGCATTTGGGATCCCACAATGCAGTGAAATATATATAGCTCTTCGATCTGTTTTCTCTGAGGGCCTGAAGATTACCAAATAAAGGTCGAAACATGTCGCCATGACAATATACTGTTTTTATTGCATATAAAATAAAGTACTGTGTTATTGACTGGCACGTTGTATTTATGCGGAGATAAGGTACTACAATTTCATGCATACTGTATAGGACAAAGCTTTACTCCTGAGTAAAGATTAACACCTTCTTTGTGGTTTGCTCGTAATAAAAGGTTGCAAAATTGCATCTATTACCTTCGCCACATCCATATGCCGGTCCATCCATCACTCTGACGGCATGTAAATACCGACCATCAGATTTTCATGAAATTTGATACTGAGGAGACTTCTTGAATTCTGTCGACACACTCGAACATTTGTTAAAATCGGGAGTCAAACCCAAACACTTTATGTGACATCCTACTTTTCTTTCTGCCCGCATCTCGTGCGCAACTCGTAAAATATTTATGGTAGTGACCATATTTTTGTGGGCCCGGTAGCTCAGTCGGTATAGCGACTGACTACGGGCTGGACGGTCCGGGATCGAATCCCGGTGGGGACGAGATTTTCCGCCCGTCCAGAACGGCCCTGGGGCCCACCCAGCCTCCTGTACAATGGGTACCGGGTCTTTCCCGTGGGTAAAGTGCGGCCGGGGCGTGCTGCTGACCACTCATCCCCTTCTAGTGTCGCGGTCATGGAAGAGTAGAGCTATACCTCTACCCACCCTCTGGGCCACACCGGGCCTGTAACGGGATCACTTTACCGTTTTACCTTTAGTGACCATATTTTTAAGCAACACGAAATATGCATTTCATACACAATAATTTTTTTTTCTTTAAGTCTTAGGTTTTCGGAATAATTGAACAAAAGCGTATTTTGACATGATATAATCTGAGAACCAGTGGAAAGTTTCTGATAATATTTTAAACTGGCGAGGCTTGCTCGTACGCCCTCCGCGTCGTATGGCACTTAGAGGTGTTAACATAAGTTATCATTCAGGAATTGAATGGCAATAAATCAAAGAATGCGCCAGTACATGTATGACTGTCGGAAAGTTTAATGAGGAATGATCCATTCATGCCTCCAGTTTTAGAGACCTGACTTGGACTCTCGCCTTTTCCGAGCAGGGCATTTTTATTTGGAAGTTTTTTGTCCTTTCTCCTTTAATTATACGATTTCGTCATTATCCACAATTAACATAATATTGCCAGCAACTAATACGTGAAGAGACGTTCCGAAATAATTAATTACGCCATTACCCGCACAATTTCTCCATAACACTTCAATTGGTCTGGAGCACTACCTAAGAACTGCAATTAAAGAAAGACAGAACATTTCATAATATTTCAATCTTCGAGCCTTTCTATTTCTGTGAGGTGTGTTTAGTTTGCCGACCCCAACAGCCGCACGGTCTAATCCGTGGGTCTGCAGCCGCTCACCGGTTGGGGTTGCGTGTTCGAATAATCCCGCCGAGGGGCATGGATATCTTTCCCCTGTGAAAGATGTGCGTTGTCAGGTAGAGTACCCTTTGTCGGACTGTTCATTCGTCCAGAGGAGTCCTACCGAATGTTGCGTGTCTGAGCGTGATCCTGAAGCCTCGAAAATAGGGAGGCCCTGGCCCACTAGAGGCCGTTGCACCATGGGGTTGATGTTCAGTTTAGAGAAATGTGTTAAATTCTACCGCTGTACGATATGGACCTGTACTTCTGTCTGGTCTTGTCACAGAAAAGTTACATGCCTTATGCCGACGGTGAAGTTGTTGGTCGGCGCTGTGCTTCAGAAGCACCCGGCTATTCTGACTGTTGACATTGCCGCTCTTCCTCAGTCACTCCAGTCAAACAACAAATTATTGCAACAAGAAACGTCAGTTTTCTTCCATACAGACTAGGTGTGGGTAAAACCACACCCAAATACGCAGCTTTCGGGCCGAGAATCGAAACCGCGACCCTCTGAATACGAAACACAAATACTGACCAACTCTGTGCGGGACTGGGCTTTGTGAAAAAAAAAAAAAAGGCACTTTTACCTCAGAACTAAAAAAGCCCCAGGTGCATGTTGGGAGTTCGCTGAAAACAATACGACTATCAATCATACACAGTGTGTCCGAAACGAACCGGTGAGTTCAGTTGTAACATTTTGTAGACTGAGCCGTGAAAAAGAAACACGAAGCTACAAAAGTGCGGGTGTTTCTCGCCACAATGGTGTACACATTCCGCGTTACCCAAAAGCATTCTCTAAGATTTTGAACACCTCACAGGCACTGGAGTTGATTTAGAGTAACTGCCGACCAAAATATATGGTTACAAACACAAATTTATTTCCCCACCCGGACGGTAATTCTGCGAATCAAAGCTAGCGGTCGGCGGGACATACTTTAAACTCGGTAGCAGTGACTGGCGTGAGTGAAGGAACTCAGTTACGATTTTGGTGATAACCAGCGTGCAGGCTATAACCTGCTGCTCTAAAAGATATTTAAATCACATAGTATAACTGTGACTTGTGTGTGTAATTTTAACTTTTATGTCAATGCAACCCCTGTCCCAGAATTGGCGCCGGAAAAACTGGTCACTTTAGGCCATATATTCATCACTCCAAAAATCTTTCCTATTAAGAGTTAAAAGATCGTAATTAGATCCAAGTACATTTCACGTCACGTGTGTCACGTCTACATGTCAAATTGTTTTTTAGTAAATCTGAAGTTTAAACCGAACTGCACGAAGTTTAGGGGTCATAGCTGACTGATGGAAAACAACATTTAAATTCTCCCGACAATATTTAATTTTGATCTCAGTATAATTTTCCATGAAGATTCACGTTTCTGGGATGTTACACTCTGCAGACTGGTAAATAAGTATGTCGAAGTTTAGGAGGAGTGTGGTATCTCCATTTTCAGGGTCATCATGTTCCTTCCCAGCGACATTGGTTATTTACCAATCGGCGTGGGATAACACCCAGACGAAATGTGCACAGGTACAACTGTACGCATGTGTCACTCGTTTAACGACGCTGGTTTTATTAGTTCAGGGTACTGCATGTAGCGTCATGTATAAGAATGATACTTGAATGAGATTTGAGCCGGGATAGCTAAGTCGGTATAGCGACACGCTACGGGCTGGACGGTCCGGGGATCGAATCCCCGTGCGGAAAATCTCGCTTGCAAAGATGAGAGAACTTCGTCTCAAATCACGTTTAATGTTAACTGAACCAGTATTTCGCAAACAATCGTACAGACAGCATTATTTAGACAATATATATGTTTCTGATAACATTCCACCAGTAAAACACATAGCTACGGATTTTTTTTTTTTTATACATTTGATTGTCAGATTAATGTATGTATTGAAGCTTTCACGAAGACATGGCTTTCCAAAATCGTACCGGAACGACGGCCGCGTCAAGTTGTTCCAGTCAGCCGACATTTCAGAGATAGATTCCGATCATAACCCCTTTGGTGGAGACGAAGTTGGTCTCCGAAACTTTTTTTGATTTGAACTACCAGACGCGGGTGTGAGCCCAATACGATCGAAATTCTATTCATGAAGAAACTAAGGGCAGCTTTAAGCCCAGAGAACGCTTGCTAACATTCGGTGCCGACTCTTTTGTCAGCCAGTTTGCTACCCAAAAATATAAAGATTAAGATACGGAACACAGAACTGTAATTTCGCCTGTTGTTTTGCACGAGTGTGTAGCTTGGTTTGTCACATTGAGGGAGGAACATAGGCAGAGGGTGCCGAGCGAGATATTTGGGCCTAAAAATGACGAGGTAATAGGGGAGTGGATAAGACTACACTTACGTAACAAGGGGCTTTATGGTTTGTACTCCTCACTGCCTGACGCATGAAGATGAGAATGACAGGTGGTCGCGAAACTTCGGCAACTTACTACCTATCTAAGCTTAGTAACATCACAGAATATTGATGATCTCGCTCCCGAAACGTCGGTAATTAACTACCAATCTACGCTGCGTAACGTCCTAGAAGAGAGAAGCTGTCAAGCATCTGCTATCTTTGCATGGGTCTGTCCTGTTCTCTGGTGAAGAGATATGAACTAGGTTCCTCTGTATATGCTACTTCTGGATCAACCTCCTTACTATCGTTTACATTTAAGGTAAAGTGTTCCCGTTACAGGCCCGGTGTGGCCCAGTGGGTAGAGGTATAGCTCTACTCTTCCATGACCGCGGCACTAGAAGGGGGTGAGTGGTCAGCAGCACGCCCCAGCCGAACTTTACCCATGGGAAAGATCCGGTACCCATTTTACAGGTGGCTGGGTGGGCCCCAGGGCCGGTCTGGACGGGCGGAAAATCTCGTCCCCACCGGGATTCGATCCTGGACCGTCCAGCCCGTAGTCAGTCGCTATACCGACTGAGCTACCCGGCTCATATCATT
>Ga0123354_10018628_pt1 | contig 10891 bp, 5 predicted proteins | sample TergutLab28metaG_2_FD_97872 | JGI IMG/M metagenome (GOLD analysis project Ga0123354, IMG submission 97872) | Labiotermes labralis P4 segment gut microbial communities from Petit-Saut dam, French Guiana - Lab288 P4 | ecosystem: Host-associated > Arthropoda: Insects > Digestive system > Gut ... | reverse complement strand
TGAACAGGAGTACGTTCGTTGTGTGAGAAATGAAGAGGAATGTGTCTGTAGTCCGCTTCAAATTTCGTTGCAATATCCTCATTAGTGGTAAAATTATTAAAGAAATGCCGGGTTCGGTAGCGAATGGGACACCCTGTATATACGAGAACTAGTTGTGTTCGACCGACATTATCCTTAAATTACTGCCAACGAACGTTAAGAAAATAAGAACTTTTTTGAGTCAAATAAAAAAAAAATCGTTCCGAATCTCTTGGATTGTGTACGCAACGCTATCCAGTGAATAATCACACTTTTTATCTCGTTTTCTAAGCCTCGCAATACACACGTGCTGCAGTGTGCTGTCACAAGGATCAAGGCTGTAAAACTGTACAGCATACATTTCAAAATCACGTTCTGCAGTAAGAATTATAAATGACGTGTTCAGGTATTTACTACGATAATCCGAATTAATTCACGTGTTTATTTTGATAACACCAGAAAAGGATTTATATTAGTACCTAAATTATACTTTAATGCCATTGATAACAGATATAGATATAAATTCAGGTATGAGGAAACTTTTTTTTTGCGCATGAGCCCAAATCGGGCCTCGGTTGCCTCATTTTTGGTTGCGACATCACACACATTCGTCACAGAGGCTACCACCTACACAACACACAACAAACACACGAGACGAACATCTATGCCCTCAGCGGGACTCGAATCCGGAATCCCAGCAATCGAGCGGCTTCAGACCAATGCTTTAGGCCGTTCGGGCACCGAGATTGGCGGAAACTTGTGTTAGTTACAGAGAGTTAGAAACTTCAGTAAATTGTCCTATGTTTAGATGGACATCTTCAGTGCAACGGAATATGCAGTATTATGGATACGGTATCTAAATTGTAAAGAAGAATTTATGAGTTAGTATTGCTGCGACAAATTTAATCTTACTAATCGTTTGAATGGTAACTGACTAAATTTTGGAATCACAAACGAGTTAGACCCTTTCGAAACTGGCATTAGTGCTTTTCCAAGTAGTGGGGTGGACCCTTGCCGACAGCTCCGGCCGGTTTAACTGTTCCACCCTCTTTATCAAAGTTATGATCAGACAGATGTGTGACACTGTATACTTGATTGTGTCGTTTGTAACTTCTTTTGGGAACGGGGGTGGGGTTCGTACGTGTTACTCCCCTGCTGACCCACGTTTTCTCCATCAGACTTTATTCTGAACCGTGTTGGATAAAAATGTTGCCATACCTTACTTAATTATTTACCTACTTATTAACTTAATCGCTTACTCAATTACTTACTTACGTACTTACTTACTCACGTACTCTCTTCCTTACTCACTTACTCACTTACTTACTTGCTTGCTCACTCACTTACTCAGTCATTTACTTATATTAATTACTCACCCACTTACTTACTTAATTACTCACTCACTCACTTACTGACTCACTTACTTATTTACTTACTTACTCAATTACTTATTGACTCACTTACTTACTCAGTTACGTACTCAATTACTTACTTAGTTACGTACTTATTTACTCATTCAGTTACTCACGTAATTACTTACTGACTCACTTATTACTCACTTACTTATTTACTTTTTCACTTACTCAATTACTTACTTACGTACTTACTTACTTACTCACTCACTTACTTACTGACACACTTACTTACTGACTTACACACTTACTTACTCACTTATTCACTCACGTACGTGCTTAATTACTCACTCATTTCTCACTAACTTAATTACTTACTTAATCATTCACTTACTTACTTAATCACTCACTCACTCGCTTACTTATTTACTTACTTACTTACCCACTTACTCACTCACGTACTCACTCTCTTACTCACTTACTTACTCACTCACTTACTTACTCAGTCACTTACTCGCTGACTTACTCACTCACATACTCTCCTACTCAATTACTTACTTACTTGCTCACTTACTTACTTACTCAGTCACTTACTCACTCGCTGACTTACTTACTTACTCACTCACTCACGTACTCACTCTCTTACTCACTCACTTACTCACTCACTCACTTACTTGCTCACTTACTTACTTACTCAGTCACTTACTCACTCGCTGACTTACTTACTTACTCACTCACTCACGTACTCACTCTCTTACTCACTCACTTACTCACTCACTCACTTACTTACTCACTTACTTACTTACTCAGTCACTTACTCACTCGTTGACTTACCTACTTACTTACTCACTCACGTACTCACTCTCTTTCTCAATTACTTACTTACTTACTTACTCACGTACTTACTCAGTCACTCACTCGCTGACTTAGTTACTTACTTACTCACTCACGTACTCACTCTCTTACTCACTTACTTACTCACTCACGTACTCACTCTCTTACTCACTTACTTACTCACTCACTCACTTACTTACTTACTTACTTACTTACTTACTTACTTACTTACTTACTTACTTACTTAATTACTCAGACACTTACTGGCTGACTTACTTAGTTACTTACTTACTCACTTACTCACCCACTTACTCACTCATATACTCACTCTCTTACTCAATTACTTACTCACTCACTTACTTATTTACTTACTTACTCACTTACCCACTTACTTAATTACTCAATTACTTGCTCACTCGCTGAATTACTTACTCACTCACTTACTCACTTACTTACTCAGTCACTCACTCGCTTACTTACTTACTTACTTACTTACTTACTCACTCACTCTCTTACTCACTTACTTACTCACTCACTCACTCACTCACGTACTCACTCTCTTACTCACTTACTTACAAACTCACTTACTTACTCAGTCACTTACTCACTCGCTGACTTACTCACTACCGTACTTACTCTCTTACTCACTTATTTAGTCACTCACTTACCTACTCACTTACTTACTTACTCAGTCACTTACTCGCTGACTTACTCACTTACTTACTCACTTATTCACCTACTCACTCACTTACCTACTTATTTACTTAATCAATTACTCACTCACGTACTCATTCTCTTTCTCACTCACTTACTCACTCATTCACTTACTGACTCACTTACTTACTCAGTCACTTACTCGCTCACTTACTTACTCACTTACTTACCCACTCACTTACTTATTCACTTACTTACTTGCTCAGTCATTTACTCACTCGCTCACTTACTTACCCACTCACTCACGTACTTACTTACTTACCCATTTATTCACTTACTTACTCACTTGTTCACTTACTTACTTGCTTGCTTACTTATTTACTTACTTACTTACTAACTTACTTACTTACTTCCTTGCTTGCTCGCTTGCTCCCTCGCTCGCTCCATGGAACAGAGTCCTTGAGAAGCTAACCGGTTCTCAAGTAGACAAGAAATTCCCCGCATTTTATGGAACCGTGAGGTTCATTACCGCATTGACAAGATCTATTCACCTGTTCCTATCCTGAGCATGTTACCATACCAGTTTTATAAAATCAGGGACTGGTCTTCGTAGGTTGGTATCAAATTACTTGATTTGTTCTAAATGTGAAATTTACGAGGAATGTTACATAGGACAAGATGTAAATTTTTTTCTTGCCTTCCTTCTGACATGTACAAATAGATAATTCCCCCAGCACAGTGTTGCAGTATCATACAGTGTGAGTAGCAATAACCTTTTACAGTAACCGAATTTCCTTAATTCCCGCTAACAACTGGAGGAAGTACAAGTGATTGTACAAACTGTCTCCTTCGAGCAGACCTAACAATTCCCCACATTTTATGGAACTCGAAGGTTCCTTCCAAATGGTTCTTTCCTTGAATTCTCCTCACCAAATCCCTGTGTGCACATCCAAATCACTGTGCACTTTAATTCCATCCATTTGTATCAATTACGCGCGGCTAGTATCCTCGTTCATTTCCCAGTTCATGAACTGCGCACATACCGGTAAAATGTGACTTCTAATAGTGAGGCACTGGTTTTGAGGTCCCGACCGAGCAGAGACAATAATCGCATACGAATGTCTGTGGTGTTTAGTTATGGAGACTGCTAGAAATATGGCATTCTGCTTGTAGAGCTGTGTAACTTAAATATTGGGCGTTAGTGTGAAAAGGTTTGGTACGAAATTTTTTATATGTTCACGGTACAGCCTTACCTTACGTCTTCAGGAAATGTATTTTGAACATTTTATTATCCACAGGCATATATGGGAGAATAATATTACAATAGAGATTTGAGAAATAGGATGGGGGCTTGGACTGGATTTAGCTGGCCCAGGATAAGGATAAGTGGCGGGTTGTTCTGAACACGGTAATAAAACTTCGGGTTCCATAAAATGATTGAAATTTCGTAACTAGCTGAGGAACCGTTAGATTCTCAAGGGATCTGCTGCACGGAGTTATTTAGTTTAGCCAGTTTAGTCAGTTTAGTTAGTTAGTTGGTTGGTTGGTTAGTTGGTTTGTCAGTTGGATGGTTGTTTAGTTGGTTAGTTAAATTGTCAGTTGGTTGGTTGTTTAGTTGGTTATTTCGTTATTTAATTAGTTAGTTAGTTAGTTAGTTGGTTGGTTGGTCGGTCGGTCGGTCAGTCAGTCAGTCAGTCAGTCAGTCAGTTAGTTAGTTAGTTAGTTAGTTAGTTAGTTAGTTAGTTAGTTAGTTAGTTAGTTAGTTAGTTAGTTAGTTAGTTAGTTAGTTAGTTAGTTAGTTAGTTGGGGGTACGCGGTGGCGCAGTTGGTTGAAGCACTGCGCTACAAGCCGGAAGGTCGCGGGTTCCATTCCCGATGGCGTCAATGGAATTTTTCTTTCACATAATCCTTCCGGCCGGACTATGGCCCTGGGGTCGACTCAGCCTCTAGCAGAAAAGAGTACCAGGTTTATTTCCTGGGTGTAAATGCGGCCGGTACGTAGGGCTGACAACTTTACCACATTCATGTGCCGATTGTCTTGAAATCTGGGAGCCTCAACCTCCTGGAACCCTCAGGGCCTGTCCAGGCCTGTAATGGGATTGTTTTACCTTAGGTATGTGCATAATCGTACCTGCGTATTTTTCTGTGCATCGTATGCAACAAACATGTAGGCCTCTGATAATAATGGGGAAAATATTTAAAAAATTCAGTTCACTACAAGGCTAGGATGTCGCTATTTTCGGCCGCTTTTACAAAAGGAATTGTTAGTGTAATATAGGTAAAGGTAAAGCAATCCCTGTACAGGCCTTGAAGGCTGTAGGACGTTGAGGCTCCCAGATTTCCTGACAATCGCCACTTGAAGGTGGTAAGGTTGTCAGGCCAACGTACCGGCCACATTTACGCCCTAGAAAATACTCCTGGTACTCATTTCTGTTACAGGCTGACCGCGGCCGGAAGGATTATTTCAATGAAAAATTTCAATGACAGAATCGAACCCGGGAACTTCCAGCTTTTTGCGCAGTGCCTCAACCGACTGCACCGTCTCGTGTCCCTTGATGTAATATACATCTCCATAAATAAACAGCTCACATTTTTTTAAAGTTGTTTCGGCATTGTAGCTGGGCTTTGTCAGGGAAAGGGTTAAAAGAGGTTTTCCTCTTTTAGATGTCTCCGCTGACAAGGTAACACTGTAGCGACACTTGCCCGCGAACTGCGTCTTGTACGGGCCTGCATGTAGTACGTCATTATCTGCGAGGCTGCCCGTTTAATTAATGTGGCTATGTGACGTGCCGGAGTCGCAAGTTACGTGATTAAGTGCGTCTCAAGACCTAAGTCGCTGATGTTGCCAGGTTATTCCCAGGTATAACGAAGCATTTTGAACGCATGTGACTAATCCGACGTGTCTGGTTATATATTCCAGCTGTGATTCAAGGCTGAGGCAACAACTGAATTTTCACGGGACATCCGCCTGCAACCTGTGACAAGTATTTAATTCAAAATTTGTCAGGTAATTGACTGAACCATCAATCGTTCTGGTCCGGACAGCTTTCTTCTTGTGTCCACTTATTTTATTTTTTAAAGGAGATTGCTTAAGAGTTCGTGTCATTTTATGTGAGATAAGAGGTTTTCACGACGGTATGGAGAATAGTGTTCTGGATGTGACACCGTTTAATATATTATTGCGGGTACCATGACGATGGAAGCACTGACTGCCTCCGAAACCCCTCTATAGTTCCATTAAACTACATGATGTCCTTCTTGTCTGTTTAATTTACTGACTGAGAATAAAACTCGAGTGCATGTCCGTTGTGTGACACTCGTGGCCTGTGTTAACAACGGCCCATGAGGCATTACTCTCGGAGAAACCTAAAATTCGTTTATGACAGTTTTCATGGGCCTTAAATTTAGGCTAAAACGGACTACTAGCCTATTGTTCTAAAGCCGTACGTGACTTCTACAGCGTCTTACGCCGAGGGCTTTTTTTTTTCCACATGTATTTTAAATTAATTTTGACCAATGAGGATTATGCAGTTTGCCGTAAGTAAAGATTTGTTGATCAACGGCCCAAGTATCTTTTTCGTTTCCTGATCAGTTACATAGTCGAAGGTAAATTTCTCAGAAATGTCACTTCGGGAACGCTAAATAATAAGAGGCGTGCGGCGGGAGATATGAATGAGTGCACACAGTTCTACAGAGTATTTCTACCGCCGGACTGCAGACGGGGCGTCATCGTGGGTCGCTAAGCAGGATCGATGTCGTCCGCTCTACGGCGAGCAGTCTTGGATGAAACTTATTCCCTGTAGTCAATCAATCACTATACGTCTGCCGCTAAGAGCGGTTTACCTTTCTTTTGTTATCGATGGCAGACACAAGCACTTCGCAAACAAAGCTGCCTACAACGCTACAGCGGACTGTTACTTTGATAAGAACTGTCGATTGTGTACTCAAGAAGCTTTGTTTGCTTTTGGCGCGACAGCCCCCCCCCCCCACCAGTGGGCCAGGACCTCCTCATTCACGAAGTTTCTAGATCACACACAACGACGCACCACAGTCGGTAGGACTCCTCTGGACGAGTGATCAGCTCTTCGCAGAGACCTCTACCTGACAACACATAACACTCCCAACAGACGAAGGTCCATGTTCCCGGTGGGATTCGAACCCGCAATCTCAGCAGCCGAGACTCAAATAGCTTTAGTTATTGAATAATAACTTATTGTGGATTCGCTAAGTGCCATCCTTCCTACAGTACCTATTTCATTGTTTGTCCGAGTGCATGCCGTGAAGACTCTTTCGAAGCAATCTGTGCCTAAATTACTTAGCTAAGCTGTGCACCCCGATCTGTTCTTCTTGGCACCTATAATGTAAGGGCAGGTAAAATGAATAGTTCTGTTTATATTGTTTTATTCATCGGACGAAACGTCTGACTTCCCTCACGGCCAGAATGTCGTAGTACGATAAAGGCCTTCATAGCCCGAACCTGTACAGTGCGGATCATTCCTGCTTTTGAAATCGTAACGCGTTACCGCAGGGATGCAAAAGTTTCCCAAAAATCAGGTGTCAGAATGATGACATGAAGCAAGTTCCGTGCTAAGGACCCACAATTTGGAGTGACGTGTGAACCTCACTGTTATCTGGCGCTTTCTGCTTGTTGCATGTGAACTGATACACATATTTGTGTGTGATGGACGAAACTGCAATAATTAGTCTGCCAATACTAGGCTGTACTCATAATAAAACCCACTAGATGCACCAATTTCTCAAATTTATTTTTTGAATAAAACTCTACATGTTTCGGACAGTTCTTCTGTCCATCATCAGGAGTTTTTCACTGTACACGCAGCAATGGTATATGTCTTACAGGTTTGCTCACAAGTTGTCAGCAAACCTGTATGTGACATATACCATTGCTGCGTGTACAGTGAAAAACTCCTGATGATGGACAGAAGAACTGTCCGAAAAATGTAGAGTTTTATTCCAAAAATAAATTTGAGAAACTAGTGCATCTAGTTACTTTTATCTTAAAAATTTATCACGATGCACGGTCTCCTGAACGTCAAACTAGGCTGCACCTTAAACAGCTTAGTTAACCGGGCGCATCCGTGGTTCACGATCATTTCGCTATGTGCAAATGTGGACCGCGTTTCAGGATGGTTCCAGTAGTTCCAACGTTTCTTTCCGCCCTCAATATAATTCTGAAATCATCACGATCCTCCCCCCCCCCCTTTTTAATCATTAAGAAACATCATGTTGACGCCTTCGCTCGTCTGGAATATTACGCCGCTAGGTTTGTAGTTGCTTACCGAAGTTTTTGGGCGACATATCGGTCCCATCCTGAAGAGTCAAGCAGTCCAAGAAGAATGCATAATAATTTAATATGGGACCGATATGTTGTCCAAAAACGTCGATAAACAACTACCAACCTACTCCGCGCAACATCCCAGAGGAACGAAGTCCTCAGTTACACTGCTGCGGAAGACTTATATCTCGCATTTAGGATGTTATCTGACTCTGGATGGTACACGTGTTGCTCAGCTGGGCAATGACAGCCGCTGTGCCAAGGTCTTGATGGCATGTCACGATACCGGCACACATTACGTGCCTTAAGGCATAGAAAAAACTTTGGGAATACACAGTAGCTGCTGTAAATACACAGTAGCTGCTGTAAATACACAGTAGCTGCTGTAAATACACAGTAGCTGCTGTAAATACAGACAAAAGTTCATACCGCGTTTACTGCGCATGTATTTTAACAATGCATGTTTGGTTGACCACCACACGATGGAAAGTTTCCGTTGTGCCAATTAGAGGATGTGGTATACCGAACACAGGATATTCCTCTCACTAATTATGTGCTCGTCTGTGCTATGGCTATATTATGTTATTAAGCATATTTTATTCTCTTTTTCTACATTGACGTCATATCATACGTGATTCTTTGGAAAACTGAAGGAAGCAGGTAAGGTGTGGGTGGAGTGGAATTATTTCCACAAGTCGCTTAGGGAACTTCCACAAATTTCAACACATTGAATGTGCTTTTACGCCGACAGATGTGACCTACCGAATATTAGTCTCCGTCTTCCGCTTGTATGGGAATAGTCAAAGAAAAAGAACGAAACTACTCAATAAATCGCGACCAGTCCTTTTGTCATAGGTACTCTACTGTTTTGTGACTGGTTTTTTAGATCCAGCCCACGAAAGAAAAGCCTCGTTTCTCGGAACCAGTTCAGATAGATATCTCCGAAATGCGGAGTGTATTTCTGTTCAGCCTCCGGGTGCTAATTTTTATCACTTGTGGGTCCATTTTTAAAACATAACAACAGGGACTACACTTACGAAAATGGCGCAGGCATAGTTGGAGGTTCCATGTGTCTGCCGAAATGTTTGTGTTAATTTACTTATAAACATTTTAATTGCTTAATCTAAAGTTAGTTTAAAATTGTATTCTAAAAATACGTGTTTACATATCGAGCGACCTCTGTCACCTTTAGAGGAAGAAACCTAATTCATAAACGATCCATTAAAGACTCAGTTTAACCTGAATTCTATTTAAAGGTACAAATCGTACCGCGCAGTAGACACACTCCAGCTCGGTTGTAAAAACCAGCCAGTCAGTGTTGTATAGGAAAATAATCGCTGTTTGTTCTGAGATCTATACAGAACACATGCGTAAATACGCTCTGTGGGCAGAACGTAAAATTGTTGATTGTTGAGTCTGGTAGTGCATACAGCAACCAATATGCTTTAAAGAGTCAAGGAGCTTAAACATTAAGTAAGTACCTACCGCATACCCTTACCTCCTACTTGCTAACCTCTTTGCTGATGTGGTGAATCCATATGAGCGAATTTCCGAACCAAGTTGGCTGACTAGTTTTATAAAATTAACCGTGTAGGTTTGCTTGTTGTTTGCCGCGACAGCCCCCAGTAGGCCAGGGCCTCCTTATTCACAGGGTTTCTAGATCACACACAACGACGTGCCACAGTCGGTAGGACTCCCCTGGACGAGTGATCAGCTCGTCGCCGAGACCTCTACCTGACAACACACAACACTCACAACGGACAAACATCCATGCCGCAGGTGGGATTATTATTATTATTATCATCATCATCATCATCATCGAATTTCTCGCTTCTCAGCTTTGGCTGGGAAATATTCACCTATCCCGGGATGTAGTAATCAACAGGGTTAGGTTCGGTGGTCTTATTTGTAGTTTAAAAAGTTTCTTACAATTGAACATGTGCCAAGAATTAACAGATTTTTGCAGTTGTATATATGTATTGGGGTGCAAGTTAAGTCTTGTTAGACTTTGTGATAGTGACTTTGGAATTAGTCCCATAGATGATATTAATATCGGGATCACTTTTACTGCGTTTTGCTTCCACATAGCACATATTTCATTCGCCAGTTCTTGGTACTTGTTTTGTTTGTCGGTTATTGTCTTGGCGAGATTATGTATATTTGGGACAGCTATGTCTATCAAAAAGGTGTTATTTGTTTTCTTATTCATAAAAGTTATGTCCGGTCCATTAAAAGGTACTGTTTTGTCCGTAAGTATGCTGCTATTCCAGCACAGCTTGAAATTTTCTTCTCCAGTACATTAGTTGGGGTGTACTTGTAATATGGACTTTTATCGTCAATCAATTCGGCTGCTTCTGCCAGTTTCTGATGGATAATTTTGGCTAGTCCATCATGTCTCTTTGCATACTCGGTAGGTGTTAGTTGCTCACATGCTGCAGTAATGTGTTGGATTGTCTCCGATTCTTTTCCGCATCTTCTGCATAGCTCATCGGTGTCTGGCTGCTTCAAAATATGTTTCTTGTAGTTTCTTGTGAGTACGACTTGGCCGTGTAGTGCTGTTAAAAAGCCCTTTGTTTCGGCGAACAAATCCCCCTTTGTCAGCCATTTGTTCGACGCTTCTGTGTCTACATATTGTTGGCTGAGGTCATACGGATGGCGGCCACGCAAGGCTTTTTGGGACCATTGTCTCTTGACTTTGTTATTATATTCTTCATCTGTGGGGAATTCATTTGCATTT
>Ga0123354_10018627_pt1 | contig 10891 bp, 2 predicted proteins | sample TergutLab28metaG_2_FD_97872 | JGI IMG/M metagenome (GOLD analysis project Ga0123354, IMG submission 97872) | Labiotermes labralis P4 segment gut microbial communities from Petit-Saut dam, French Guiana - Lab288 P4 | ecosystem: Host-associated > Arthropoda: Insects > Digestive system > Gut ... | reverse complement strand
TGTGGTGTGTGTGTGTGTGGTGTGTGGGGTGTGTGTGTGGTTTTTGTGTGGTGTTTGTGTGGTGTGTGCGTAGGTGTGTGGTGTGTGTGTGTGTGTGGTGTGTGTGTGTGTGGTGTGTGTGTGTGTGGTGTGTGTGGTTTGTGTGTGTATGTGTGTGTGTGTGTGTGTGTGTGTGTGTGTGTGTGAAGACTGCCTTAGAATCTTGGCTCATAAGTCATTCTCTACATTACTTCAAGTAATATAATGTAATTTAAGCTTTACATATGTATTACTTATGATAAATTTCTTGTGTTTTCAGTAAAACATATTTTATTACGTCAAAATACAAAAATATTGTATAATTGTTGTTATTTTGATGTGGTAACATGTTCTAAAGAAAGACGGAAACAACTGCTCATAAAAAATTCCAATAATTATGTAATATTGTTGTGCTTTTGACATAAAAATATATTTTTTATTTTAAGAATTTCTAATACAACGGGATGTCTTTGAACTAAACAAAATTGCCTTCTGTTTACCACATAATGCTGTCTTGTTCCAGAAAAGCGAGCAGGCAGTTACAAAGTTCTTTCTTTAGGAAACAGTTTTATTTTTTTCGTTCATACAAACGCACAGCTTCTTGTGTATGACGTCCTTACGCAGAAAGGAATGTGCAACGAACGTTTCAGTCAATATGGGGGTATAACTGATCTAACAATTGGGCTTATTACAGGTTATAATTCAATTATAAGCTTAATTATACAATTACAGTTCACACTGCAATGAATTCCTCTGGTAAATTTTCGAAAAAGTATACACAAACTAATCATATGATTTTATACCTTTGATTATGACAAAAGGGATTAAATATTGGTTTCAATTTATGGATAACACGAAGTATCGGGATTGACCAGCTGTCTTTAGCTATGACATCTGAACAATAGGTCACAGTATTCTTACTGTCTGTGTACACCAGTTTGTGTTAATACCTTAAAGTCCGATATTTATTTATATTTTATATAAAAACCCAGCTGTTATCTTACATAGAACACAATCCGTGTCATTTCACAGGCAGAATGATTAACACGTTTCAGGAAAACAAGGGCTTATAATTGTAACTGTCTCAGGAAACTTATAAATACGCTGTCTCCTGAAACAAAAATTGTCTTCCTATTGACAGGTCAGTCTGTGAAAGCTTAAAAGGGAAATAATCGCTGACTAATTATGGGACTTTAAAGAATTAATAAATATACATAGGGGACCGCGGTAGCACAGTCGTTAAGGTGTTGCGCTAGAAATCGGAAGGTTGCTAGTTCGATTCCAAATGGTGTCCGTGGAATTTTTCATTAACATAATCTTTCCGATCGCGCTATGGCCTTGGGGTCGACTTAGACTCTAACAGAAATGAGCACCAGGATACTTTCCTTGGAGTAAAGGCGGCCGGTGCATAAGGCTGACAAATTTACCACCATCCTGTGCCGTTGTCATGTAATCTGGGAAACTTAAGTTCCTGGAACCCTCTGGGTCACTCCAGGCTTGTATCGGGACTGCTTTACCTTTACCTTTAAATAAATATATAGTGTGGGTAAGGTAAAATATTTTATGTGTTAATCTTGCCAGTATATTTACTTAATAACCAGTAGCTGGATTTTAAAAAGTAAACTCAAGATTACTTCAGGGCTTATTTCAGTATAGGTACACAATTTCATTTTGAAGACAATCTGCACGTGGAATAAAAACAAATCCTAGTCAAGACATTGATGTACGCCGAACAAGCAAAATAGTTCCGACAAACATTCCTCCCACTTCTCGGCTTTGTTTTCCTGCCAAAATTTAAACCCCAAGCCAAGACGAGGAGGGGACGAGACAAAATTGTGAATGAAGAACAAAATACGAAGGAAAAAAACGAAAGGAAGTGGAGTAACTATATAGAATTGAGAGAGACATGTTATGCAACAGCGAGTTAAGAAGCAGGCATTTCCCCTCATTATTTTTATACCAGTTCCACTTCGCTCATTGAGGTAGCGCCAATGAAAGGCTTCTACAATACAACCTAATTTTTATAAAAAGAGGTCGAAGCATTTCCTGGGTTTATAAATAACCTGCTCTTAGAATCTTCCAACTTCTTTCCACTCTCACTTCCTCCGACAATTAAACGTTTTTTTAATGATTATACGACAATTTAAAGAACATTAACCTTTAGACGCCTAACGTCAACTATAGCTGACGTACCGCACCGCTAACCTCCAATGTTGCATTTTATATATTTATTCAACAAATATAGGTACTGAATATTTTAAACATGGTATATACTCTCCGCTTTTTCTCTTCAAAATGCGGTTTGTTTCATAATTCTAACGTATTTGGTTCCTGTATTATTCACATTTTATATACAGGTGTGCTAAAATTAAAAAAATAATTCCGGCGCCAAAAGGTTAATTTACTCAATGACAGTTTGTGGCAAAGTACGTTGTAATTTACGTACTTATTCATATATTCAATTATTATACCAACTACTGAACATATATAAAATTTATACATTCAAATATTAAAACATTAAAGAAGCTCCGACATGTTTCGGTCCTAGGACCATCATCAGGGAGCTATATCGTCCTTATGTTGCGAAGAGTGCCCTGTTACATCCGTAGCAGGGCACTCTTCGCAACATAACATTACACAACATGGCACGCTGCCACAATACCGAACTTATACAACGAAATTAATGTGACTTTTTATAGTGTGACTTTAGCAAGGACGATATAGCTCCCTGATGATGGTCCTAGGACCGAAACATGTCCTGGCGTTTTTAATGTGTAAATAAGATGCAAATATTTGGATTATTTATTTCTAAAATGCATCTTATTGGTTGTAATTTACAAATCATAGTAACGATACACGGACACACGAATATCAAACGTTAATTTAGATACAACATACGATATTACACATAGAAAAACTTGAGTTTTACATACTTATTTCTCAGTTTTACCAGTCACACTCAGATCACTTATTCACAAACTGGCCAAGAACTTATTGTCATAATAGTTTTTCATAAATAGTCACAGTCCTAATCCTTTGCCACGTTTGGACTTGAAGCCGTAAAATATGACTTCTTTTACGTACTGTTCACTCAACACAGCTGTGCGGAACTCAAATTACACACAGCAAAGTGCTGGACGATTACAAGAAGTAAGAACGGGGAACGGTCTAGAAGAAAATCGTCGCTCTCTAATCTAACAAAATATACCGATATTAGGAGGACCAAGGAGTACCATGAAAAAATTAAACCATAATAGGTCGTGTCCAGACCGGAATTTCTATCTAGGATTTCCCGAGTATAAACTTGGTCTTCCACCCACTGACTGCGGTCTTCAATCACAATATTATAAACAGTTCAATTGGTACAGAAATGACTTGGTTATTACTTTGTTATGGACATGTTTTAAGTCACAGTTCACAGTTACGCCTATATTCACCTCCATCATTAATATCGTTTTGTTCACGAAGTAGAGGTTAAATTAATTCTGCTAATATTTATAAACCTTGTTTCAGTGCAGTCTTACTTGTTCTACGCATGCAGCCCTTTCCAAGCTCCACAAAATTCCAAGTACATTTGATTATATTACAATATCGTCAGGCATCAATTCCTACAGAAGATATTACTTTTTAAATAACCCCTTTATAGGGGTTGTCCTTCTGCCGGGTGAAATTACTGTTTTCATTTCATAATTTCTTTGCAGGAAATTCTGTGTAAAGTGCTTCCATTCAGTTCGTTCCCTCCCATAAAACTGACAAACTAATATCAAACACCAAGCTTCTGTGGTTCATTAGTTTTCGCTATGCAGCCAAAAGCTGTATCAATATGCCCCAGGCGGGCTATAATTTTTTTTTAAATTCTACAAAAAATTACCCCAACAAAACTTAAATTTTTATTGAAAATTTTTATCCATAAGTATTAAGACGCTTTATTAAACAGGGTTACTATCTCACCTACACAATAAATTCGTTCCTTCAACACTTTTTTACTAAATTTTGTATACGTGAGTCCGTGCATCGTGAATCGAATTTAATAACTGTCCAACAAGTTGCGACTTATTCAGTTTATTACATTTCTGTAGGCAGCTCTACATGTTTCGGGTGTTGACACCCATCATCAGGAGCACGTACAACTGTAAATACAGCTTCTGTTATTGACTAAACGGATCTACTACCATCCGCTCTCGTTGTTGAGTTGGAACTCAACAACGAGAGAGGATGGTAGTAGATCCGGTCAATCAATACCAGAAGCTGTAATTACAGCTGTACCAGCTCCTGATGATGGGTGTCAACACCCAAAATATGTAGAGCTGTCTACAGAAATGTAATAAACTGAATAAGTCGCATCTTGTTGGACAATTATTAAATTTTATTGCTACTAATTGTGGGGTACCGCGGTAGCACAGCGGTCAAGGTGTTGTGCTACAATTCGGAAGGTCGCTGGCTCGATCCCAGCTGGTGTCAGTGGATTTTTCATTGACATAAAATCCTTCTGATCTCACTATGACCCTGGGGTCGAATCAGTCTCTAACAGAAATGAGTACCAGGAGTATTTCCTGGGGGTAAAGCCTGCCGGTGCGTAAGGCTGACAACCTACCACCATCCTGTGCCGTTGTCACGAAATCTGGGAACCGTAAATTCCTGGAACCCTCTGGGCCTGTCCAGGCCTGTAATGGGACTACTTTACCTTTACTACTCATTGTACAAAATTGAAATTTAAGGAGATGGGGCTACGACGAATACAGCATTTTGCGAAAATCAGTAAACTGTTTTAAAATTTGCAGGAGGAAAACAAAATGACACACATTTTGGACAGTACTGTGACGTTTCCAGCATACTTCCCTTCCTTAGCACAGAAAAGTAGGCCACGATTAGGATACTGATATACGGATGGAAATAGTCTGTACCTGACCAGGACACTGGCTTGGGCGACGTGAAGGTGAGCAGGACATTCACTAGCTGAACGATAAGTATTTTCCGAAGAAAGACTCAGCTCCATGGAGATATAAAATTTAAAGAAGTATACAAGTTTTTATGCACAGGAATGGGGAAAATTAAATTACAAAATCATGTTATGAAAAATAACTTTGTCTCCAGGCACGCCATGAAGACGTATGGAGGAGTAAAGTTACAGCTCCACTCACTCATAATCTCAGCACTAGATGGAGGTGAGTGGTCACCTTACGTCCCGACCAATTTAAAATGTGGAGGTGCTCCCCCCTAGATATTGAATGAATGGCTAAGTAGCTTCAGAACATTCTTTATTTCAAACTTTCGTTGTGTTTGAATGTTGTACGCTTCCTTCTGGGTAATTCACCGGCGTATGAATTTTACATGCCGACGTTTTGGAACACTCTGTCTGTTCCATCTTCATAGACAGCTAGGCACCTACCTGCCTATGAAGATGGAACAGAGTGTTCCGAAACGTCGGCATGCAAAATTCAGACGCCGGGGAATTACCCTGAAGAAAGCATACAACAGAGCTTCAGAGCATGTTTGGACGTTTTGAAGAAAAGAAAAGTTCCTTTCCCCTGTCGAGAAAATTGAATCACGATTCATCGGTCGTCCAGACCGTATGCATCCTCTTCTAGTTTAGCCTTTTTTCCAAACCGGGTGTCTATTAGTAATTTATTCTATGAGGGTGTTAGTAAGATGTTAAAGCGTCGAATGACTGGTTAATAGTACAAATTAATTGGAAATAACATGGAATGAAAACGTCAGAACCTCGGTGTTAAGGTAACAGTCAGTCACTTGGCCGAGAGCCTTAAGAATGTCACGAGAAAATCTCAGCCAGGACATATATGTCCGGCGAAGATTCGCACCGAGCACATTCCGAGTACAATTCAGAATCACCAAAGCCCAAACAAATTGATCGTTTACTCTCTATCGTCAATTTGTCCAGAACTTCCATGAACAGCTCAGCATTCTAGGCTCTTAACTCCATGGATCTGTGGGGAAGAGCGGTTAAGGAGCCAACATCAGTTCAATTGGTGAATACATTGTCCTTTCTACAATTCGAAGATTCAATATCGCTTTCACGACATTAAGCGCACTGAACCCCAAAATCTGATGAGATATTGCCCACTTTTGCACACAGTACTGCAGCTGTTTCCTGTACTGATGAAGGACGGAACGATAATATGTGTAGACACACACACACACACTCCAAGGTGGATTCGAAAGGAGGGTGCCTTCCAAAAACACGTTCCCCCTGGTGTCATGAAAACACAAGTGAGGGGAAGAGAATATTTGAGGTTAAGCGAAGGCGCACGCAGTAGGTTCTTCTTTGCCTTCCTACAGCTTCTGGCTGAATGCCCAGGCTACAGACCCTAAATACTACTTACAGTATAGGCTTAGGCAGGAAGTAAGCTTCAACCGAGACGTGAAAAGACAGCATCGGGTATTTGTCCAGCACACGACTGCACGACGCTGGAAAGTCCTTACCTGTTTGTCAGGAGAATTTTATCGCGTCGCCACAGAAACTTCTACTCCGAGGAAGTTACGTGTCAAAATTTAACAACGTTAATTCATTCTACGAAACTTAAACACAATTAAATTTAACTCCCCTCAGACGAGGTGTTCTTAGTGCGTTACTTTACCAACCTTGGATCAGAACATCCATAATACATAAATACACAAAACCTGTAGGATTGGAAAATTGCGATGTGCATATTCCCATTCCTGCACATTTTGCTTATGTGCCCTCATTCCGAGTCTAACAATTATCACTCACGCACATGACATATTCAACCCAAAGTCCTTACGAGCTGAGTACAGTCGCGTTCTGTTTCAGAGGTAACAAAGAAAATATTGCTAACTCGTCCACTCTCAGAATCCAAGGATTTTAAGTGGTTGCTATATTCATTTTCTTGCCTTGCTGTTGCAAGAACACATTGAAACTTCCAGTTCATTTCCAATAACTGCAGAACATATCACTAATACCTTCCCATACAAAGGCTATTACCAAGGTGGAAACACACACAATGGAAGGGTTAAAATTTTCATTTTTAAGCACATTCAGTCAAAACGCTATTCTGATTGGAATAAAATGGCACTTGTAACTCAAAAACATAAGGAAGAAGAGTTATAATTCTTCCCATAGAAAGAACAAAGAGGCTGCTATCTGAAATTCGTCATCGATACTGAGAAAAAAAAGGAGAAGAATTAACTGGACTAATGAAGATAAAAGAAATGTTCATTATGAAACACCTTACTTAGACTGCGGTTGGCTCCATTATCATAAAACTAGCGAAGTAAATAACTACACAAATACTAGGATCCCAAATTTGGTATATTCTTTTAGTCTTATTTGAGGGCGGGGCCTTATAAAGTTGTTTCTGTGGGCAGGAAATTCATCATCATAGCTCAGAGGGGGGCACTATGTCTTGATGCACCAACTATGTTGGACATGACAAACTGTCGACAGCTTAATTCTTATCCCTCTTTGAGGTCAAACACCGCCACAAGATCTACAAGTCTTCCTTTGAGGGTTTACGGTCTAGAACAATTATTCTTCCCAAAGGAAGCAACCCTAAATAGTAAGTACTTGTTTAAATTAAGAAAATTCATAACTTCTGCATATCCGAGTAGAACGAGGACAGATGTTGCAGCTGATCCAGTTAATAACAACAGATTTAACGTGGGCGTTATTTAAAATTACATTACATATTGCATGGGATCTACATACATTCAAAAGAACATTCTACTTTCTACCTACTTTTTTGACATTTGTCTGACCGTGCATCTCAGTATATTTATCTCAGTAATTAACCAACTTGATGCACAAAATTTTTGTTTTACAGAAAGTTTATTTCATGCCTCTACATGTTTCGAGCACATGTACTCATCATCAGGAGGTCAAAATTGTATTACACAGCCTCTGGTATCATCACACTGAAACAAGTGAATGGTCTAAAATTACTAAAATACAATTCTATAAATATGAGCAAATAGTAGTAAAATTTATCTGTGAATTTTTCGGGTGTGATTACTGTGTATTACCTACTATAAACATGCTACGTCATGTAGAGGTTATGTTTATCCAGTTATTAAACTTATTAGAAAGGTACTATGTCTATTTACAATTATGTTTGCTTAGTCTATCTAGTCATAAAATCGTATAAATTGCTGATTAATTGTTGTATCTATATGTCTGTCCGGTTGTTAGAATTGTTAAAAATACGATGTCTATTTACATTACCTATATAAAAAAGTTGTATTTATCTAGTTATTAAGATTGTGCGGTGTCTAATTACTTTACATTAATTGTTGAATCCACAGGAAATATATTTTAACACTATTTGCTCATATTTATAGAATTGTATTTTAGTTACTTTAGACCACTTACTTGTTTCTGTGTGATGATACCAGAAGCTGTGTAATACAATTTTGACCTCCTGATGATGAGCACATGTGCTCGAAACATGTAGACGCATGAAATAAACTTATTGTAAAACAAACTTTTGTGCATCATGTTGGTTAATTACTCAGATATATTTCTGCCTACTATTTATTTCTAAAGTTTCGTAAAATATTTTTTCTCTTTATATCTCTTTTTGGCTCAGAAACTTCTGTAGGCATGACGGACGTACAGTGATCAAAATTTTAAACTAATATAAAGCTGTAACAGGTCTGGTGCCTGTACCTGTCTTTCACACTAATTAAATGAAATTGTCTCTTCAGCTTTTCGAGGAAAATCGCCTGTGATACACCACGCCTTTAAGATATACAAAGGAACTAAAGAGATCAATTCCAAATAATCCTAAACACGGCACTAGGTAGAGGTAACTGTCAGATTCACGGTCCGCCTCTTCACCACTTGGGGAGTTGAAGGTACCTGCGGGATAAGAGGTTGATTGGACCCCTGGATCGTTCTTGAAGCAGCGACCAGGAAAATATTCTTATAGATCCTTACACTGGGAACTACCCCAGTCCTTCATGTAACCAAACATTTTACGAACTCAATGGCCTTGACAATAATGTTGTCACTTTTACTTAAAAACATTACGGTTTTTTTAATAATTTATACTAAAGCACAGTTTCTAAAACGAATCAAGCGTTTTAATAACGACAAACTTTCATTTTATCCGCGCAGGTTATGTATTGGATTCGTATCACCTCGCAGCACTAAAGAAATGATTCTTGTAACGCAGGTTGTGTTTCCTTTCAGGAAAAAAAATAACACTTGGTTTCCCTGTGTCTATAAGCAAGTACTGAGATGGTTCCCGAGATTCCAAGTTGCATTACATGCTTTTCACGTAGCCCTCCCGAATTAAATTTATAAGTAACGAATTTCATATTTTGTAAACTTGTAAAATAACCAATGCCACCGGGTAACAACTCAATTGCAGTTAATAATAATAATAATTATTATTATTATTATTATTGGTAGTAGTAGGCCATGTGTAGTGGGTTGCAGCTTTGGAAACCTTAAACGAGGACGAGGATGTAAATATGATTTAGGGGAACATTAAACATAATATCCAAATCTCAGCAAAAGAGAGTCTAGGTATGCACGAATGGAAGTAGCATAAACCCTGGTTTGATGAAGAATGTTCAGGTTTTTTGGATCAAAGGAAGCGGGCAAAAATGCAGTGGGTACAGGATTCATGCCAAAGTAATGTAGATAATTTGAACAGTGTAATACGAGAAGTTAGCAGACATTTCAGGAATAAAAAGAAGGAATATTTGCGAGCTAAAATTTAGGAACTTGAAACTAACAGCAAGATTCACAATATTAGGGATTTGTATAGGGGCATCAAACACTTTAAGAAAGGGTACCAGCCTAGATGTAATATAGTTAAGGATGAGAAAGGTGACTTGGTTGCAGACCCCCACAGTATTGTGGTTAGGTAGAGGAACTATTTTTCTCAGTTATTCAATGTGAATGGGGTTAAGGATGTTGGGCAGGCAGAAATACACACAGCAGAACAACTGGTACCTGAGCCAAGTGCTTTTGAGGTTGAGTTGGCTATCGGCAAGTTAAAAAGCCACAAATCGCCGGGTATTGATGAAATACCAGCAGAATTGATTAAAGCAGGGGGTGGAACAATTTGCGAGGAGATTCATAAGCTTATCACTTCTATTTGGAAGAAGGAGAAATTGCCTGAAGAGTGGAAAAAGTCGATCATAGTACCTATTAATAAGAAGGGGATAAAACAGATTGTAATAATTATAGGGGTATTTCAATTTTGCCAACCACTTACAAAATTTTATCTAACAACTTGCTCTCAAGGTTAACTCCATATGCGAAGGAAATTATCGGGGATCGTCAATGTGGCGTTCGACGCAACAGGTCGACTATTGATCATATATTTTGAATTCGCCAAATACTTGAGAAAAAATGGGAATACAATGAAGAAGTTCATCAGCTATTTATAGACTTCAAGAAGGCTTAGGTTTCAGTTAGGAGGGAGGTCTTGTATAAGATTCTCATTGAGATTGGTATCCCTAGGAAAATTGTAAGGTTAGTAAAGATGAGTCTGACTGAAACATATAGCAGAGTCCTGGTAGGTCTCTGACAGGTTCCCTATTAGGAATGGTTTGAAACAAGGAGACGCTCTATCACCAATGCTTTTTAACTTTGCTTCAGAGTACGCCATTAGGAGGGTTCAGGTAAACAGGGATGGCTTGAAACTAAATGGTACACATCAGTTTCTGCCTTATGCCGACGATGTTAATATACTGGCAGGAAGCATGCATACTCTAAAGGAAAATGGAGAAGCTTTAGTAGCTGCTACTAGGGCGATAGGAATGGAAGTAAGTGCTAATAAAACTAAGTACATGGTCATGTCTCGAGATCAGAATGCAGGACAAAATCACAGTGTGAGGATTGATAATAGTACCTTCGAGAGGGTGGAAGAGTTTAAATATTTGG
>Ga0123354_10018620_pt1 | contig 10893 bp, 9 predicted proteins | sample TergutLab28metaG_2_FD_97872 | JGI IMG/M metagenome (GOLD analysis project Ga0123354, IMG submission 97872) | Labiotermes labralis P4 segment gut microbial communities from Petit-Saut dam, French Guiana - Lab288 P4 | ecosystem: Host-associated > Arthropoda: Insects > Digestive system > Gut ... | reverse complement strand
GCAGGCTCAACGGGGTCCCGCCGTATCACACCCCAGCCCCCCACATTAAAAACCCCCCCCCCGGCCTCCCCCCCCCCCCCCCCCCCCACTGTCTAACACGTCGATCCGACAGCCAAGATAAGTGAAAGACAGCCGGTCTTCGGAGATATGACACCCTGCAGCTTGGTAGACAGGTACCAACGTTTCGAAGAAACCTGCTGCTTCCATGTGCATGTCAGAACAGTGACACTGGAACTTTGTGTCGTTCTTGTGCTGCACGAAGGAGCAATTAACGTTAGTGCCAGAATTAAATATTAAAAAAAATATTCGAAATATACTACTTTAACACTAACAGTTGGACGTAAAAAAACCGCCAGTGGGGAGTCGGACGATGTTTGGTCTTCATCAGATATGGTTAGAATTATCAAGTCAAGAAGAATGAGATGGGTAGGGCGTGTAGCACGTGTGGGAGAAGTAAAAATACATGAAAAATTAAGGTTGGTCAGTAAAACTTAAAGCAAGAGACCACAGTATGAGGAAAATGTAATGGTAAAGATAAAGGTAAAGTCGTCCCTGTCCACGTCATAAAGGAATATAGGGGAGTAATGTTATAGGCCCACTTATTCTTAACTTTGGCACTAGACGAAGGCCAGTGATTAACTTGGCACCCCGGCAGCCTGACCCCCGGCAAAGAGCCCCAGTACCCATTGAACAGGAGGCTGGGCGGTCCTCACAGCATGCAGAACGTTCTGGAAGTGAGAAAAATCTCATACCCCACCGTGCAGTAGAACCCCGGACTGTCCCGCCCACAGCCATGTCGCTCTACAGGCTGTTAACATGGTAGTGATAATGATGTCAAAGAAATGGGACGGGACTGATATGGCTGAGGGTGGGGAAGACTGGCGTGCTGTTGTGAACCCTGTGACGAACAGTCGGGTTCCGTAGAGTGCTGACGGGCCAGTGGCTGCTATAGGGCCGTGCTAAACGGAGTGGCGTTCGAACGGCGAGGAGGTGACGTAGACAGGCCGCTACCTCAATGGCCGCCTGCCTTAGTTTGCCAAATGCGTTCATGCGACGCCGTGCGTCTCACGGGTCCTGGTATGATACAGACTGAGAGCAGCAAATCTGCTGCAGTTACCGAGCTAAAGAACGCCAGACGCTCTACAATGCACAGGACAGTCGACGCTGCAACCAAAATCTGCTGGTCTTAAGCCGACACACAGCTCCGAATCGCCTGTCAGTTCGTCGTTTCGTACTACACCTGAACATATGCCTGCAACGAAGTTTCTTCCAAACGTTTACCAGTATATACGGTGACCGCGGATGTTAATATATGGACCAGGGTTCTCCGATGTTCCCATTGTCAACAAGTTCACGTCCCTGCGCGATGAACAGGCACTGTGTGCACGGCACAGGAAGGATTTTGATTTTCACCAACACTCTGTTTGAACAAATCAGGATTCCCATGTGCTGTGAGTTTAACATACGATGAAAACGGCTCTAAATCATGTCTCCAAACCGCGGCCCGCGACCACGTTTTGTATGTTATGTATATACTATAAAAATCACGCAATAATTTGGGCGGTTAGGTTTGTATAACATTATTATTATCATCATCATCATCATCATCCCCCGTTCGGCCCGAGAACCAGCCTACAATGGATGCGGTCCTTTGTCATAAAAAGTTTGCACACCCCTGCTCTAAACAAAATTCTCCTGCAATTTTCAATGTGACACCTAATATAAAATTTACATACAATTCACTGATATTGTCACTGTGCGCCATTTTAAACAGCCTACAGGACACGTCTCTCTAGACCACAGGGCAATCACCTGTTTTCACTGTTACGTCACAACGACACACGGAACGTCACGGTCGAGCACGTACAGTTTTGGAAGTCCGAGGCTCAAATATTCACCTGGGGACCAGATCTCATGATTGAAGTGTTCCGCGGTTTCCCTCAAACCTTCCAGACAAATGCTGGCATTGCATTTCAAATTAGCCGACTGCCTCTTGCTTCTATATCAATTTAGATTCACTATTGAAAAAACGCCCTATCCTACGTTTCACTATTGACTAAACACCTTCTACTTCGGTTCACTGCGACTAAACACTCTATCCTTCCGTTCACTATTGATTAAACACCCTATCCTTCAGTTCACTATTGACTAAACACCCTATCCTTCAGTTCACTATTGACTAAACACTCTATCCTTCCGTTCACTATTGACTAAACACCCTATCCTTCCGTTCACTATTGACTAAACACCCTAATCCTTCCGTTAACTATTGACTAAACACCCTATCCTTCAGTTCACTATTGACTAAACACCCTATCCTTCAGTTCACTATTGACTAAACACCCTATCCTTCAGTTCACTATTGACTGAACACCCTATCATTCCGTTCACAACTAACACCCTATCCTTCCGTTCACAACTGACTAAACACCCTATCATTCGGTTCACTATTGATTAAACACCGTATCATTCCAAGATATAAAATGTGAACCACTGCAAGCATCGTAACGTAATCGAAGATTAATATTAAATAAAAATAACACTGAAGTTGTAAGCATACCCGCAACGTCGGCAATACAACCTACCGTTGAGATTGTAGCGTGTAATCATTCAACATTATGTAACAGTCTTATGAAATCTCCAACAGCCACTCATTAGAGACGCTACGCGTTTGTTTACGCAACTTCACTGACGATAGTGGTTCCTGCTGTTGATCAGCAACTTGAGTGGTTACTGCAGCTAAATACGTTAGACACCGTCACATGACGACAGTTGGACGGACGGTCACAGACCGTTTCTGAGCAATATTGCTGACGCCGCTTGGAAGAATTCTGCCTAAGAAACCTCAGAAAGGCCGGATGAAACCTTAGGATATTACAAATTAAATGAGTGGGTGTACTGTGGCATACAATTAGACAGGAAGAGATTTGGGTGGAGACAGCAGTGGATTATTTGATGATTCTGTGTCGGTAACTGCACACACAGACAACTGCAGCCAAAATATCTCCAAAATTTCGCCAGAATAAGAACCGAGTAGCTCATGAGCAAAAGTTTGAAGTCTTACCGATAAGACAGTATTTTCAACGGTTTGAATAACCAGATGAACTAGGTGTAGGTCAATCAAATACATTTCACCGTGTTGGATACGGAATGGGTTTGTGATTATGAATAAGTGGAGTTTGACAGGGAATTGTCATGGCGTAGGTCAGGTACCATTCGTCAGTTTGATTGGAGGGCCAGGGTAGCCAGTCTGGCTACCGAGAGCGCAAATGAATACTTCCTGAACACCAAAAAGCGGGCAGCAACAACGTTGAACTCTAAGGACGGTATCTGAACTGAACGACAAAAGGTTTGATGATTGAATGACTTGTAAATGGGTGGAAACAAGCAGTCTAGCCACGTGCATCATTGCTGGGGACTAGGTGTTCTAGAACTGACTAGACCTAGGCAGCGTCTAACCGTGTCTGGGTTGATTTCAAAGACTGCCTGTCTCACGAGGATGGACCTAGGAAGTTATTCGAAGCAGATCAGAAGCAGCGTTAGTAGTTGATCGGACACACAGGTGTACTGCACCGGATATGACGCAACAACACGTCACTTCATCATTGCACTTACAAATTGTACATATTTTTTTACGTTGTGTTGTCCATGCATCCTAATATAACGATAGTCTTTTTTTTTTACCAACTTGATGCACAAATTCTTTATGTTAATACATTTATTACACTCCTCTACATGTTTCGAGCACCACTGTGCTCATCTTCAGGAGGACAATTGTATTAACACATTATCTGGTATCGCCACTCTCTTTGGGTGACTGTTCAGTACACAGGTTACGAGTATGAGAGTCCTCTCGTAACCTGTGTACTGAACAGTCACCCAAAGAGAGTGACGATACCAGATGCTGTACTAAAACAATTGTCCTCCTGAAGATGAACACAATAGTGCTCGAAACATGTAGAGGAGTGTAAATAAATGCATAAGAATAAAGAATACGTATGTGCATCAAGTTGGTAAAAAAGACTATCATTAAATTGTACGTAGTTTCTTTGATTTCATTCGGGTGTTCAAAAGGGAAGGAAGGACTAGTTTGCGAACGGTAGATCACGAACCCTAAGGGTGCGTACACACCAAAATAGTCGAGTCGAGTCCAATCCAATCCAGTCAGACTGGTGTTCACACCGACCGAGTCGAGTCCAGTCAAGTCTCCGCAAGCGATGGAAAATTTTAACATGCTTGTTCTGCACACGATTATGTGGAGAAGGAGGTGGCGTCGTAAGAGACGGAACATGTGGGTGCACCCGATAAACATAAAGAGACCAGATTTCGAAATATTTAGCCACTTGTATCCGGATCTGCTCGAGGATGAAGAGAAATTCCATGGGTTTTTTAGAATGAATATCGAGCAGTTCTACCATCTGCCACAACTGGTGGGAGAGGAAATACAAAAACAAAACACCAACTATAAGAGGGCGATTACACCTGAAGAAAGACTTGTAATTTTTTTGAGGTACGTCCTATAAAAATCTTTAGGAGACAAGAAATGTATTCTCGATATTATTGGAGCTACCCTTTTTTCTTAGTTAGTGTCCTAGATAGTAACATTATTTACTCCTGTTTACCTTTTATTTCTTCAATTATATATATATATATATATATGAGTGAGAGAGAGAGAGAGTAGTCCCTGTCGTTTTGTTCAATTAGAATTGTAACGGATATTCGAAACCAGGATCTCCTCCATTCATTACCGATTTCTTTCAAGGAGCCCAAGTATTGTCTGCCTATATCAACAGAAGTTAATTTTTGTATTTCTACTCTTCTTTTAATTCCTGCTGGCTGCTCTTTTTTACTCGACCCTCTTTACATTTTCTGATCATGAATTATATTTTCTCCTTCCAGTTGTTCAAAATTGTCCATTTCAGTTTCATCTGGATCAGTGAATGAAACTTCAGTTGCAGTTACTGTCTCTGTAATATTTTCATAGTTCTACGCTGCAATTAGTACTCCAAAAAGTTCATGACACCATAAAATGACAATTTCCCTCTCACCGTAGACCCATTTCCTGATATTTTTCTTTTGATTTTCTTCTTTCCCTCACATAATGACTTCTTAAGTTGTGTCACTTGTCCTTACATTTCTGGGAGTCTGAGAAATAAAGTCTGTTTCAGGTGTCTTGCCAATGGGGAGTTGCTTACGTCTTTGGGATACTTTTTTCGAGTTGGAAAGAATACAGGGCATTATACGTGAGTCCGGAAAACCATTTGGATGGTACTGCAACCAACATATATAAAACAGTCCCTACTTCGGAAATATGGCTGCGAATTGCAGATGAGTTCAACGATATCTGTAAAATGCCTAATTGCATAGGAAGCAGAGACAGGTAACACTGCTGCATCAAATGCCCACCAAACGCAGGATCTTTGTACTTTAATTACGAAGGCTTTCACTCAATGAACTTGTTAGGTGTGGCTGATGCAAACTGCTGCTTCACACTGATTGATGTAGGAGCCCATGGACGTGACAGTGATAACAGTGCTTTTAGTAACTCAAATTTTGGAAAGGCGTTTGGTTCTGGTGACTTAAATATTCCTCCAATTAGAAATATTCCAGGTACAAGCATAAGTATCCCACTGTACTTTGTAGGGGATGAAGCTTTCCCCCTGAAGCAACAAACGTAATCTGAATACAATTAACTCACAGTAAACAAAATATTTGAAGTAGCACATTCCGTTATTTTTGTTACTTCCTTCTTTCAACTATCCCTTGATTAAAACAATGATGATGATGATGACAATAATAATAATAATAATACACTACAAACACATTACACTATCTTTAATTTGAAGCCAGTTGACAGTCGGTTGTCACTCTCTACTACGCCAAAAATAACGTGTACAAACTTTAAATAGAAGGCCTAATAACAATAAGAACATTATTACTATTGTTAGTGGTGCTGTTGTTTTTGTTGTTATGAACATCATCATCATCAGTGTAAGACGCGGTTCCGGTGTTAACAACGCGAGGCGTCATAAATTGCCTCGTGGTCCTTAACTAAAAGGCTAAGCTTTTCCACGTCCATTTCTTCCTCAAGATAGCAGCCGTAAAGCCCGATCACTAGAGTCTGGCTGACGAAAATGGAACATGCGGCATCAAGACTCTTGACTCGGCAAGACTCGTGTGACTCGACTCGACTCTGCTGGTGTGTGTGCACTGCCGCAACTGCCATAGTAAGTAAGACACAGGGTCACTGCCGCGTCTTTGTGAGTCTGACTGGACTGGATTGGACTCGACTCTACTCGACTCTGCTGGTGTGTACGCAGCCTAACGACGCGTATTTAAGGGGTTTTCGTTGACGATTGTTATTGACTAAACGTGATTCAGGGATACGCTTTGTCAGGGTCTCTCTATAATTCAATAAATTCGGCGCTGATCGATAAATAAATTGCACAGTTGATCAAATCATACGATCTAACTTACTAAGCTGCGTGAACAATATTCTGAGCAAGCTGACATGGTGGCGCCAAATATGCCAGCGTCAGGACTCGAAATGTGTTCTCCTCGGCATTCATACTTATCACTAGATCGCACCGGCATAGACAGTGCGGTGCAGCTTGCAACACGTGTATCAGACACATACGAACGTGCTGGTGGGCCCAAGCTGCCCGAGACGCTGGTAATTCTGACGATCCAAGCTGCGGGTCAAGGACGGGCTCCGCGTCCTTGTGCCTGGCTTCAAGTCTTTATTCGAACAGTTTTTTTTCCGACATACCGCTTGGTGGTACCACCAAGCGGTATGTCGAACTGCCGCACAGTCTGACGGTCTCACCACTGGCCTGCATCCTCTGACGCTGTTCGACGTGCCTCGAGACAGCAGCTTCACTCGAGGCGACGGAGTGGTTAGTTCTCTGGCCACGGACTGGGTGGCCGGCGTTCGATTTCCGGGAGGGATAGCATTTTTCCCTTCCCCATCAACCAGCTTCCTGTTTACTGGAGGCTGAAGCGTGGAGCTGAGTCCTGTAGGCTGTAGGCGGATGGCGGCGAGGTGTAGGTGACGCTGGGGATGCTGGCCAGGGCTGGCGAACCCTTCTGTTGGCGCGTTATCAAACTGTCTAAGAATTTCAAAGAAATACTTCCGCATGCCCGTGGGAATTTTAAAGAGCAGAGGTCTTAGAGCCTTCCATAAACTATCATTAATTACCACATTATTATAATTAATGTATATTATTTAATTAATGCATAGTATAATTGTCATGTTTCTAATTACGTACTCAACGAGGAATGAGACAAGGAACAAAATGTGGCAGTAACTAGGCTGTTGCTGCTCCCGTTCAAAAGAAGACTGTAAAACGTTCTGTCCAATGTCACGTATTGTCCCAGTCACCGCCAGGCCGGCGCCCCTAAGATAAATATCCAGTCAACACTTTGCACCGCTCCGACTTGTGTAAAAATGTTTCATCGCAGTGTTATTTGGTAGCAACTGTAAATCATATAGTCTGTAAGCAGTCAGATGCGTGTATATATACACATACTGTGCACAATATGGAGACGCTGGTGGGGCAGAAGAAATGAAAATGGGAGAGAATGCCATGTGTTAAGGAAATCTTTCTGCTTGCCTTAGGTCCGCCAGCCTTGGCCTATGCCCTCCGTATAACCCGAAAGAAAGACGTGTGGAACTAAATGACCCTGCTAGGCTGTCTGACGGTATTGTGCCTGAAGGCAGCGGCAAGTACACAATTTATCTTACCTGTCTAACTACTCACGAATGCAAACGCTTCCCAATTGTTTCCCTCGGGAATCAGTAATATTGTTTTCTGGTACGACGCCTCGTGTGGCTTCGTAATTATGTACAAAAGTTGCGGAAAAATTCTCTGCCTCCATCATCAGGATGCAAGATTAATGTACCCTGAATATGGCGGCAGGAGGATCCTCCGAGGAGTTGGTATCTACGTACCAAACTACAAAGCGTCACATCTCAGACCACAGTAACTTTCACAGCGATCGCGGTCAGCTCTCCACCCTCCAACGTACAGCAGCAACAGGCCGCGCCACACAGGACACCACAGTCGGAGTACACAAGCACACGATGGAAATGTGGGTGTGTTTGGAAGAATGCGGCACGTTGTGACAGCAGATACTTGCAGACGATTGCAGAGCAGCATGAAACAGGACCTACAGCTAACACCATGACGTGAAGAAACACTGGAAGACGTCGACACGCAGCCAGCCAGCCAGCACTTCGTGCCGGTTCATTGGTACAGGACAAGGAGCTGGGGCAGAGTTGACAGTACGTCCACAGCGAACAGACTGCCAGTGTTACGTACTGCGTGATCGACAGTTACAGTTTGCTGGTGTTCGGTTAAAGGGACAGCGATGGAGTTTTAAATAACGTAGGCTGTGCGATACTGGTGGTGGAAACAGCAGTAGGGTAATTGTAGTAGTAGTTGGAGGAGGAGGAATAGTAGTGGTAATAGTAGTAGTGGTGGTGGTGGTAGTATTAGTAGCATTAAGCTGATAGTACTGGATTCTTTTGGGAACAACCGGACATAACCTACCACAGCAGCATTATGAACAAGCCTGTTTGCAGCAGCTGACTGACAGACAGCATTCACACGTAATATAACTTACCGGCACGTTTATAACCCCATTCTCATTACACTTTATATTCCTGGGTCAAGTCATTAATTAATTACAGCTGTGAGAATCACAACGCATTTCAATTATCACAGGTCGTATTATCCAACCTGTGAAAAGCTGATGGACGCGCGCGCGCACAGATACGCTGACGGCATGGTGATTTCATAAAACTGCTTTTGTGTCTTGGGGCACGCGGTGAGGCTCTGCGCTACAAGCCGGGAACTCGTGGGTTCAATTCCCGATGCAGTCACTGTTGTAAAGTTTCCTGGGGTCGATTCAGCATCTAACAGAAATGAGTACCAGGAATACTTCCTGCGGGAAATCTTGAAGCCTCAACCTCCTGGAACCCTCATGGTCTGCCAAGAGCTGTATAGGGATTGCTTTGCTTTGATTTTGTTTCTTAAAGAAGGAAATAATGTGCATACAGTCGATTTGTCAACGGCTAAGACTGGACAAAGGCATACAGGCGTGACGTAATCCCGGAGATACTAGAATACCAAAAGGTCAGGTGCTTATGCAAATTCAAGACAAACAGTGCCTCAGCCTGCACGAAAACAAACAGGGAGAGGGCAGAGGGCCTTGCGCCAGGGCGCAACTGGCAGTGCAGGCAACATTACGTGCGTCTGACACGTTGTCCTGTACAGCGCTCTGCGGACCCTATTACGGCCGAAGCAGCCCTCTCGTCACAAACGTGTAACGACAGTGCTTTAATGCAGGGTTCTAAAACACGGGAAACTAACAAAGGATGACTGACGTGTACGACGTCACCACGTGCGGGATTGTGGGTACTGCAGTGACATTACGAAACATGATATTCATGTAAACACTCATAAAACATAAAAATCCACGTTCTACATGACAGAGTACAGTAAGTATCCTACACTAACCGGACCGTTAATTCTGTGTAAGAAATAACCAATATTTATTGTAAGAGCCACACCGAATACTAAATACAGTAGGTGGAGAAAACGCAGAGTTACTTAAGTTAAAGCGGGTGGTATATATATATATATTAACAGCTGTGCTGTAAAGGGTTAATGGCATCACCATCAATCGCCGGCCAGTGCGCCACCCTTCAGCTGCACACGACCACTCCAAGACACCAACATACACAAAACAAACAGCAACGAAAAGCACATAAACAAGCGATGCATATCAATGATAAACCACGTAGGTTCAAACTGCATACCACTACATGCGATACGTGAGTTTGTGCACGCACTCTCGTGCATTATGAACGCCTGTATTGTAACGTCACATTAGGAACGGTTCTGGCGAAGCAGGAGGCGCAACGGTCGCAGCTCTTGGAACTGCCCAGCTGTCGGGGTCCACGCCTTTGACCACAGTGTACTGCAGTTAACCCCTGAAGCCATGTGCAATCTACATGTACCGCCTACTGTACGTATCATTAAGACACTGTGCAGTCTGTCCACACAGTGTACTGAGTGTAGCGTAAGACGCGCACAAGAAATTGCGATTACTGCCCTCTACAGCAACTAAATTACCGACTGACCAGATCTGTGCTACTCTGAAACGTCGAAACACACAATCTCACGCAACGGCCAGCAATCGCAAATAGACCATAAAATAATAAAAAATTTGATAGGCACAATCAACAGCAGTCACATGCGACAAGTTGCGACCTGCTAGCAGGTCATGTCAGGCTCATATACATTAAAACAACATTAAGACAGCATAAAATACAAGAATAAATTTTCAGCTTGCAGAGTTTAAAGGATGCATTATGGGAGTCAAATAAAAGCAAAGCACGTGACTGGGGCTACTACATTACTTACAGCTAACAGAACAAGTGACTGGGGTTACTACATTACTTACAACAAAAAGAACATGTGACCAGGGCTACTACATTACTTACAGCTAACAGAGCACGTGCCTTGGGCTATTACTTGCAGCTAACAGAACAAGTGACTGGGGTTACTACATTACTTACAGCTAAAAGAACAAGTGACCTGCGCTACTACATTACTTACAGCTAACAGAACACCTGACTGGGGCTACTGCAATACGTACAGTTAACGGAACACGTGATCAGGGCTACTACATTACTTATAGCTAACGGAACACGTGATCAGGCCTACTACATTACTTACAGCTAACCGAACATGTGATCAGGGTTACTAAACTAAACTAAACTAAACTCCGTGGCCTTAGTCCGCACGCGAACTATACCGACAGAGCGGCCGCCGCCGGTCGGCGAAGTTAGTGCCAACTTTTGCGGATGGAGGGGTGTCACGTGGT
>Ga0123354_10018619_pt1 | contig 10893 bp, 6 predicted proteins | sample TergutLab28metaG_2_FD_97872 | JGI IMG/M metagenome (GOLD analysis project Ga0123354, IMG submission 97872) | Labiotermes labralis P4 segment gut microbial communities from Petit-Saut dam, French Guiana - Lab288 P4 | ecosystem: Host-associated > Arthropoda: Insects > Digestive system > Gut ... | reverse complement strand
GAGGTTGCGGTTACAGTTTTAGTACTCCTGATGATGGGTGCTGTGACACCCGAAACATGTAGAGTGACTTTGCAGTAAATAAATATCTGCATACTGTTGCATCTGGTTGGATTTTTATTAACATTGAGTTACAATGAACGGAATCATGAGTTTAAAAAAAGTACTGTTAAGGTTAATACCGTTGTGATTGTCATTGCTGTTGTGTTTATTTGTTTCATCATTCGGTATTACTATTGCCTTTACTAGCTATGACCCCGGCAGAACGTGGCAAACGTGTCCTTACGTCTGCATAGCAAAAAGAGAAATAGGTCGCCGTAGATCATGATGGAGAGACCAGTTTACGTAGTCATAGAAAAGGCAGTTTTGATCCAATTCCTCTTTTACGTTTATTTTAATGTTTATTTGTTTAATGATTCTGCCTGTATGCCAGTCCGTACAGCACCAAATCATAAAATGAGTACAGCTTAATGAACTGGAAAGGATGTGGAAGGAGGCATTCGTGGCCTCTTATTACCAAGTTTGCCTGGAGAAACTGAGGGTCTCAAGGAAGGTAGCCGTTATCCTTGTCGAAGTTCGAACTGGGTACCTTCAGAATACAGGTCAGAAACATTAGCGAAGTTTTGCAGTGTAAGCATTGATAATTGAGCATCATTGAAAAGTTCTCGTACCAGCATTGTGATTTGTGCTTCACAGGTGAGGTAATATGCCAAAATGATGAGAGAACTGCTTTTAACTTCCGCCTAGCGCGACATTTAGCATCCACTACGGAAAATTGCCTTCCTCTTAAGTACTAACTCCTAATATCACTCGTGTACCTCCTCCACTGTCCTAATTCCCAGATAAACCTACTACAGCAGTGGCAGATAGAGTGTATTGTAGTGTTGTGTTGATAAAATGCTGCATATTGTTAGAAAAATGAACAGTAATTATATTCGTTATCTTAAAACGTTGAAAATATCGATAGAAATGCAGTTATGCCCTCGAGTGAAGTATCGATAGGAATGCAGTAATGCCTTCGGGGAAAGTATCGATAGGAATGTAGTTATGCCCTCGGTTAATGGCATCCACTGCACGTAATTTTGTGAAACTCGTAACTGACTAACAGAATTATGTGCGAATTTGTCATACGGAATTTCACCCAAACAGGTGATGAGAGGTGAAATTTCATGCAGGCCCTTGGGTAACGCGTGCCGTTTGTGGCGCGGATTTTTATGAAACTCATAAGCTTTACAGTTTTAAGTGCACATTTCTTATTCCGCGTGGGACATAAATCGGCCAAGAAATGTCGAAAATATGAGCAGAAATTCACTTACGTAATGGCAAATTGGTCATGTAATGCGGAAAATGTGGGCCTAAATTCGTTTATTTAAAGGCACTAGACCACTTAGCTTTGATGGTGGGGTATGATTTTAGAGGAAGATGAACTGAAAAGGATACGGAAGAAATTAGTCGCGGCCTAATTTTTGGTTGCCTACTACACGTATTCTGACATTTCGGATATTTTGTACTGTACACAGAATACGAGACTGGGTTTAGAAGTTATTGAATGCACTTGTACTTGTGACACGTTCTGAGCAGTTGTCCTAAATAACCTGCTCGTAAAGGTCATCATTTGCCAGGGCCTTTATTATTCATCCTACAGACTCTGAATGTTAAGGCTAGTCCAGCAGCAACATTATGAACTTTGACCTTTCGATGATAGTTTTTGTTCCCATCCACTACCACTGGTTCCATTGTCGGTTCTTCGGAGATATTCGTGAAAACTTTCGATCTTAGAACCCAGTTCGCTGACCTGAAAGCCAGACGCATGTGTTTTAGATTGTATTTCTGTCATTAAAACGTTTTATAGATTCTGAAAGCACCTTTTCGCCTTTCCTATTGGTGTCTAGTCTTTTATAAGAAATGCCGTAATGATACTGAATTTCACAATTCTGGCCTTTAACAGAGCATAAATCTTGCCACCAGCTATTCGCTAATTCGCAAACTATTAAATTGTTAAGAAAATTATTAGAGTGTAACTTACACCATAACTACGCAGTCTTTGTTGTTACTGGACTACTTGCCGATCGGCCGAGGAACTGTAGTTGGCTTATGGCACGCGCAAATCAGAGATTCTTTTGTATTCCAGATCGGCTCTGGGGTCTAGCCAGCCTTTTATTCAGTGTCGTTCTTTCTTCAGAGTTGAAGCGACTGGAGCGTAAAGTATAATGTGTGGAGCTGGACCTACGCTCCGCAACACACCTTCGTGGAAGGCACAGGGGCAGTTGTATTTGATTTTAACTTGCACCTTTTCCTAACCGGCCGGCCTAAGGGTATGGTATTCTAAGGGTCTGAAGTTCGAATCTCGGTCCTGAGGCCGGATATAATGACAGATATTATGTTTTCCTGAATGCTCGTGCAGTCAGCATCTCGCTAAGCATCTTCCCAGCACTTTTATTCCCCACACTGTGCGCTACAGTGGATGATGCACTGGCAGAAGGAAAGCAGCGGTGTTCCAAGGAGCGTCGAAGTCTGTGTTGCAAGCGTTGGTGGCTACTAAACTTGTTCTGAAGAGCCGTATGAACGCTATCACAAGCGTTCAGCTGTCGAAGGACAATATTCTGAAGGCTACATAGTGCCGCTTATATCGAGTTACGGCTCGTGTTTTTAGAATTCTTGAAGTTTCGACATACAAACCACGCGTTACAAGAGGCATCAGTAAAGCTGCGACTTTAAGGATAAAAAATTAAAGTAAGAAAGGGTAACGGTATAGTCCAGAGGGTGGGTAGAAGTATAGCTCTACTCTTCCATGACAGTGGCACTAGAAGGGGGTGAGTGGTCAGCAACACGTCCCGGCCGCACTTTACCCCCGGGAAAGAGCCGGTACCCATTTTACAGGAGGCTGGGTGGGCCCCAGGGCCGGTCTGGACGGGCGGAAAATCTCGTCCCCACCGGGATTCGATCCTGGACCGTCCAGTCCGTAGCCAGTCGCTATACCGACTGAGCTACCCGGCCCACAAAAAGAAAATTAAAGTAACTGGAGAAAAATACAGGAGTTGTGATACATGACGTCATAACTTTTTTACACTGTTCCCTGTTTTAAACGAAGTTCAGTAATCCGGCTGTACGACTTCACTCTCAGCAGATAAAAAACAGGCGAAAACACTTTACTTGCTGGCATTTGAAGATTCTGCTGCAGGATGCTGTTTCATTTTGTGCTACAGCGGTTATTTTCTTTTGATATTTCTGTCTCTTATTTCACCGTATTAAGTAAATTTTGATTAACTGCCTTATCATTCGGTCCCATTTACATAAGTGAATCTGTAATTCACTACATTTAAGCAAGCAACATTACGATTTAAGCGTCCCAGATTTGGCAGTATAAAATAAATGTATGGAGACCTAAAGGTAAGAAGCTGATCTGAGGTAAAATTTGGAAGCGTAAGTCGCCCACATATACATTTTGCAGCTGGCCATTTTAATGGTATTTTATAATAATAAAAAAACTCGGTAACTGTGCCGTTCACTTCATTATGGACAACAGAAGTTGTATTTTATACACATTTCATTTGAACCAGGAATGCGCAAGCATTATGAGAGTGCAGGATAACATCAGTTTTAATAGGCTAAACAGAAATAGACGTAGTAAAGAAAAGGCTGCTTAAAAGTCTCATTAAGAAGAATCCACGATTTGCAGGCCGCAAATATTCTTCGTGAACACACAAGTCGTCTTTTTCAAAAGGTTCGGAAAATCGACAAGTCTTCAACGTGAGGTGCGTAAACAAGAAGATTATATTAGTCTGTCGCTCTCTTGGGCCGTGGTTAAGTAACGTCTTTATTACATATTATTCGACTATTTGATAGCAACCTTAGGTGATGATAAAGGTAAAGGTAAAATTGATCCTGTGTGCATGAAGACGTAGAGGGGGTAGAGGTATAGCTCCACTCATTCATAGCCTCTGCACTGGATGGTCTGAGCGATTAGCTTCGCACGCCGACCTCCTTACCTCTGGGAGAAAGACCCCCATACTCATTGGACCACAAGGCCCGTTTAGACACTTCGAAGAGTACAAATTCGCTTGCTTCTGGCGCGAATCGAACGAAGATCCCTCAGTCGCCCACCTCGTAGCCTAACAGCTATACGCTGTGACCTGTCTCGGCTTAGTAACCTTACGATCTGACCTTACTACTTAAGTAGGTCAATACTGAAATAATGTTCTGCATTCATCAAGAAGAGTAATTGTCAGTCTCGAGGCCGGTGTCTTGTTTCGGCGAATTGTAGTCCAAGCATTATTGCCGGTTGAATAGGGGGTTCTGGGAAGACGTTACAGTCCCTGTGTTTCTTTAGAATGTTCAGCCTATATATGTAAATTTGTAATCCTAAAATTTAACGATCCGTTTGTTTGTAGAATTTCACACTGCAGATCCCGAATACATGGAATTTGTTGAGTAAAAATATCCAAAGTCGCATTGTCGTGTAAGTCTTACGGTTGTTGCTGCGGTTAATTAAGCACGTTTGAGGGAGGGGAGATACAGGATTAACCGCGGCACTGGAAGTATATCATTAGTCAGCTTCACGGTGTGGCCACTTTAACCAGGAAACCACTGAGCAGGCGGCTGGGTGGGCCCCAGGGCCGGTGTAGACGCAGTGGCGAAGGGAATATCTCTGACCCTGCCCGTAGTCGCACTACAGTTGTAAGACCCCGCACTGGAAACTGTTAAGACGGAATTTGTAATTTTTACGTTTATGATATATTTACATTCAAAATTTTGAGGCTTATTTATCTGCACTAAACTGAAAACTAAACCTCATGTATATTGGACCATGCATCATTGTGATAGTTGAAGAATAAGTGACCAACTTGATGTCACTAGTTATTAAGTTTTATTTCACCTCTTCTATGCTCAACATGTTTCGGACATTAATACATCCATCATCCGTGTAGCAGGCTGAGCCTGCTACACGGATACCACCCCAACCCAGTCACACCAAACTGCAACACACATCGAAACAAGAACACACGGCCAATGTGGTGATACAATAGAAAAGTCGTAGGCTCCTGATGATGGATGTATTAATGTCCGAAACATGTTGAGCATAGAAGAAGTTAAATAAAACTTAATAACTAGTGACATCAAGTTGGTCTCTTATTCTTCAACTATGGAAACTAAACGTCCATTTCACGCTGGTGTCATGTTGCTACTTTACAATTTACAAAAAAAAATTCCTTATTTATACAAAATTATCAAACATATTTTAATAATGGTATTGGTACCCCGCAAGTTTTCACGGACCTCACGTTACGATTTTCATGACAGGTAAACAACATGCGAAGAAAATGTGTGGCCTGTAATGGTATGATACTCTTACGAAGTTCTGTAAGAAGCCGCCAATTACTAAAACATTGTGTAAGGGGGTGATATGCCTACAGTACCAGCTGAGGTTATTACAGCAAAAGTGTGCGTTTCATAATAAAATGAGAAATGTAGACGAAAGAAACTCATTTTTTGTACATGTACTTATGAAATAAGCTCAGGTTGGTGCGATGGCATTGTATAATCTTAACCCAGCACCCCGTAGAGCAACGTCTGGATCTGAGGTGCGTAAAAAGGATCAGTATTTCATGTTCGTGACTGAATGGTAAACTACGAAGTCTGAGGCGGCAGATTGTATGTAGGCTACTACGTATGCTGTTGTTGAAACGATGGAAATCAGTTAGTGATATATTTCTGTCCAGTGACAATGCAGACATAGGTATTAGGGCTTTGCATGTTGGCATTTACTTTCAGGTTTCTGTGCAGACCCACCTGTTGCGATTAACGTCCAATCATCCGCAGGGTTGACTACAATATTAGACGTGCATGACACAGGGAGGGGGGATTCACAAAAGTTGTTTTCTTTAAATATCAGTCGCGGATTTCTCGTGCTTGCTCTTCCACTTCAGCTCTTAGCTTCTCATCAGTTGTAAACTTTAACGAAACTTCGATCCAAGTAAAACGGAGAAGTTTCTTGAATAGCTGAAAATCTTCCAAATTTAACGTGAGATCTTATACCAAGCAACGTCTAAGTGTCAGCTGTAGTGGGTCACATGATCATAAATCCTTATATGTGAAGACCGCATTTAGTGACGTGGTGTGTAAAAGACACTTTCAACTTTAAGATCATATAGCTTCAACTGTACATGAATTTAATTTAAATATGGGGCATTGGTAGATTGATACTGACAGAGGAAAAGCGGCGCACCCTGAGGAAATTCACAGTGCCGCATTTTTCACCACACAACCCACATTAACTGACCTGGGATCAAACTCGGTCCTTCGCGGTAAGAGGCCAGCAACGAACTGCCTGAGTCACGTCACGGGGTTCGTCACGTCGAATAGCTTCACCATGTCTGTCCGTCTGTCCGCATGGAATAACGTGGCTCCAACTGGATGGATTTTTATGAAATTTGATATATGAGTATTTTTTCGAAAATCTGTCGAGAAAATTCAAATTTCGTTAATATCGGACAAGAATAGCGGGTACTTTACATGAAAACCAATATACATTTTTTATTATCTCTCTCTCACTTCTTCTTGGAATGAGAAATGTCTCAGATAGAAGTCGTAGAGAAAATTAAAACACATTTTATGTTCAGTAACTTTTTTTCCCGACAGTCGTGCCGTTTATGAGATAATGTTGAAAAATATTTTTCAACCGGACAGGTCACGGATGACAATATGGCGCATGCGCATTGCATGCTGGCAAAGGCTACAAACACGCAGTCAGAATATGTAATACTTATTGCTTTTTCACTGTAAAAAAGGGTTGCACGATCGCGCCTCAATGTTACGTTATACGTACATTGCCTGTCCTGTTATTTATAACAGTGGAGAACCCTAACCTGTTCGCTACTCAAAAAGTGGAATTTTAGCAATCCAAAAAGCCATGTAGGGCACAGTTAAAGGCCTAGTACTGTCATGATCAATTTTGTCACGTTAGTGAGGGTAATGGAAGGTAATATATCAAACAGTTTTCAACTAGCCCGCTGCAGAGCATCGCACTGATCTTTTCCCCGATCGTGGGGAAGAACGAGCTGTCTTAAGCACAGCGAGTCTGCCGAGAGATATATCAATTGACGGGCGCTAGAACGTGAAACGGACGCCGCCCAATGAAGTTGACGTCTCATACAGTGCATGTGGGAAACAAACTGAATTCCAGACGGGTGCAGGTTTCGTATGCGATAAAGTCCCCGCGACAGCTGCTGTGCTGATGGAAAGGACTGCTGGTATGTCTGTCGTTTATGTTTGTAGTTTTTGTTTTTGGCGCAACAGCCCCAAGTGGACCATGGCCTCCTCATTCTTGAGGTTTCTAGATCACACCCAACGCCGCATCACAGTCGGTAGGACTCCTCTGGACGAGTGATCAGCTCGTCGCAGAGACCTCTACCTGACAACACACAACACTCACAACAGACAAACGTCCATGCCTCCGGTGGAATTCGAACCCACGATCTCAGCAGGCGAGCGGCCGCAGACCTACGCCTTAGACCGCGCGGCTACTGGGACCGGACTGTGGTTTATGTCTACTAGGTAACTGGATTAGTGGGATGCGCTGTGCTTTATTTGTGCTAGGTAATTGGATTAGTGGGATGCCCTGTGGTGTATGTGGTTTATGTGCGATAAGTAATTGGATTAGTGGGATGCTCTGTGGTGTATGTAAGCTAGGTAAATATATTAGTGGGATGCTTTGTAGTTTATGTATGCTGGTTAATTAGATTTTTGTCGGCTCGCATGTTGGACGCCACAACCTTATATCGTGGAGTTTGCTGTACAGTGTGAACTGCTCAAATGGCTCTGATAGCTGTACTTCTATTCCCCTCGCCCATTTCCAGTACACCTTCACATCCTATTGACCTTATTTCCAAAATGAGAGAGAGAAAATAAAACCAGTTCCACAGAAGTTTCAACTTTGCCACAGTACGTGTTTCTCTTTCAAGCACCAGTATAGTACCAAATAAGCAATGCCATTTCGTGTGTAGCCTAACTGTAAAATGTCAGATTTGTTAGTGTACAGTTCTTAGTTTTCATTAATCAAAAGAGTTGACTCTAAACGGTTAGGCTTCTGACATTTTCGAGAGATGCCAGTTTCTAATTTTTTGCTTGGACACAGACCATCGCAGCAGATATTTCTGATATTCACCGCCCCTGCAGTCTAATGTCGGGATATTAACACAAACCACAATTGCTCCCTTCCACGCCACTTACATTTACTAATTGTCTAATTACTCTACCGTTCGACAGCGTGGTTATACCATACGATGAAGGCACAGAAGGAGGTTAAGGTGTATCTCTACCCCTACACTACCTCAGATCCAGGTGGGGGGGGGGTGGTCAACGCCACGCCGTCATTATATGAACTTTCTTACTTCCTTTCTTTCTTATTCTGACCTCTTCTGCCTACTCATTATAACTGTAGAGGGTTATTGTTGCATCTGTTGACACTCAGTGATCTGGCTTAGGATAGGGACAGGTGGCGGGCTCTTGTAAACGCGGTAATGAACCTTCGGGTTTCATAAGCGGGGAATTTCTTGACTAGCTGAGAACCAGTTAGCGTCTCAAGAAGGACTGTGCCTCATACAGTATGTATCACACTCAGTGATACACACGAACACACTCTCGAAAAGACTCTTCTGGATCGGCCCGTCGCAAAGACATCTGCCTGACACACAGCACTCACAACAGACATACATCCATGCCCCCACAGGATTCGAACCCACAATCGGCAGAGACCCCCGCCTTCGACTGTGCGGCCTCTGGGATCGGCATTGCATACACTACACTTGAAATCGTGTACAGATACAAAAATAAATTTCGTGTTACAAGGCTGAAGTAACATTCTGTCGGGGAAACAAGTTTCTGTCTTCACCGACAGTAAACAGGCACAAGAAGTGAACTCAGTATCAGTTTCCACACAGGCGGCCTGTGGGTCGACGACAGTTTAGGGCAGGCTGCACATTCTTCACTAACGCAAAACTTTTAATTAAAGGAAGTGTAACTGCTCTTTCGTACTACGTTTATTTCTATACGTTAATCAGTTATGGCCTCTTTTTTTTATTAAGTGGGCTAGCAGTACTCAGGGTGGAAGAAACTTCTGACAGTTTCTTTAATCTGATCCATTCACTTAATTCAAAATATTAAATTTTGGGCATTTTGACTTCTGTCATATTTTAATATCACATGCAGTCAGTTTAGCGACTCGCTGCGGGCTGAACGGTCCGGAGATCGAATCGCGGTGGGAGCGAGATTTTTCGCACACGTCCAGACTGGCCTTGGGTCCCACAGAGCCTCCTATACAATGGGTACCGGGTCTCTCGGGACGGGGGGTTGAAGCGGTCGGAGCGTGGCGTTAACCACCCACCCCCATATAGCGTCGAGGTTAAAGAAAGAGTAGAGCAATACATCTACTACTCTGGGCCTTCGTGGCCTGTTCTAGGGTGAACTTTTCACTTCAGTTTACAGGTTTTGGGTGATTCTACCTACATGAAAGAAAGTCATTATCGAGAAGCTAATATTTTCTCACCTAGTCAATAAATCCTTCACATTTTGTGGAAGAGACATATTCTGCCCCGTGTTCACTGGAGCCCTCCACTCGTACCTGTTCTGAACTAAATTCATTCAGTGTACTGGGACGTACATATCGATATTCTGTCTTCAGTCCCATTGCATTATTTCCAGATTGTAAATAAACATGTTTACACGCGCTTCTAATAAATTACCCTGTGGCACTGAGGGGTAGAAAGAGGATAGGTCCCTGATTCATAAAGGCTGGAGACACACGGTGGCCGTATAACGAGTGTCTCCTCTGCTGTTCGTTAGTCTCTTATCCGACGGCGACAGTGGTAACATCTGATAAACAGAGAATCCACAGGCTTCTGTGTGACGTAATGTCGCAACACTTTGCCCAAACTAGTTCGTTTAACGATTTCTCGATTTCGTTTGATGAGGGTGCAAATTTTCTTGTGGCGGGAACCATGCTGTACGTACAGTGCCACTCATCTTCCATGGCAGAGTTGCCCCAGCCGCCGTAGGCAAACTAACAGCAGTTTTCGCTAACTAGGCAGACGGGCGGGAAATTGGCAGCTTAATCTAAATGTTTTCGATTTAGCAGACTGCAGCTGCTGAAATGCAGTAACCCTGACGAATTCCGAGGGCGGTGGATATTTAGATTCTGACCTCCGCTATTACCCAGCGCTGTGTCGTATGTGGTTACCACCGTTTCAGAAATATATACGGCCACCATTTTAACGATCGAAGGCCGTACTTCCGAAACGTCGGTACTGTGTACAAACCCGCACCGTATCCTAATTTAGAATGTCACACTCCAGATCACTAGTCCAAATTTTTATGAAAGTATGTCGGTCGAAAAGCCCAATATCCATCGTTAATTTAAGGGCAGTGATAAGCGACAGGGTAATCAATGAAAATACAAATGCGTATTGATGTTACATAGTAGAAAGAGAGTAAATGTATGATTGTGTAATAGTTCGCTGCAATACTAGTTCATTACATCACAGGCCTAGGTTGGATAGTGGCCGGTGCTCCGGAAGCTGGCTGTACCCGGTAGTCGAGTGATCAGTTAACGTTATAGTGAGAGGAATTCTGTGCTGTTTTTGTGCAGAATGCCTGTGAACACCGCCGGAAAAAGTGTAGGACGTGTTCGTTACTCATGGATAGGTACGGAATGCGACGTTGGAGTGTACACTTTCATATATAATATATGATATTGGTGCTGAAACTACGTGCTTATGGCATTGTCACCAGACTAAAACTAAACTAAACTCCGTGGTCTTAGTCCGCACGCGAACTATACCGACAGAGCGGCCGCCGCCGGTCGGCGAAGTTAGTGCCAACTTTTGCGGATAGAGGGGTGTC
>Ga0123354_10018618_pt1 | contig 10894 bp, 3 predicted proteins | sample TergutLab28metaG_2_FD_97872 | JGI IMG/M metagenome (GOLD analysis project Ga0123354, IMG submission 97872) | Labiotermes labralis P4 segment gut microbial communities from Petit-Saut dam, French Guiana - Lab288 P4 | ecosystem: Host-associated > Arthropoda: Insects > Digestive system > Gut ... | reverse complement strand
GAGTGGACCCCGTTCCAGACCCACTACTACTCAGAAAATCTGGTAGCGCCGGGGATCGAACCCGGGACCTCTGTATCTGTAGCCAGAAACTCTGACCACTAGACCACAGAGGCGGTCATTAACTGTACTTAAATAATTAAATTTCTTATTCATAATACCAGTCACATAAATACTCACATTTATTTGCATTTATTAATATTCTGTTCATTACTGCTGGTGCTACAAATTGACTGCCTGGTGTGTCAAGTTCTTGGCTTCAAGTCTTAGGTCAGTTTCCAAAGTGACAAGTGAATCAGTTTGAGAGAATTTTGAAGTAAACTGAGTGTCAGTCATTGATCAACAAGTAGCAGAAACAACTTTCATATTCCAAAATGAGTGACTGTAGTGTGTTGTTGTTGTTTTTGTTCATGTTGTTTCTGCTGCATTGTTGTTGTTGTTGTTGTTGATGTCATCATCATCATCATTGTCATCATAATTACTGTAAGAGCTGCTCCTACTGCTACTGCTTCTGTTATTGTTGCTTCTGCCACAACTACTAGTGTTGAACACCAACCGACATACCCACTATCTGAATAAAATACACATACTAGTAACATGGGGATAACCAATAATGTGTCACCGTACCTTGCACCAGCCCTAACACCAAGCTTCGACTGGCCCCGTTCCACGCTATGACTTTACTTCTTGCCTGAGACAGCATCATTTTGGTGAAATGCATGATCTTGTTTGGAATGCCATAGCTCTTGAGTGACCTTTGTGGTCGATATTGATCGATACTGTCAAAACCCTGTTTGTATTTAATAAAAAACATTGGACATCATACCATATTCATAGCATTTCTACAATGACTGCTTTAAAATAAATATTTGTTCAGTAGTGCTTATACCAAATGAAATCCACATTGGTATTCACCCAGAATCTCTTCAAAGTACCGTGTGTGCACACTTCATTTATGGGTTTCAGATACTCTGTAGAATAAATGGTGATTGTTTCCCCAGACATCACTAAATGACTGGTATTTGTAATTAAAATGCAGTACATTTTCTGTGAGGCAGGAATTTAATGTTTCTCTGTTAGTTAAACAACTTCGCCCTTTAAAGGGTTAATAAGATTTTGTCCCAGAATTTTAATTTTGGTTGAGATTCCATGTAGTGATTTCTTCAATCCCTGTAGAAAAGTGCCAAGATTAAATTTCATAGCAGTTCATAAGCTGTACCTTCCATGTCATTCCCAATTTACCGTTCATGATCACCATCTTATCTCATTTAGAAATGTATAATCTTTATGGGTGTTATTATGTTTGTAAATTTTCTGTCACATGTGGCTTGGTATCCCACTATTTATATTGGAGGTGTTGAGGAAAATTCACATCATTTGAGTCACAGTAGTCAAACATAATTCATCAAAGTGCACATTGGACTCCATACTTATTCTTATAGTTCCCTCAGACTGCAGTAGAATTAATGAAATTAAAATTATATAGGAGGGTGGATCAAGGAAAACAAAAATTGAATTTGTTGTAACAGAAGTAGCATTTTCTTATATGTACAATTTTACCCATACTTGTTTTGATGTGGAAGCATTCAAGAAGAATAAGATATTGTCTTAGTATCAGGTTGCGAACCATAACTGCACATCATTATCAAACCTCTGGTTTTTCTGCATATATACTCAGGTAGTGATAATTTTTTCATGAATAAATATTTAACCTTTAAAACACTCCCTTCTTTAACTTCCAAAAACTCTGCCTTTTGTCCACAGAATGTATGTATGGGTTTTATGTGATTATGAAAATAAAAAACAATTCTTCACCTAAGCAACATTCATCTTCATAAAAGGTAAAGTAGAGTGCACCCTTGTACAGGCACTGAAGCTCTGTACAGGCTGTATGGCCCATAGGGGGAGTAGAGGTATAGCTCTACTCTTTCTTGACCATGGCACTAGAAGGGGGTGATGGGTCAGCGTCACAACCTGACCGCTCTTTACCCCCAGGAAATACCCGGTACCCATTGTACAGGAGGCTGGGTGGTCCCCAGGGCCAGTCTGGACAGGTGCGGAAAATCTCACCCCCCACTGGGATTCGATCCCCAGACCGTCCAGTCCGTAGCCAGTCGCTATACCGACTATGCTACCCAGCCCACTTCATCTTTGTAACTGACTTGATATTTCCTTTGCAGTAGGGATTGAATTTTTACATACTGTTTAGGTGTACTTGAGGCTTTACAGAGTTAAAAACGTCTACCTTTCCTAAGCCTAGTATCAGTCATGTGATGCAGTCCTTTGATGATACCCAGTGTTTGTACACTCATAGCAGCAGTAATTGTCATTGCGATGATTTTATGGTATCAGAATTTTTATGTATTGGGCATCATTTCTTATTGCATCATTCAGTTCCGGAAAACTCTACTATTGTTATTCTTCATACATTTGAATTCAACTATGTATGTTTTCTGCATGTCAGAAAAGTAAGAGCTAACATTTTTGTGTCATCATTGAATTAATGTATAGACGTTTGTGTCTGACGTTTTCTGGTAAGGAAATATTAAGTGTAAATGTGTGCACTGAAAAATAACATGCTGCTCTGTTACTACTGAACATGAATCTTTTTTCTGTATTCATGTTACTTAAAATTATCAGCTATGTTGTTACTTAAACATGATTTTAATATAGTTCATGGCTGTATCCAGGTCTGTTGTGATCATGTATTGCCAGCCTGCAGGGACCCTACCCTAGTATCTGGGTGAATGTCACCACAGATCACCAATACTTGACATGCTTCTAACTTCAATGTCCTGTTGTCGACTGTATTCAACAGCTTGATGTCTTCTGCGGTTTGCGCAGTGTGACATTGCCATAGCAAATGCCACTGCCATGGCAAGACCTACTCCCAACAAAACAAACATACTGGGATGTGAACCTGAGACTAAAGATGTTGAAATGTTTTCCTTTACTGTTATATGTGCACCTGAAGAAATGGTGTCACTAGCTCGACTGCTGTAAAACACAGACATATCACGTGTGGCAGTTGTCACATTTTCAAAAACAAGATTTTGTCCTTCCAGTGGTGAAGTTATGTTAGCTGAGTTTCCTGTTGAACTATCACTTTTGTCTTGCATCTTGATGTAACTAATGTTGCCACTGTAGGTCTCATCACTACTTGTTTCATTTCTGTCCTGTGGTTCTACTTTCCTGAAACTCTCTGAATTGTTTCTGTCTGTTAACTTGGGTTTGTTTGTGTACAAGCCTGTAGGAATCTTGGTAGAATGCTTTCTGTGTACAGAGTTGTGAACAGAACTATGTAATGGAATTTGGAGTTGAGTTTTGGAATTTGGAATGGAGTGATTGGTAGACATGTTTGTGTAATTATGCTTTATCACCATGTGGTAGCCAAATTTCATGTTGTTTGCTGTTTTGTTTGCAGAGTGGTTTCTCAAGTCTGAACTACCATAATTGTAGTTTTCTGAAGTTTTGTTGAAAATACTGGCCACCATTGCACTGTTGTTATGACTGGTTATGTTTCCTTCACTGTCTGCATTCAGATTCTCATCTTGCATAATATGGTTAAGAGACTTGTCCTGATAATGCTTGAATTTTGCGGGGTCTTTTTTGGAGTAGTCTTGTTGAAGTAGTGTGTCATTTTTTATAGGATTTGAAATGATTTTATAGATATTTGAATTATTGTGTGCACTTTGAAATGGTCCACTATTAGGAAGAAAGTTCTTGTTCTTTGAGTTGGGAAAGAATTTGTGCTGTGCCCAAGATTTATTGATAAACGGAGTTTTTGTGGAGTTTGATGGATTGTTGATATATGTCTTTAGAGTTTCCAAATTGGTTATGTTTGTGCCCAAAAATTTGATTACAGTTCTTGAAGAAATAGTAGTTACACTGTCACTGTGATGGGATGATTTTTGAGTGCCCTGTAGTGAGTGTTTGTCAGTGAAAAGATTTATTTCATCATTTACAGTGGTGTTCATTACTTGGACATGTTTGACATTGGGTATAGTAGGTGAAGTTTTTGTCTCTTTTGTACTCTCACCATTTGAATAGGTCACTCTTTGAGTTTTGTTAGGTGCAGGTGCATTGTAGGTATTGGAGCTATTGGGTACTTGATTAACAAGAAATGCTCCAGGAGTTGTGATGTCTATGTTGCTGACACTCTTAAAATCTACATCATTGTCAGGTGAAATATTTGTGACTGATGAATCAGTGGAATATGTGTTGATGATAAGGTCACCTTCAGCAACTGTGGTATTGAATGTTAATTCCTCTGATCCTGTTAAAGTGGAAGAAATGGTGTGTGCATTATTGGCATTGGAAGAACTTTTGTATGGTGTGGTTATAGGGATAGTACTTACTGCTTTTGTGGGTGACATTTCAGCCGTATTAGGTACTGTCGTTGACCTGCTTGTGTCAGTAAAAGGCCCTATAGAAGGTGTAGGATGTATGGTGAATGAAGTGTGTTGTGATTTCTTGTCCAGTGGGTCTTCAGTGGAAAGTTTTTCATTATCAGGGACCTGTGTGTTGTGAATCCTGAAAACTGAAAATGTTTTTCTTGTAACTGAAGCATCGTACCTGGCTTCTGTAGTCGCTTCATAAATGTTGCTTTCCGCTGGCATAGAGAACACTGTAGATGTTGTTGAACCACTGTTGTTAGTTGTGATGTTGAAATCTGCATCACGAAGTTGTATGATCGGTGTTGAGGCGAGTTGTGGTGGTGAAGCACAGTAGGCACCCTGAAGTGAGGTTACCAGCTCCTGTTTCTGGTGTTTCTGCTGTTGTTGTATCCAGTTGGCTAACCAGAGCATGCCCTCACACTCCCACTGGTTGCCATTTAACCGCAGTGTACGAAGCCTCGGAAGAAAATGGAACAGGTCTGAGCGGAGATTTGTTAGTCCAGTGTTAATGAGATTTAACTCACGAAGTTGACGAAATGCTGCAAGTGCTGCCGTATCTGCCAGAAGCTGCTGGGCTAGAGCAGGACTTGAATCAAGTTCTAGAACTTCTAATCTTTCAGGTGATGTAACTGGGAAAGACATTTCTTTAGTGTCAGACGCTGAAGATAGGATGCCGCCAAGATGTGACAATCGAAGAACAGTCATTAATGGTCCTGATAGAGCATTCCCTGGAAGACTTTTCAGGGGATTTTCTGATATATCTAAGGTCTCCAGTGCTGTCAACTGACTGAATGCACCATTCTGAATGACTGTGATGCCACTGCAGCGCAGCGATAAGTGTTTGAGACGTGGAAGACCTTGGAAGTCACTGGAGTTTAACTGTTGAATGTGGTTGCGCTGAAGATGGAGGGTTATGAGCCCAGCTGGTAAGCTCCTTGGTATGATAAGAAGGTGGTTACCTGACAGATACAGGGTAGACAGCACTTCAAGCCTTCCCAGGGCGTCTTCTTCCAGTTCTTCTAACTGGTTATCAGCAAGATTCAGAAGTTGTAGGAGAGGGTAGCTGTCCAGATCTCCACACCGGATGGTGGTCACTGAATTTCCAGCTAGCTGTAAAGTTCGGATGGATCTCGTGAGCGCGGCCGGAACTTGAGTAAGACCTGACCTTGATACGTCCACGGTTTGCAGCCTCCGCCCTGTCCCAACCAGAACCATGAGTTCCTGCTGCAGGCGGCCCAGCACCGGGTTGTCTGCCAGTATCAACTCCATCAGACTGCCCATAGACTGGAACGTACCGGGAGACACGCTGGAAATGCGATTACGCGACACATCTAGCTGCTGGAGATGCAGAAGACCGCGGAAGCATTGATCGCCGAGCGCGTACAATCGGTTCCCGCTCAGATTAAGCCTCTGGAGGTTGTTCAATTCGCTAAAAACACCATCATCCAAGGAAGAAATGTGGTTTGCAGACACGTCCAGTTCATGGAGACTAGTCAGTCCGTGAAAACAGTCTCCCTTTAGAGATTCAAGATTGTTCCCAGCCAAGTTGAGTAGTCGGAGACTTTGAAGACCGGTAAACACGCCGTTATTTAAACACGATATCTTGTTAAACGATAAATCGAGGCAGCGCAGACTGTTATTCAGGCCGCTTAACGCACTCGGCAAAACAACTGAAATCTGATTTTCACTAAGGCTTAATCTCTGCAGCGTTGGAAGACACGCAAACACGTCTTCTTTCAAATTCGAAATGTTATTGGATGACATATCTAACACTTTTAGATTGTGCACATCTTTTAACCACTGATTACTGACATTGGAAATAAAGTTCCGACTGAGATTTAACACTTGTAAAGAATTTAACTGAGTAAACACTCTATCTGGTAAGTTCGTAAGCAAATTAGATGAGAGATTCAGTCTTGTCAACGTACTCAAATTCATAAAATGTCCGCTCTTTATGTCACGAATTAGACAGTTGCTTAAGGTCAGTTCTGTGAGGCCGGGGACCTTAAGCGCTGAGATGTCCGCGATGACGTCGGGACTCGATGTGTTGATCACCACGAGGCTCCGCGTTGTTGCCGGTAGATGACTAAAGGCCCTGGTGACCTCCTTGCACGAGACGTCTGTTGTATTCACGCACACGCACCCGACGGGACAAGAACTCGGGACCGTCCCGCTGTTTGCGCACACCACCATTAATATCAGCGCGGTTGTTAACAACGTTTGGGCCATGTTTTAAAAGGCGCGATGTTGTGGGCTCGCCAATGTCCCATGGGAAGATGACCTTTCGAACCTTACTTCACACATCTCACACCATTTACCGATCGTTTTGTTGAAGTTTCGAAGTACATTGTATGTCCTCATGCCTCCGACCTAGTGATATTTATTCGACTTTTAATTAAATCAGTTAAGCAAATATGTACTTATGACGGTGTAAACGCACCCTTTCTTGAAAACGCGTATTACAAAAAATACAGTGGATATGCTTCTGCAGTCTTGTAGATAATATTTCGTCTTAATTGTCTGTCTAAATATTTCTTGTGAATAATCTTATGCATACGTTCATTGGTTTATATTTATTCGCAACACTTGTTGCTGTGGGTACACAATAGCCGTCAAACGGAATAATTTATAGGGTGCAAGCGGAAACGTATTTAAAAACAAAAGTAATTTCACAAACTGTAGAGTATTGCGAGCTTTAAATCGTCATTCTAGATTAGTACATAAAACACAAGTATGAGTTTGGATGTTGGTTGTGATAAATTTGTCTCTGGGCCACTGTTGTTACTTTTTCGGATGTGCTAGTATCTTCGAAATCAATTTCTGCTCGAAATGAGCAGGGAAAATTATCGGAATTGCTCTATAAGCCGGAGAAAAGGAATGTTATAAATAAATATGAAATATGCATTAATAAAAGTGTACGTCATTACACGTCGCACAAAGTCAATTAAATTGTTACCGTTTTGTGACCTATTTTCGCCCGCCAGGGAAAAAATATATGACTTTATTTTAAATTCTTCTTATGCTTCTAATTTTGTTTTGGATATGATGACTCAAAATCCACGCCAGCTAAAAATTTGCATTTCTTATTTCGACAACTTGTTAAAAGTGCGGAAGTATTCCGTAAAGGATATAAACGTTTGAACTTCATTGTTACAGAACTTCAGAAAGAATTTCGTTTCTTACGTATGTTTTCGGAATTGAGATTTAGAGATGAAATGTAAATTTCGTAGTTCACATATTTACATTAATACTGTTCACAAGTATATCACTTGAAATGGTTTCTTAAAACTTGTCGGAACCTTCAAGAGAAGAGAAACAAATGTAACTTGTTTAACAGTTGATGGCTTGAAACGTGACACTTAAGAGTTGAACAGTATATTCACATGTTAGTCACTACTTGGAACTAGAGGAGTTTGAATTATTGTGATTGTCTCATGGCACAGTCCATATAACATCGGTATGACACGAACACGTAACGTTTAACGAATTAATAAAAAAGGAAGCATCTGTAGTGTCCAGGTGTAGTGAAATAACCTTTTACATTGACTTGATTTCGTTGAGTCCTTCAGAGGACTCATTCACATCCGATCTTATCGGATATTAGCTCGCAACTGACTCACAACCAAAGGGGGAGATTTCTGTCTCCCCTCTGATGATGATGTAGGCTTCCAACTCTCTCACTCGCTCCAACTACCCCCTCCGTTGACTCCCTGTAACCACCCTTAACCGTGCCCGACACTTCAACTGTCGACCATCCTCGTCCCAAGCTCCCGGTGTACTAGCGTTCAGCAATACGAGACGAAGACAGGCCCGCGCGTCGCCACCGCGCAACCAACCCCGCCACCTTGGTCGCTTTTGCCACCACTACTGGCATCCCCCTTCCGTCCCGGTAATATGAACTCTGCAAAACATGAATGGTGTAAGTCGATTACTATTTGTTTTCTTGTGTTTTGCCGTTACTTTAGGGAAACGAAATATCCTAACGCCATGTCTGTCTAATGCCGGGAACTTCAAATGTCGTGCACTTTGGTGAAATCTAACGCAGCAGTTGTCACCTGTCTACAGTTGTTACACTTCATGCAAAAATTCACATTTTTAATCTGAATTCTTGGAGCCTAGTCCATCTTTTCTTGGAGCCAGAAGCTTCATTATCATATTCTGTATAGCATGCCGTTGGGTCCTATTCTGTGACAGTTATATTCGCACCCTCACAGCCCAGCTGTTTAAATTTTTTATTTTGTTACAGTCTGTTTCCTTTACACTTTCAGACAAATGTACACATTTGCTTATCATCCCCATGTGTGTTAGGCCTGCGTGCTCCACCCACTCTTGTTTTTATAACCCTAGTAATGCACAATGAAGAATACAAGTTATGAATCTTATATTTATGCAGCTTCCTCCATTTTCATCTTGCAATTTCGATGTTTGGTCCAGATATTATTTTCATTACTTTAATAGCCAACACCCGCTATCTGTATTATTCCCTCAAGGCCAATTTGCATTGAGAAACTTTACTGCAAACAAGTGCTTGAAGCCCTAACATAACAGGAAAAGGCAAAGAAAATATATCCTTGTGAACGCTATGAAGGCATGTGGGAAAGATAAAGGTATAGCTTCGCTGATTTTAAATTGCGTTACTGAAGTGAGTGGTCAGCTTTACGCCCCGGCCGTTTAACCCCCGGAGAAAGGGTCTCTGGCATTCGTTGAATAGGATGTTGGGTGATCTTCAGAGCCGGCGCGGACGCATTTGGGAAAAGAAAAATGCCTTGCCGTTGCTGGGAATCGAATCACTATTCCTTTATCGGCAGCCCTTATCCTAGTCGCTGTAGAGCATTGTTTCTCAACCGCCGGGCCGCGGCCCGGTACCAGGCCCTGACATCAATTATACTGGGCTGCGAGAGGTTCTCCTGGAATTTGTCATTTTAGTTTTCTAAGCAATTTTCATGAATAAATGTTTATAGTGGAAATATTCTGAGGAGAAAATTATTCGTGAATGTGTCGAAAAACTCAGACCCAGATGTTGGCCTGCGGAAACTACAATATGCTACAAGATTTCATTAATCCAGTGATTTATAAGTAATTTAAATGTAATTTTATATTTGTCAACATGCCATACCGTATACATAAGTGTAGTAATACTCTTTATGATTATGCCATAATTAATTATTAATACTTATGTTAGCTTAATGTATGAACTTAAAAAAATGGAAAGGTATTTACGAGTAAATTTGTTGGGACCGGGCTCTCGTCTTGTGAAAAAAGAATTTACCGGGCCGCGGTCTCACAAAGGTTGAGAAACACTGGCTGTAGAGACTACGGGACCCCGGCCTCTGTAAACATTATATTATATATTCCTGTATTTTGTAACACGTGCCGTGCATATTTCTTTGTATATTTTCATCTTTGGGTTTTTAGATAATGGTTGCAAGTTTCGGCGACTTATTGCGCTTTCAGAGGACTCGTGAATGCGGGAGGGGACGAAAGTGGCGGATATGTCTTCGTCGCATATGGTGCATATCCCATTGTATTCGGGAGACTGTGTGTGGGTGCCAGTACAGCTAAGATGTGTGCCTACGTGTGTGTGTTTCATTTAACGATTCTCAGTTGCTAAGAGTACAACGTCGCTGATATGTGAAAGAGTATGTGGCATTGGTGAAATGATACTCACAGGGGAACACCACAGTAATCGGGGGGAAATAAATTGCCCCAATGCAACTTTTCCCACTACAAATCCTATGTGGACTTGCGTGGGATCAAACCTAGGCTCCCGTGGTGAGAAGCCGGCGACGAACCGCCTGAACAATTGCATGGCCCTGCACATCTCGGGTTTCATGGGACTTTTGTGTTTGTTTGTTTGTTTGTTGAAGCATGATTAAATTTACATCTTCTCTCCACAAGTCACATATGATTAGCACACTGTTAGCTTTTCTATATAGCCTGTAGTCAAGAGCCGATTTACCGTGAAGCTTATGAAGCTTAAGCTTCAGGGCCACTCACACGGGTTCGTTCTAAGGCCCTGGGAGGGGCCCTAGTAATGCCATAGAGATGCCCTGAAATCTTACCTCTCACATATGAAAGAAACTTCATAGAGGTTTTCCCAAATTTGACAGCAATCCCAAGAATTTACATGAAATTACCAGTACTGAGTAGTGAAGACAAAAAGAAACTTTTCTACACCATTAGTAATAAAAAACAAATTTCGAAAACCATGCCAGAAGAATGACTGAATGATCTTTCTATTCTGTGTAAAGAAAATGATATCACAAAATCGTTGTCATGAAGACGCGATCAAAGAGTATGCAGCCAAAATATGTAGGAATGAAAGTATTATGGAGCTGTGTCAGGCAGTTAGTCGATAAAAATATACAAGGGCAGTACAAAAAGAAACCGAACTTATTTAATTTAAATTTATTGCTGTACTTACAACTTAATCAGACTTGTCTCCTTCAAAGTACTCCCCTCTACTGTTGATACACCGCTCCCAGCGTTTTTTCCAGTTC
>Ga0123354_10018617_pt1 | contig 10894 bp, 8 predicted proteins | sample TergutLab28metaG_2_FD_97872 | JGI IMG/M metagenome (GOLD analysis project Ga0123354, IMG submission 97872) | Labiotermes labralis P4 segment gut microbial communities from Petit-Saut dam, French Guiana - Lab288 P4 | ecosystem: Host-associated > Arthropoda: Insects > Digestive system > Gut ... | reverse complement strand
CGCCAGTAATCCTGTCCTTCGAGATAATAACCATCCGAATATTTGATCACAAAAACGACAAGCGAATTATGTCCAGATTTCAAATAACTCGTAATGTTGTATTCAGCCGGTTCCTGTGCGCCTTCGTTGTAACCGATTTTAGTACCGTTGACCCACACAAACGAAGCGGAAGCCACCTTTTCCAAACGAAGAAAAACCTGTTCACCTTTCCAGTCGGATGGAATGGTGAACGTGCGCCGGTAAATGCCCGTCGGGTTATATTCCTTGGGTACAAAAGGCGGATTAGGCTTGAATGGCGACGTCACATTTCGAAACAGTTTGTCTCCATATCCCTCCATTTCCCAATTGGAAGGTACGGGAATCGTCGCCCAATTTCTGTCATTGAACGAAGGCTCATAAAATTTATCCGGCACGTCTTCGGGAGTTTCGATCCAAAAGAATTTCCAATCGCCATTTAACGATTGACGTTTTGCAGGTAGATAATACGCCCGTCCCTCTTCCTGATTTTCTTCAAACACCGCAGTATTTTCAATATAGTAAAAGAGGGGGTTACCAAAAGGACTTTCCTGAGCCACAGTGGTTAGACTAATTACTAACAAACAAACGATAATCATTTTCATTTTCATATAAATTTTTAATAAGTCATTAATATAAGAAACGTGCAAATATAGTAATCATATTGGCGAAATATTACTGATTACAAACGAAAAAAAGCCCTAAATTTTTCCTCTTCTTTGTCAATCGATTGTAGAGTCTCATGGTTGAGCGTTTCGAATGGAGTAACAGTGATAACTTTTTTTGCCGAACTTGCTTTTTTCCACAATCCGATGACTTGCCCATCTTTAATCACCACCGGACGGAAAACACCGTTGGTCGATATAGCTTTTTTATGATTTTTGGAAGTAATCGCTGCCATTCGGTGCTTGTACCCCACAAGATATTCGTCGAATGCGGGCAACAAATGCAGTATGTTTCTGCCTGCCGAGGGTCGCAAATTGGTGTCCGGCATCCAATACTTTTGTCCATCAATTGTTTCCGAAACAAATTCCGATTGTACCGATTCCAATCCCTGCCGTGCTTCTCCGACAGTCAATCCCGACCACCAAACGAAATCATGCAATGTAGCGGGACCGTGTCCTGTAAAATACATCCGTGCAAGTTTTGCCAATGACTCCTCTTTACCCAATGGTTGCTCTGCGGGAACTCTTTTTTCCAATAAGGCATAAGTATGCTTTTTTTCGCGCAGGATACCGCTGCATACAATTCCGTTTGCTTCCGCTCCTATGATCACGTGATTCATTTGCGAACTGTCAACCATAATACCGGCGAAATGCAGGATATTCATCAATTCTTCACGTGTTAGAAAGTCTTCTTTTTCCAAACCCTTTTCAATCACGCGATAACATTTAACATAAGTGTCGTCGGTAAGTCCGAGTTCGCGATCTCTTGATTTCATGGACTGTACGATTCTTTTTACCGACAATTTCAGCATCCACCTGATGTTTTCAGGAGTGACCAAATGCCATGTAGGACGTAAAATATGAGTCCGGAGAATTTCGCCCCTATCAAAGGCTTCATGTATCATTTTTTCCGTACATTCACTAAGGCGTACACCGATAGCCCATTTGGCAGAATTGAAATCCTGAGCCTGCACTATTCCGAAATGTGCAACGATTTGATGCGGCATCGTATAGCCGGTTCCTAAAAGTTGATGATGGTACAGACGAATGTTCGTGATGGTTGTCATTTCAAATTAATCTATGTCAATTTCTAATTGAGGACTGTCCACTTGTTATTTTTTTAGAACACAAAATAATTGTGCCAACATCAAATCTCAAATTTCATCGCCGATGCCTTTATCTTTTTCCCCAGTTCCGAAGCAAATACAAATTCATCCAGATGTTTGTTCTGCGATTGCAGGATGTCGTCTTTTGTTCCTTCCCATTCGATGCGTCCTTCGTAGATAAACGTCACTTTGTCGCCAATTTGGAGTACCGAGTTCATATCGTGTGTGTTAATGATGGTTGTCATGTTATATTCTTCGGTAAGTTCCTTAATCAGGTTATCAATAACGATGGACGTCTGTGGGTCGAGGCCGGAATTAGGTTCATCGCAGAGAAGATATTTCGGGTTAAGGGCAATGGCGCGGGCAATGGCTACACGTTTTTTCATTCCGCCGCTCAATTCGGAAGGCGTCAACCTGTTTACTTTTTCAAGATTGACCCGTTGCAGGCAGAAATTTACCCGATCGCGTTTCTCGATGAGAGTCAAATCGGTAAACATATCCATCGGAAACATCACGTTTTTTTCAACATTCATCGAATCAAACAAAGCGCTGCCTTGAAAAAGCATTCCGATTTCCTTACGGATTTCCTTTTGTCCGGCAAAATCGAGTTTATTGAAAACTACGCCGTCATAAATGATATCACCTTCGTTAGCAGTCACTAATCCGATGATGGATTTCAACAGGACTGTTTTTCCCGAACCGCTACGTCCGATCACTAAATTTGTTTTGCCACGGTCAAATACTGTCGAAACGTGGTCGAGCACTAATTTTTCGCCGAATCTGACGGTTACATTTTTTACTTCTATCATGACAGCAACATTTGAGTAATAATCAAGTCGAATGAAAGGATCAGAATACAGCAATAAACTACCGATCGCGTACTCGACCTGCCCACTTCGAGCGACCCGCCTTCGACATAATAACCGTGGTACGCAGGAACGGTGGAAATGATGAACGCATACACCACCATTTTAATACACGAATAGGTAATGTAATAAGGAATGAACGCATAACGTATACCTTGTATGTATGTCTGCGGTGTAATGATATCCAGGGTAACGCATATCACCCAGCCGCCCCACACGCCGATAACCATACTCAGGATAGTAAGTATCGGAAAAAAGAAAACGTTGGCTATGATTTTGGGCAGGATAAGATAGCAGGCTGAGTTAACGCCCATAATCTCAAGAGCATCAATTTGTTCGGTTACACGCATGGTACCGATTTCCGAAGAGATGCTGGAGCCGACTTTCCCGGCAAGAATCAGTGCAATCATGGTGGAAGCAAACTCGAGCAGCATGGTGTCGCGTGCAGTAAGTCCAACCAGATAACGCGGTACAAAGGGATTCTCGATGTTATAAGCGGTTTGCATGGTAATCACCGCCCCTATGAAAAGCGATACCAGCGCCACAATGCCCAACGAATTGATACCCAGCAGTTCTATTTCCCTGAGTATCCTCCGGTAATAGATGGAAAATTTCTCGGGTTTGGAAAAAACCTTTCCCACTAAAAGGTAATAACGTCCTACATGATATAAAAGATTCATTTTTTAACGAATATGATTAAATAGTCCTGCAAAGATAAGAAAAATTTGACATAGTATTTTTATTCATAAGAACACAGGTTTACCAAAGATGGAGAACGTGTAACTTCAATTATCTATTATCCCCTATCAGCAACAGGTTGATACGAAATAGTAAAATAGAACGACGACCCCACGCCTTCGGTCGATTTTACCCACATGTCGCCACCCATCAAATGAACGAGACTGCGCGAAATGGGTAATCCAAGACCCGTTCCGTCGTGGAGCCGGTTATTGCCGAATTCAACCTGAAAAAAAGGTTCGAAAATAATTTCTTTCTGAATATCCTCCTGCAATCCGATACCGGAATCCTCAATCACAAAATTAAGCATATCGGGGGCAGACTGACGGTAGCCGAAACGGATGTAACCCTTGTCGGTAAACTTGACAGCATTGTCCATGAGATTGGTAATAACCTGACGAAGACGCACCGCATCGACATAAATAAGACAATCGTCTATAAATCCGCTGTCATCAAGTATCAGTTCGATGTGTTCCTTGTTTCTCGATTGAATAAAAGTTTCGAAAAATAGATGCATTTCGTTCATCAGTTCGTTTAGATGCACAGGAAATAAATAGATATTCAACTGGTTGGCTCCGATTTTGGAAATATCAATGATATCGTCGATGATTTTGGTCAATTGCTTACTGCTGTTTCTGATGACCTCAATGTATTCATTCCTGCGGGCAGGCGAAAGGTTGTCGTAATTGAGAAACTGAAGAAAGCCTACGATACCGTTGAGCGGAGTACGAATTTCATGCGATACATTGGCTAAAAACGCTGATTTGAGTTTATCTGATTCTTCAGCTTTTTCTTTAGCGTCGATGAGTTCCATTTCAGCAAGTTTACGGTCGGTAATATCGATGGATACATTCAGGTGTACTAATCGTCCGTCGATCCATTTGATGGCCGAACTGGCAAGTGCAAGCCAACGTCCGCTCATTTCGTGGAATTGTTCCCAATGATAAGTTCCTGTGGGACAATGATTGCCGTCGAATAGTTGAGGCTGTGAACAAAAATCACAAATTCCGGTCTTGCCGGTTTGCAATACTTTCCAGCATACCTTGCCTTCTAAAGATTCATTGCCTGCCAATTCTGTAATACTCTTGTTGGCAAAAAGAATTTTCGACGAATCCATATCAACAACAAAAATATTTGAATTGATGTTATCCAATACGGTACGCATGGTTTGTTGCGATAAGCGCACGGCGGTTTCGGCCTGATCATGGCTTGTAGCGGTGGATATGATCTGTGAAAGACTTTTCAATAATTCCACTTCATTTTGCTCCCAATCTCTGTTGGCGGTACATTCGTCGAAACCGACAAAACCATAAATGACGCCGTTGCTTGACAGCGGCAAGCAAACAGTAGACTTAACTTCAACGCCTTCGAGTATTTTAATAAGTTCAGCGCTTTGGAGGGTATAGATATCGGACTCACAAATGATTTCTCCGGCTTCAAATTTATCGAACAGAAATTGCAAAATCTTGATGGGTATTTGCAAACCTTCGACAATGTGTGTAATACCGGTGTCGTGCCACTCGAAATTACATATAACAAAAGCTTCGTCGGCGCTTTTTTCGAAAACATAAACGCGGCTCACTCCTGCATATTCGCCTATTTTGGCAAGCGATACATTCATAGCCTGTGGAAAGTTTTCTGACGATTGCATGATTTTCAATACTTTGATGAGTATGGCCTGCCGACGACTAAGAACTTCCAAATCCTTTTGCTGGGCAATTATTTCTGCGGCTTTTTCTTCCACCCTCCATTCAAGTTTCGAGCGGTATGTATCCAATTCATTATTGATGGCATTCAGTTCCTCGTTGGCAGTTTCGAGTTCTTCGGTACGTTCCTTCACTAAAAATTCGAGATTCTCACGATGTTTTGCCAATTCATCTTCGGCTTCCCTGCGTACAGTGACATCTGTTATAATGCCGTCCCATATTACCTTGTTTCCGTCCGCATACGGATGTGAGGAAATTCGCAACCAACGGAGTTTGCCTTTTTTGTTGATGCGTACCTCTAAATTGTAATCAGGTAAATTTGTGATGACTAATTCGTCGACATGGCGCAAGCGAGGCAAGTCTTCGGGATGCAAAATATCGTCGAATGGCTTTATATCTTCGAGTACCGATTCGGGTGTCAGTCCTGTTACCTGTTCCCATGTGGCGCTGACGTATTCCATATACCGTTTTCCAGTATCGCGCTCAAATACATAACGATACAGGGTTCCTTCCGGAAGATTGTCGCTCAATGTTTCTAATCGTTCTTTCTCAACCCAAAGTTTTCGTTCATTTTCTTCGAGCTGTTCCTGATACCTGACTTCTTCGGTAACATCGCGGCTGATGCCTCCCAACATCATTCCGTCGGGCATGGCGACTGGGAAATAGAGAACGTGAAATATCCGATATTCTCCTGTTTTAGTGTGCTTTATATATCGAGTAAGTTTTCTGTGCTGCATGTTAGCTACCATTTCCTTTATATCAGCGCATATCTTTTCACATTCTTCTCTTGTTCGCTTTTCGTACGGGAATAACAGTTCAGCCACTTCCCAAAGGTGAATTTTTCCGATAACCGATTCTTTGGAAAGTCCCGATATTTGTTCATATCCTTTGCTCCATTCCCTGATAATTCCATCATTGTCAACCAATAAAATTCCGTCTGCCGAATGGTCGAAAATACTGTGTAAAGCGGTTTCAGTTTTCTCCATAAGGATTTCACTTGCGAAAAATGTCTTCTCCCCTTGTGCCTGTTCCAATTGTGCTTTTAACACACGGATTTCTTCTTCCAACTGTGCAACCCGATCACCTGTCTGATTCATCATGAACCGAATATTTATAACACTTTGCTTTACGGGATTTTATCCCTGTTGTGGGGCACAAAGATATGATTTTTTTTGATGTTATCAAAAAAGAAAAATGATTGGTCATGAAACTGTTCAAAATTTTTGACTACTTTTGCCACATGCAAATAAGACCAAATAAAATATCATGACAAGTAAAGAACGGGTTTATGCGCGGATCAACAACCAGCCTGTTGACCATATTCCGAACCTGAACATTTTGATGTTCTTTGCCGCAAAGGAAATTGGAGTTCCTTACTCGGAATATTGCCGGGATTATCGTAAACTGGTGCATGGCAATATCGTGTGTATGCAGAAATACGGTATCGACGCAGTTTCGGCTATATCAGACCCTTTGCGTGAAAGTGCAGATATGGGTTTGGATATTGAATTTCCAGTCGACGATGTACCCCACGAAAAGGTATTTTTGATTCAGGAAAAGTCGGATTTGTTGAAATTGAAACCTGTATCTCCGTCTGACGGCAGACGAATGACTGACAGGCTATTGGCCGTTGATTTGTTCAAAAAAGAAGTGGGCAACGAATTTCCGGTGATCGGATGGGTGGAAGGTTGTTTTGCCATGGCGGCCGACCTTCGCGGGGTGAACAATTTCCTGATGGATTTGTACGAAGATCCTGATTTTGTGGTTGACCTGCTCGAAATTTGCCTGGAGCAGGCCAAATGGTTTGCACGTACACAGATTGAGGCCGGCGCCGATATCATCGGCGTGGGGGATGCGATTGCTTCTGTTGCCGGCCCGCTGGCATACAACGACCTTGCGCTACAATATGAAATTCGTCTGCTAGACGCCATCAGGGAAGCAGGCGGCATGACAAAACTGCACATCTGCGGTGACACTACTCCTTTCCTTGAATCATTGCCGGCGCAACATTGCGATATACTCGACTTCGACTGGATGGTTCCGATGGACAAAGCCGCCGCATTGTATGGCGATATAACATGCATCAACGGCAATTACGACCCGGTAGCCGTATTGTTGCAAGGCAGCGTGCAGGATGTAAAAAATGCAGTTCAATCCTGTATGCAGATTGGTGGAATGAAACACACCAGCGCAGCAGGCTGCGAAGTCCCCAGACACACGCCGCCCGCAAATCTGATGGCTGTGTATGAAGCTTTATGTGAAATCGGCGGAAACAGAATATGACAGTGAATAATTTTACCAAATATCATTTATCGTACAGCGAACTGATCATCGACCCGCATGATACTGCGCCCATGCTGGGCTATGAGAATACGTTATCCGATGACATTCTTGACATGGTGAAAGAGGTGATGGGCGAAACCGCCGGATGTTTTGATATTTGCGGCGGATACCGGATTTTCGGACAGATTGACTTTGCCAGTGACAGACGACACATCCGCATAGCAGACGTTGATTTTATCCCGGATAAAATTGTTTACCATCAGTTAAGGCACAGCGAGCAAATGGCTGTATTCGTATGCACCGTCGGCGAAGGCATCTCACAATGGTCGAAACAGATGATGACCGGCGATCCTTTGAAGGGATTCATTGCCGATATTCTGGGCAGCGTGGTGGTCGAAACAGCCATTGATGCAATACAACAAAAACTAAACGACGAAATGCTGCAAGCCGGATTAAAAATCACCAACCGCTACAGTCCCGGCTATTGCGGTTGGCCTACGCAGGAGCAACACAAGTTATTCAGCCTGCTTGCCGGAGAAAACTGCGGCATACAACTTACTGAAAGCGCCCTGATGTTACCCATCAAATCGGTCAGCGGCGTCATTGGTATCGGCTCTAATGTCTGTTTCAATCCATATACCTGCCAGTTATGCGATGCAACGCAATGTGTTTACCGTAACAAAAAATCAAAGGTTAAATGATGAATATGAAAAAGTGGATAGCAGACGTTATCCATAACCCAAAACGTAACGCCATCCCCATCATGACGCATCCCGGAATCGAAATGATCGGAAAAACAGTGCAGGATGCCGTTCGCAACGGGAAAATACATGCCGAAGCCATAAGGGCGCTGAATGGACGTTACCCGTCGGCGGCGTCAACGGTGATGATGGATTTGACGGTAGAGGCCGAAGCCTTTGGCTGTGTCATTAATTTTTCGAAAGATGAAGTACCCACTGTAAGCCATCGTTTGGTCAGTAATTACGAAGAGGTAGAGCAATTGCCTGTTCCCTCGCTTTCGGAAGGCAGGGCGCCCGAATACCTGCTGGCCAATCGACTCGTAGCTGCCGCCATTACCAACAAGCCCGTACTTGGGGGATGTATCGGCCCTTATTCCTTAGCGGGACGATTATTTGACATGACGGAAATCATGATGGCCATTTACACAGAACCGGATACCATCAAACTGTTATTGGAAAAATGCACGCAGTTCCTTGTCGAATATGTTCGCGCCCTGAAAACTGCCGGCGTTAATGGCGTTGTGATAGCCGAACCTGCTGCAGGTCTTCTTTCAGACGACGATTGCCGTCAATATTCATCACTGTATGTGAAGCAAATCATAGATGCGCTTCAGGATGATAATTTTTCGGTAATTCTGCACAACTGCGGCAACAACGGGCAATGTACGCCGGCGATGCTGCATACCGGCGCACATGGATACCATTTCGGGAACGCTATGAATATGGTGAATGCGCTGGAAAATTGTCCGCCGGATGTGCTGGTGATGGGTAATCTCGACCCTGTCGGCGTCTTCAAAATGTCTACGCCCGAACACGTAAAGCAATCTGCAAAAAACCTACTGGAACAAACGGCCACGTATAGGAATTTTGTGTTATCATCCGGTTGCGATGTGCCGCCGCATACTCCGCCCGAAAACGTGGAAGCGTTTTATGAAGCATTGACGGAGTTTAACCGGATACATGAAGAATAAGGTTGATTTCCGGCATTCCGATAATCGCTCATTTTTTTCGACGCACTTGGAAAAATGAAATTTTTCATGTAGGTTTGCAGCAATCAAAAATCGTTAACTCAAATAACATCAAATGAAATCACTTAACCGCATATTATTGTTTGCCCTTATATTCATTGTGGCGGCATGTTCATCTCCGTTGAAAATGTACAAAATAGGAAATTACGAACGCGCAGTTACCGAATCCGTCCGTAAATTGCGTTCATCGCCCAATAAAAAGAAACATCAGAATGTTTTGGTTCAGGCGTATCCCATGGCTGTTCAAATGGCTAAACGTGACATCAATAACGCATTACAAAGTAATAACGTGACAAGATACGATGTGGTCATCAAACGGTACGAACAACTGAACCGCATGGCAAGGGATATATATACTTGCCCCAAAGCTCTTCAGTTGATACCTGCGCCGGAGGAATTTCATGCAGAGTTGACGCAAACAAAGGAAATAGCCGCCGAACATTACTATACGCAAGGCGTCAGGGCATTAAACGATCGCACTGTTCAACAGGCAAGAAATGCGCATCAGTATTTTGTAAAAGCCAATGAATATGTAAGAGGCTATCGCGACGTGGTTTCAAAAATCGACGAAGCCTTGTTTGCCGCTATGTTGCACGTGGTGGTACAAGCGCCCAAAACGCCTGAGCGTTTTCAGGTTTCGGCGGATTTTTTCTATTCAAATCTGGTAACGGAAATGAACAAATCCAATCAACGGCGATACGTCCACTTTTATACGCCCCAAGAGGCGCAAAACGAAGGAATGTACGACCCGCATCAACTCGTTGCACTTGATTTTATCGACTTTACCGTTGGAAATATTCGCGAATCGAAAAGTTCACAAGACGTAAAACGCGATAGCGTACCCATTGAAGTAGAAATCGGCGGCAGAAAAACCACCGCCTACATTACGGCAAAAGCTAATTTCACCACTTACAAGCGCGAGATTATTTCAGCGGGTAAACTGCGCGTTCAGATCGTCGAAGCTGCAAGCCAACGTGTGGCAGACCAACGAACATTCGACGGCTCATACGTATGGACAACCGTTTGGGGCAGTTATACGGGCGACGACCGTGCGCTTTCCTCCGAACAAAAAAAGCTGGCGCAGCAGCAACCTACGCTTCCCCCGCCAAATCAGGATTTGTTTATTGAGTTTACCAAACCGCTCTTTACGCAAGTGGTGAATTATATTCAATCTGTATATCGCAATAATTGACAAACGTTGGGGCATACCCTTGCGGTTGCCTCTTTTAATCAAAAATCAAAATCGAAAATTTTCAAAATATTCAATTACTTTTACCCCATCATTTAACCCATTAAATATTTGACCTAATGAATAGATTATCATTGATTGTCGTTTTGCTGTTATGCCTGCCTGTTGCACTTTTGGCGCAAAGAGGCAAAGTGTTTGAAACACGTACTGTTAAGAGTGAGATTCTGAAAATGGATCGCAGGTATTCGGTTTATCTTCCGGCCGGTTACGATGAATCGGATCAGAGTTATCCCGTGTTGTATCTTCTGCATGGTTCGGGCGACGACCATACCGGCTGGGTACAGTTCGGGCAGGTGCAGAATATTGCCGACCGTGTGATTGCAGAAGGTCTGGCCGGTCCCATGATCATTGTGATGCCCGACGCCAATACCGGTGTCCGAGGTTATTTCAATGTCATACAGGGTAATTTCAATTATGAGGATTTCTTTTTCAAGGAATTGATTCCGCACATCGAGAAAACGTACCGTGTACGCAGCGAAAGGCGTTACCGCGCCGTGG
>Ga0123354_10018613_pt1 | contig 10895 bp, 9 predicted proteins | sample TergutLab28metaG_2_FD_97872 | JGI IMG/M metagenome (GOLD analysis project Ga0123354, IMG submission 97872) | Labiotermes labralis P4 segment gut microbial communities from Petit-Saut dam, French Guiana - Lab288 P4 | ecosystem: Host-associated > Arthropoda: Insects > Digestive system > Gut ... | reverse complement strand
TGTATAAATGAAGATGTGTTAGGGAAGTCACATCTGTATAAATGAAGATGTGTTAGGGAAGTCACATCTGTATACATGCTCCAGTCCTCAAACTTTTGAGTGAATCTACATTTCATTTCCTTCGTGCTATATACACTGAAAGCTATTAGGCAAATCTGTTTATTTTTTCGTGTTAATGAATTGTAATCCCATTTTACATGAAACTCATAGCTAGTTATGTCCACTTCATCAGCAGCATCTAGCCTACACAAGAATTGATCACTTCGTCTTCTTCTTCTGGCGTTACAGTCCTTAGTGAACCTTAACTTCTTCGAAAATTGCCCTCCGTTGTTCTTGGTCCTGCTACTTACAGCTCCAATTCCTCATGCCCATGTTTTTTAGATCTTCGTGAACTGACTCAAGCCACCTCAACTTAGGTTCCTCTACATGTCGAGTTCCTTCTTGTTGAAGAATAGTAAGCTTTCTGCAAGGATCCAGTTCTTGCATTCTACAGAGTTTTCCCAGCCACCTCAACCTTTCTATTTTTACACTTTCAACTATGTCTTATTCATCATACAGCAAATAAAATTTATTATTGTATCTTGTCCATATACCATTATTGTGAATCTTTCTTAATATTCTACTTTCAAAGATTTGGAGCATCTTACTGTCTTTATGATCACTGCCATAAAATACAAATGTTTGTGAGCACTGAACCTTTCATTTCAAGTTTATTTGGTGTGTTGCTGAGTGAAGTACAGTACGTTTGGCTAAGTGGGGATGTATCTACAGTAATAGATTTATGTTTATGTATTTTACAGGATAATACTTCTTGTTCTTAGAAATTACATATGATCAGCAGTGTGGCGGGGTAGAGGGGAGTGGTGTGGCCACCCGAGATGGCAGAGTCCATTGAGCAAATAAAAGAATATTTTAAATGAAGGGTTTTGTTATCTTAGCTTAACAAATTTTAAATTATTGAGCCTTTTTAAAATACAAAATTTCAGTTAGGTGTGGTCATTGTGATTACCTACCCAAGGTGCCAGAAACCTGGGTTTCTGCATTGTGCAGTAACCAAGGATTCCAACATTTTGTATGAACATACTTCCTGTGTGTGCAGTGTGAATGAATTGGTTTAAGCGGATGCTGAACTGATGCAGCAGAAGAAAATGTCGGTTGTTTCACTGTTTGAAGTAAATTGTTCAGTCACAGCTATGAATGTGGAAAAGGTAAAGGTGCTTCTCCAAGACAATGGGAATTGAGAATTCCCTCGTTTGATTAACAGCCATGTGAAAACTTATGTGGTAGTAAGTATGCATGATCTCTGGGTTCCACAGTGGTGTAAATGATATCTTATCTCTTCTGGGATGTTACACAACATAGATTGGTAGTTAGTTACTGGATTACTTGAACCTTGAAGATGGGACCAATACGCTGCCATGAAATGTCAATAAATGACTGGCAATCTATGCTGCATAACATCCCAGAAGATTGAAGTCTGATAAGTGTTGAAGAATAAAAGACCAACTTGATGTCACTTGTTATTTTATTTCATTTCTTATGTACTCAGCATGTTTCAGACATTAATATATCCATCATCAGGAACTTGCGACTGTGCTGTTGAATTACCACATCAGTTGTTTTGTTCTCAGTTCGTTGTGTGTTGGAGATTTGGTGCGGTTGGGTTTGAGTAATGTCTGCAGCTGCACCAAATCTCCAACACACAACGAACTGAGAACAAAACGACCGATGTGGTAATTCAACAGCACAGTCGCAAGCTCCTCATGATGGATATATTAATGTCCGAAACATGCTGAGTACATAAGAACTGAAACAAAATAAAAAGTGACATCAAGTTGGTCTTTTATTCTTCAACTATTACAATGATGCACGGTCCAATAAACGTAAGATCTGATAAGTGGTTTGGAACAGGAATAGAAGGTGGTAGCAATAACTGGAAGTGGAAGGTAGGTTTCAGTCTGTATTTAGTGTCAGTTATTGCTGAAAGGAATTTATAGTGTACAAGTACGTGTAGATAGCAGCACCACTCTGTATACATTGGTCTATCAAGTTCAGTATCTTGGTATACAAGCAGTTATCTTCCAGATGTTTCCAAGTTCCCAGCATGCATGTTCAATGACACAGTAACTTTTGCAGTGTCCTTGAAATGCTGTACTTTATGAGAGTGGGTCACAGTTAAGTAAGTGCCACGTGACTAAGTTGATAACAGGAATTATTCCTTTTGGAATTGCAAAGGCTTTATGCTAGTCTAATAAATGAACATCAAGCTATAGAAGTATACAGAATCATGGATGAACAGATTTGAATCTACATTTACTGATTTAAACTTTTTCTTTGCATGGAATCTTGTAACCATCATGTGAAAGAAGAAGTGTCTCCTACAGAATCATAATTTGGCCCGTCACACTGCAGAAGACTTGAATGATGCTGTGTCAACTGATTACATTGTATATTGTGAGAGATCAAATTACATTTGAGGAGTGACTGTGGTTCATATTTCATAGAAAAGTGTTGCCGCTGTGTACCACATTTACATCAGATGTTACTTGGCAAAATAAAGACGTCCTTTTCTTACCCATTGTTCCAGATCCGCCATATACACTGAGTATGAAATATACTGCTGTATAATTACAATAAATCTTAACTTGTATATTATATAAACTATTAAATGGGTTTGAAGTCAATAACACAACTAATGTTTACTTAGATGTTATATTCTGGTTGAAAGACTACATGTCTCGGCCGGTAGTGGCCATCATCAGGTCTTCGTCATTCAGTACACTTAAGAGTACTTTATACAATTGTGTGGTGGCGTGTTTGATGAGATCTCAACATCAAGGCCTTTTCTGAGTATGATATATCTGTATTAAGTGTGTGGGTGAGCCACTAAATGAACCTAGAGATATATCAAAAAGCCAAGGAAATCAATGAACCAAAAACCCAAAGAATAAATAAAGCAAAAAGGAGAAGAGTTGGTGGTCCTGTCATAGGGAGGCTGCTATGTACTGTCCTTGTGTGGGTCTGGCTTATTGCATGCTACTTCATTCATCTTTATGGGTCATTGTGTATGGGTCTGTGTGTGACCTGGTTGATGCCTGTGGAGGTTGGAGAGAGAAAACATTTGTGAGAACTCCTTGGATGATAATAAGGGTATATTAGGTATTTGTGTTAATTATTATGGGGGAATTATGTCGGATGTTTGTACTTACTTGTGTCTGGTGCTCCTGTGTAATTATATTTCTTCCGGTTGGAGTGTGTCTGTCCCTGGTGGTATTGCGTGTCGTTTTTATTTATGTGTATTTTTAACACTGTCACTGGTGGTGTAAATGTTCAATATAATCGCTTATCTGTTTGTCCACTGTATCACTGAGGTGTTCAGTGTGTCACTGAGGTGTTCAGTGTGTCACTGTCCACTGTATCACTGAGGTGTTCAGTGTGTCACTGTTCACTGTTTAGGTTGTTTTCCGTTGAATTGTGTAGTTATTCCAGATCTTCATCGAACGTTCTCTTGTGTTTGTCTGCCATGTCAGTTTGTGTTATGTGTCGTTGGTGCTGGATATCTGCTGTGTTCTTTATGTGGGTTCTTTTTCGTGGTGTCTTGCAGTGTGGTTTGCTCCGTACTGTGTTTATCTGTCGGGATTTTGCTTTGTTCGGAGGTATGGCCTGTGTTGGGGTGGAGGGTCAGTGGTAGGAATTTTTGGAAAGGGGGTTTTGTCTAGTGGGGGGCTATGGGGTTGGGATTTATGGCTGGTGTGGTTTAGCAGGGCATCAAAGATCTTACTGGGGGATATGTTGTGTTCATCGTTTAGGTGGTTGTTTATGGTGAATTCTGTGTATATGTAGTATTGTTCTATTGTATTGATGTGGGTGCCTTTGTCTTGGGATTGTAGGATCTGCACTGTGTTGTGAATGGGGCCAAATGAATGTGATTTGTCTAAGATGTGTTTAGCATAATTGGATTTGTGGGTATTTGTTTTGAATGCATTTTTGTGTTTGTTGAACCTCTCTAGGAAGCTCCTTCTGGTTTGACCTACATATGCCTTGTGACAGTCCGGGCATGTCAATGCTCCAGATCATGTGTACTTGTCATGGGTTTTTTGTGTCATCATTAGTAGTCTTTGTATGGTATTGTTTGTTTTCAGTGCAATCTTCAGGTTTGTCTTTTTGGATAGGTTTGTGATAAATGTGGTCTCTTTACCAGTGTATGTAAAGGAGACCCATTTATGTGTGGCACTGTCTGTTTGTCTGATGTGGTGGTGGGATGTCTGTGGTTGGGTGTTTTGTGTGTGTGGGTGGGGAAACCATTGTTTAGCATGATGGCGTGGATGGTTTTGATTTCTTCATTGTATTCTTTTTTGTGTAGGTATCTGATTGCTGTGTATTTGTTTTGGGCTGGATGGTTGGAGGAGTAGGGGATAATTGTGTCAGTGAAGGTAGGTTCCCTGTATATGGATATCACCCATTTGGTGGGGGTCTTGTGGATAGTGATGTCAAGCTAATTTATGATGTTGTTGGACTCAATTTCTGCAGTGAATTTCATGTTGGGGTGGATTGCATTGAAGTCCATGTGTATGCTATTAATGTCTGTGTGGTTGGGGTCGCATATTATCAGGATGTTGTCCCCCATAATAATTAACACAAATACCTAATATACCCTTATTATCATCCAAGGAGTTCTCACAAATGTTTTCTCTCTCCAACCCCCACAGGCGTCAATCAGGTCACACACAAACCCACACACAACGACCCATAAAGATGAATGAAGTAGCACGCAATAAGCCAGACCCACACAAGGACAGTACATAGCAGCCTCCCTATGACAGGACCACCAACTCTTCTCCTTTTTGCTTTATTTATTCTTTGGGTTTTTGGTTCATTGATTTCCTTGACTTTTTGATATAATATATCTCTAGGTTCATTTAGTGGCTCACCCACACACTTAATACAGATATATCGTACTCAAAAAAGGCCTTGATGTTGAGATCTCATCAAACACGCCACCACACAATTGTATAAAGTACTCTTAAGTGTACTGAATGACGAAGACCTGATGATGGCCACTACCGGCCGAAACATGTAGTCTTTCAACCAGAATATAACATCTAAGTAAACATTAGTTGTGTTATTGACTTCAAACCCACTTAATAGTTTATATTACACAACGGGGATGGCACAATTCAAAGTTGTGTGTGGTTATTTTTAGTGACAAAAATGTTGGTGATTTTGTTTGTGACATAACTTATTAGGTCTTGGGATTGTATGTTTCCTGGACTCATTCTGTTGTCTGATATACTGAACAGATCACATTTTGCAAGCTGGAAGGGGTAGGTATGTCAAAACACAACTGTCTTTGTATCCTGTTTTTATTATGCTGACGACCTGTTTCGGCAACTGTGGGCCATCTTCAGGTCACAAAAATGTATATAGAGTAAAACTATACAGTGTATGATCATTAGTAGAGGTGCATGTTCTAAACTTATATTATATATATATATCCATTAAATTTTATGTACTGTACTTATAGCAGATACTATTAGTTCAATATGGATAAACCAAATGATGAGATCTCGTTGAAAGTTTTGAACATGCACCTCTACTAATGATCATACATTGTATAGTTTTCCTCATTATACATTTTTGTGATATGAAGATGGCCCACAGTGGCCAAAACATGTCATCATCAACATAATAAAAATAAGATACAAAGACAGTTGTGTTTTGATTTACCCACCCCCTTCCTGATTGCATAAACACAACGGGGATGATGCATCTAAAGATCTTGATTCCATCCTTACATGAAGGGAGGGGGAGGTACCTACTTGCACTGTTCAGCTCTTATCTAGTGACTCAGGTTAGCTTTTGCTAATAGACCTAACTTTGTGTGTACTTCCTCACTGTTTCATATGAGGATGCCAGCAGATCAATGTCTTAACCCACTGTGTTCTGTTCGATATGCTATGAAGTCTAGAAATACGGTAATGGTAGGTATAAGAAACCTTATCAGAACATAATACCATTGTGTCTTAGAGCTTATTTTATGTATGAGATGTGGTTGTGAAGTTCCTGGAATGATTTTATTGCAGTTATCTGTGTATAGGTTATTTGCAGCTTAATGACAGGTCACCTTTGAAATAGTCCTCATGACCAGCTGCACACGCAGTTCAGTGTGGATGCTACTCTTGATAACATTTATGGAATTTCTCATCTAGAACAAGCTCTAGTGTTGCTATCACACCTTTCTGAAAGTCTTTGCTATCCTAAAATCTTCATCCCACCGAGGTCAACTTCGATTTTTGAAAGAGCCAAAAGTCACTGGAAGCTAATTATAGTGAATAAAGGGGGTTTTCCGGGCCAGCAATAGGTTTTTTGTTGCCATACAATGGTTGACAGAATTCGCTTGGTAAACTGGGGTATTATCATGATGGGGGAACTAGTTGGCCAGAGTTGGTCATTTCTTCATATAGTTGCACATACTCTTGCCAATATTTGCATGGCAACAGGCCTGGTTGACTGTTAGGCCTTATCAGAACAAGACGATTCTGCATTCGCTGCGGGCTAGACGGTCCGGGGATCGAATCTCGGTGGGGGCGAGATTTTCCGCACCCGTCCAGACCGGCCGTGGGGCCCATTCAGCCTCCTATACAATGGGTACCTGGTCTTTCCCGGGGGGTAGAGCAGCCGGGGGCGTAGCGTTGACCACCCACCACCATCTAGCGCCGAGGTTGAAGGAAGAGTAAAGTTATGCATCTACTCCCTTTCTGGGCCTTCGTGGCCTGTTTTACGGTGAACTTTACCTTCATTTTTTGCAAAATAATTTGCTTCATTCTTCAGTTTCATCTTCAGCTACAAGCTCGAACAATTTTGATGGCAGTATGCCTACAGAATCGTTATTACGAAGGTACTGTACATCGACGTAAATACACAGTGGTAGGTTGCTAAGCATAATTAAACTTAAAATGTAGTACAGCTGAGTACATGTTTTTCTTGTAGTGGCGTCCAAGAGATTAGACGGCAGTTACTGTAAATCATATAAAATTATATTTGCATTAATCTTGCCACACCTATTATTTTATTTGCTTCTGTATTTTTCACAGCCTTTATGACTGTAGCACTTCCATTGAACCAGACCGTCACGGAACTGAATAAAGCGTGTTCAATGTGAAGCATGTTGGGCTCACCCCAGTGTCACTGACGGTCTATCTTCAACATTTACTGTTTTTCTGATAATTCGTGGAGCCGCGTGAACTGTGCTGTAGTAATTACATCCGTGATATGCAGCCACACGTCGAAGGCTTCATTCTGCAGTACTCACAGAATTTAGTGCGATGTTCCCTTAGCTCATTAGAGAGTCACTTCAACTCCAGAACTATTAATCTGTGCTCTGGGTGACCTCACTATGAGCAACTTCGCTCACACAACTTCTTTACTAGACCGCCAGCGTCCAAGTCCTCGCAGTCAGTATGAAAATTTATTTATTATTATTAACTGCAATTGGGTTGTCACCCGGTAGCAGTGGTCATTTTACATGTATACAAAATATGAAATTGGCTACTAATAAATTTAAGTCGGGAGGGCTACATGAGAAGCATGTAGTGGCAACTTGGAATCTTGGGAACCATCTCAGCATTTGCTTATAGACACAGGGAAACCAATAAAAACCTGTGTCGAGGTGGCCGGTCACAGGACCTTCCGAAACACTGACTTCTAGCCAGCAGTCCGGCATCTAAAGTAAAAACAGCAATGCACACATAGTAGAACAAATACACACAAGATGACAACAATACGCACAAGATAACTATAACAATACACACAAGACATCTCTTGGGTTGAAGGTTTGCTTCTGTCAGTCTGTTGCCCTTCACTGTGTGTTACTTTATAAATACTTCATGTTTTCTACGCCTTTCAGCTATAAGCTAATCAGACTGTATTTTCCTTTGTCATCTGCTCACCGGGTTTCCGACTCAATGATCTCTGGAGCAATCCCTTCCTACCTTTCACTAAAGACTGCTTGAATGGACGTTTACGGTAGAATTAAGACGGATGGCTTCGAACCGCGGGCTAGCAATTATTTTGCTTGATTAACAAATGGACCAAAATTGTTCGGCCACAACGCTTTAAATATGTCACGATTGCTTTGCGTCTTCTCTCAACTTGAATCAAAATTTAAGGCATTTTCTCCAGCAGAATCAGATTGCGCGATCTGAGAGTGACGTCACTGCAGTAATGGCAGCCAGTCAGTGCCACCCCAGGAAACAGCGTTGTGTAATACCGGCACGGCACTGCGACACGACCTACAGCGCAACGTCCAAAATGCAGCCTGCGCGAGGCAAGAAGTGCACGTACATTGTATGAACATTATCAAGGCTAATGTGACGTAATATTCAGCAGGATAGAATTATCCCAGGAATGTCTTAGCGACACCTTGTATTTCGTCATAATCATCATCATCATCATAAGTCACGAGTTGCGGCTATCAAGACCTGTTTTTTCCTCGTCTGCTAGTCCGCTCGAGAGTCTTGGAAGTCGTCTTCGTCCATTTGGTCTATAATTGAACATTATTTTTGCTATCCTGCTGCTGTTTATTCTTGTTACATGTCGTAGCCAATTTCATTTGTATCTTCTTAGTTTCTGGTCGACTGTTTGCACTTTCATGGATGATATCATTTCAAATACGAGATACTGAAAGTAAAGTTAGACTTTTTATGACTGTCTTCCTGTAGGCCAGTGTTTCTCAACCGCCGGGCCGCGGCCCGGTACCGGACCCTGGCATCAATTATACCGGGCCGCGAGACGTTCTCCTGGAATTGATAACTAATTTAAATGTAATTTTATATTTGTCAACATGCCACATCGTATACATAAGTGTACTAATACTCCTTATGGTTATGCCATAATTAGTTATTAACACTTATGTTAGTTTAATGTATGAACTTAAAAAGAAAATTGGATAGGAACTGACGAGTAAATCTGTTGGGACCGGGCCCTCGTCTTATGAAAAAAGAATTTACCGGGCCGCGGTCTCACAAAGGTTGAGAAACACTAATTTATGGCAGCGATACTTTTCAGTATTTAAAATAAAAACACTAAGTAGTATCAAAGACCACAAATATAGGGTTATTCAGCCAATTCGCTCCAACAACAAGTCTGACTTTTGGACACAGAACGGCCAAAGCGGTAAGCCTGGAGACTCAGTAACAACGGGCTTGCAACATTGTGAAGTGAGTCACTTAAAGAAGGTCGTGTGGGGTCAAGTGTTCCACACGTTAATGCAGACGGTGACTATTTCAAGTTGAGATGTCACGTACAGTCAAATATGGCCAGTGGGTCGTGACCTGATTTATACATCATCAGACATTCCTTACAGTATTAAACAAGGCAGGCAATGTGCTATAACGTAACAATGAGGCGCGTTCGCGTAGGCATTGTGGCCGTGAAAAAGCAGTAATTATTACATATTATGAATGCGTGTCTAATATTGTATCTTGTATGTTCCATACGAGTATTATATTGTCATCTGTGGGTTTTATGGGTGTACAAGTTTTTTCATTTGTCTCATAAACTACACGATTTTCGGAGAAAAAAGTTAATAAACATAAAATGTGTATTTGATTTTCTCTATAACTTTAGTCTGAAACATTTCTCATTCTAAGAAGAACTGAGCAAGATATGATCATTAATGCACATTGGTCTACAAGTAAGTTACTCCGTATTTCTTTCAGATTTTAATGAAACTTGAATTCTCTGGACAGATTTTCGAAAAATACTCAAATATAAAATTTCACTAGAATTTGTCTAGTGGGAGCCGAATTCCATACGTACAGACAGCAGACATGACGAAAGTAATAGTCGCTCTTCGTAATTTTGCGAACCCACCCAAACAGGAAGCCATGTGTGGGTGTATATATATAATCATAATCTGGTATTTGGCCCTAAACCACTGACTGGATTTTTATAAAAAATTGTACTTACATGGAAGGCTTTCGCTACGTATCACTTTTATGAACTACACACAAAATTTTATCGAACATTCTTCTCTCGTGGTTAACTCCACATACAGATGAACCAACTGGCGATCACCAGTGTGGATTTCAACATTACGGACCAATTGCTGACCAGATGTTCTGCATTCAATATATAATTGAGCTTATATGAGCATAGTGCATTTATACACCAACTATTTTCAGGTGAGACTTTGTGTAATATTATCACTGACTTTTCTATACCTATGAAGCTCTTTAGGTGAATTAAAATGATTTCGGATGTAACCTATATTTGACTCCGGGTAGGCAAACATTTGACATGTTCCTATTAAGAATGGTTTGAAACAAGGAGATGCTTTATCGTCACTGCATTTAAACTTGTTTTAGAACATGATATGGAGAGGGTCAGGATAAAGAGGAAGGGTTGTAATTGAATGGTACACATCAGCTTTTGGTTTACGTTGATGATGTTTATGTACTGTGTTGAAACATGCGTACTATGAAGAGAAAAGAAAAGAAGTTTTGTTAGTCGCCAGTAAAGAAATTAGACTAGGGATAAGTGCTGAGAAAACTAAGTACAGATTGTATTAGAAACACCTGTCGGTTTTTTGAAATAAAATAACATTCTAAGGTTAAGTGGCAAAAATTAATAACACTTGTAGATGTATTCCATACCCATGACAATGCATGTTGACCGTTACTGTTGACATGTGGCACTTTGTGGGTGACCATCATGCCGTTCGGTAGAGCTCAGTTGAAAACTGATGGCACACGGTGACGCACGGTAGGGGAAGTGAAGGGGAAACATGCGAGTGGAGTGGGTAGCCAATAAATAGTCTTGCACTCTACTTCAGAACACGGTGTATCCAGCATTACTACCGCTGATGCACACACCTCGGCTGCCAGTAGTCGACT
>Ga0123354_10018612_pt1 | contig 10895 bp, 9 predicted proteins | sample TergutLab28metaG_2_FD_97872 | JGI IMG/M metagenome (GOLD analysis project Ga0123354, IMG submission 97872) | Labiotermes labralis P4 segment gut microbial communities from Petit-Saut dam, French Guiana - Lab288 P4 | ecosystem: Host-associated > Arthropoda: Insects > Digestive system > Gut ... | reverse complement strand
GTTCCAGTGGTTGAATGGTTCCTGACATCTCAAAAGATCACAGGGTCTTTATCTTAGAAGGTCTAGCAGACTTACAATGCTGACCCTTCAAGATTAAGTGAACTGTGTTCCCAGTGACACAGCTTCATATCCCACAAGACTAGAACCGTGCATAACGTACCTTCTTCCCTTAAGTAGCTAATTCTTGGGGTTAATTTTTTGTGTTTCAAGCTGTGTTGTAATATCATTGTGCTTTTGTACAATGTTTGGCACAGTCATATGGGCAAAGTTTGATGAACATGCTGTAGTTCTTTGTATTCATACATTTTGTCTGTACCTTTGTTAAATGGCCTGTGCATTTTACATTGTTTATATCTGCAAACAAAGGGGTTTTGAAGTGGTTCTCTTTGTTATCAAAGTGACCATTGATATTTGGTTTTGGTCAACTACTCTTTCAGCCAGGTGTCAGAATAGTGCTTCAAATTTGGCCATGACCATTTCCTTCCACATCCTTAGCAGTTCATTATTCACTAACTATTGCAGCAGAGTCTCTCATTGTTTCTACTGGTGTGCACCCCTTACAAATTCTCACAAATTCTGTAGACCGCTTAAAAAATGATAATTTCCAGTACTGTTGATGTAATATTTACAAGTAAGTAATATACTTAAACCTGAAACACCTTTATTATGTCAATGTAGGAATAGATTGCAAAATTATAATTAATATATTCTTGGCAGAAAGTATTTTAAAATTAAGATTATGAAAAATCTGAAGAGAAAGTTTTATATTCAGTGTGTGGGACTTAATCTGCCGACAGACTGCTTGTTCACAGGCACTGCTGTACAGTATAGCTTGAGCTACTAGCACTATTTGTGTTTCATGCTGCTGTACCATATATCTCAAGCTACTAGTACTGTTTGTGTTTCATGCTGCTGTACCATATGGCTCGAGCTACTAGCAATGTTTGTGTTTCATGCTGCTGTACTGCATGGCTCAAGCTACTAGCAATGTTCGTGTCTCATGCTGCTGTACCATATGGCTCGAGCTACTAGCAATGTTTGTGTTTCATGCTGCTGTACTGTATGGCTCGAGCTACTAGCAATGTTTGTGTTTCATGCTGCTGTACCATATGGCTCGAGCTACTAGCAATGTTTGTGTTTCATGCTGCTGTACCATATGGCTTGAGCTACTAGCAGTGTTTGTGTTTCATGCTGCTGTACTGTATGGCTGGAGCTGCTAGCACTGTTTGTGTTTCATGCTGCTGTACCTTATGGCTCAAGCTACTAGCAATGTGTGCATTTCCTGCATATTCAATTTTTATTATTGTTGACAGTGAGTCAAGACAGATTGGCTGAAAATTTAGCTATAGCCAATGCAGTTCATGTGGTCATATCTTCAAGTGGTTTGAAACGCATCATTGATAATCATCCACCAAATTATGAAAAAGCTTGGGATTTACCGGTAACAGTAAAGGAATACAGACAATGTGGTAAGATATTTCAATTCATATTGTTTCAGCAGTTAATAATAATGGACTTGTTTTGCAAAGTTATGCCACATTATGAACATTCATACCTCATGTTATCGTGATTTTATTTTTTTTTAATCTGCAGTAGAGTCTTGATGGTCAAGATTTTGACCTTTCTTGGTCACCTGTTTAAGTAAGCATTATTTGAACTTTTTATGGCTGGTTCTGATGAATCAGGATGAGATGGTGTGGCTAGCAATTTGACTTTCCTAACCCTCTTTCTTTTGTGCAGATCGCTCTTGGCTTAGTCAAACTCTGTTTTCAGACTCACCTTTCAATTTTTCATTGTATTTGATGTTTCCAAAAGGTGTAAGTGTTTTTAAAAATAAACTTTTCATCTTTTTTATGCTTCTTGAAACTATTTTATGTTGTTATTACTGGTATTTCATAAGTTCTTGGAACCAAGTAAGTGTGCACCAAAAATGAATGACAGTGTTTGTGATGGTTTTATTATCCCCAGTTAATCATGAACAATGAGGCTGTACTGTATTGGACTTGGTTACCCACAGTGGCAGGATGGTGGCCAGCAGGAAGTGCCAGTGGCCGAGCATGCTGTGGCCAGGCATTCCTCATATTTGCAAAGATATCCCATTGTTACAGTTTAAGGAACAGGCAACACATGCTGTCTGGCTGTTATGTTAGAAACATTACAGAAGGCAAGGATTTTAAAGGTGGTAAAGCATGTTTGAAACGTGATGACACACGCACAGAAACCAGATGTGGTCTTTCAGCAAAACGGACAAGTCCATTTAAATTGGCGGGGGGGGGGGTCAGTTCAGTCAACTACTGGCAGCCGAGGTGTGCGCATCAGCAGTAGTAATGGTTGTAATGCTGGATACACCATGTTCTGAGGTAGAGTGCAAGACTACTGGCTACCCGCTCCACTCGCATGTTTCCCCTTCACTTCCCCTGCCATGCGTCACCGTGTGCCATCAGGTTTCATTTGAGCTCTAAATCATCGCAAGGTGTGGTATGGTGTGTTGGTGAAGTGCACAGAACTTAACTAGAGGCTGTTATATATGGCAGAATAGGAGGACTGGATTATAAATGTATGTAAAAAATTATGGTTGTCTTGTAGGGTCTCTGCAAAATGTAGTTTGTACATGTTCAGGTATATTGTATGAACATGCCATTTTCCTCTTCAGGGCAATTTGTTGGGTTCAGGTGGATGTTGAAGTTATGTGTGGCAGACAGTGTGTCACTTGCATGGGACAGTTTGATGGATTTTGGCCAGTCATAGCTGTGAAAGCTGAGAAGATGGAATAGGGTTGTCCCAGGCCACTGGCAGTTGAGAATTTTAAAAATGGCCCCGTTTAGGGCTTCAGCCATTGGCATGTTGGACAATCATATGACGTCTGGGAGATGGATGTTGGCCACCAGTGTACATTGTTACATTCAGTCACCCTGAAGGTTGTTGTGTGCCCCTGACACATCAGAACATTTAATCACTGCATACTGCAAGAACCCGCAGGACAACCATAACTTAAACAGAGCTGAACGCTTTTATATGTAGGGGACTTTTAACATAGTAATGTTGCTTTTTTATTTTTGTGCAGAAAATAAGACTTTTAAGATTGTGTATGTGGACAAAGCTCTTCCTCCAAGGTGTTTAACAACAATGGAAAAGAATCTCTGGTTCCATAAGTTTGGTGTAAAATCGCTGATATGTCACAGAAGACATCCAGAGTGCTCTGAGTAAGTGCTTTTGGTACAGTGCAAGTATGTCAGCAGTTACCATCTGTTCCACCTGCTGCAGCATTCAGAAACTTGTGTTTTACCCACACAGTGCATCTCTGTATTTTGTCATCGTAGACAGTTATTACTCCCCTAAACAGAATATACTGCTTGGTCTTTGTAACAGAGATGTAGTGTGCTTACTGTGAGGTTGGGGCTTCGTTCTAATGAACTTCAGTTTTTAGAGGGTCAGATCAGGGCTTGACAAATTTTCCTCCGAGTCTTGGCACCAGCTCAAGCATTTAGGAGCCACAGTGCTTTAGCTTCTTTGGATTTATATTGCATTGAAACTTTCACTGTTGCTGCCACTCATATTGTGTGTGAGTGTGTCCAGTAAATAATAAGGTACTCGTACACACTGAGGACATTCTTTCGAACTGATACCATTCTTCACATTCTTTTATCACAAACATGTCCAGACTGCATCAAACTGCAAAACCACAAATCCTTAGATGAAGTAAAAATTCGTGCATGAGAACTTTTTGTGCTACATTAAAATACAAACAGAATGAACCTGAGAAGTACCACAGACTGCCTACCACCTGCAGTGCCACTCCCTTTATCTTGACCTCCTGCTGTGGTAGTCACAACAAAAACACTTGGAGGGACACACATTTTTGTATTATGCTCAACTGATTTTGGTGGATGACTATTTTAATCATGTATGTACCATGCAGTGTAGGGAACTTAATTAATGTAACCAACTTTACATGCACAAAATACGTTCATCAGAGGTTAACCAATTTCCAGCATGTTGTGGCACATCGTCAGGGCATCCTGTCAGTAGACATTAGAGTGCTCTGAAAATGTGTGTGCACATGTGTGGCTGTGTGCAATGGACCATTTTGAGGGCGCTGTGATAGCTACTGACAGGACTTCCTGGTGATGGCACCTTTTATGTGCTGAAACATGCTGGAGATTGCCTAACGTTTGATGGACATATTTTGTGAATGTGAAGTTGGTCATACACAATGAATGGGTAGTGGACTGTTTATTGATGGTGATTGGAGAGCTGTACAATAACACAGGTCAAGTTGTATCAGGTTTTCAACTAAAAAATAAGCTTCATTTACAGAACAGACTTCTGAAATTGCAGGCACCATGGTGACCTGGTGCCTGTCTGGGATTTTTCATTCCCTACATTAAGTAATGAATGATTATGGTGTAGGTGGTTGATTGATTGCTGAACAAATCAAAGTTCATTTTTGGTGTACCATTATATGTTTAGTGCTTAAGGCATTGTAATGTTTTGTATATTCACCTGATGTCTTTTATTATTTCAGATCTGGAAGAAATGCATCATCCATCAACGACTATAAATTTAGCGGCAACAAAGAAGGCTGTGAAATAGAGGCTGTGGATGATACAGGACAGAATCTTGACTCTGTTGCTGCGGAACTAAAAGAGGGAGATTTGGAGTTAAACTGCTCAACAGAGGATTGCACTGCCATGCCTTTGAAGAGAAAACACATTGATAGTGAATGTGAGTCAGGTGTCTCAACAGATGATGAGAACAGACTGGTCATTGATTGTAGTGATATGGAGGGAAGATCAAATGAGAAGAAATGTGCCCCTGTCAGAAATGGTAGGAAGAGTATATCTCAGAGATTGTCTGAGCATAATAATGTTGAAGACTCTCGTGTGACAAGGAGCAAGGCAAGATTGCTCTATGCTAATCAGAGTATTGGTGAGAATTCAACACAGTTTGCTGCAAATGAAGATTGTGAAATGGAAAGTACATCTAAATGCAAAGGTGCTCCTGAAGCTACTGATGGTAGTGGTTTGGAAAAGTCTTTAGGAGGTGTTATGGTGCCCAATTCTTTTGATGCTGCAGAGAGCACACTGTATTCAGAGGTGTGTGGCAGTGTTGATGTGCCTCAAGGAGACTGCATGAGAAGTTACAGTGTTAATATTAGTATGGGAAATGAACAAGATTGTTGTGCTAGTCAACAGTGTTCTGCACAGGAACTATCAGAGGAAGAACAAACAAAGATGAAGAGGGAAGAATTTAATCTCTCAAACCTTGGCTTGAATGTATCATATCGGCTGTGGAAATTGTGTAAGGATGAAGGTCATTTAGAAGATCGCAAGAAAGGTTTCCTGAAAGGAGAGTGCCCTGATCGTGAAATTAACGTTCTGGTCAGATGTAAAGTGGATGGACACAGGGTAAGTTCTTATTGTTGCTGTGAGGTTTATTGTAATTAACTGTGATTGAGAAGCTGACAGTCACATTGTTGATCAAAGAATCTCCAGCTTTTGTGGAAAATGAAGATCTCTTAGCTGGCCTAGATGATACCCAGTTCACATTCTGTTCTTTATGATCCATTACTTGGCTCAGTTGAATCCACTCCACATCCTTTTTTTAAGGGTTCATTACTGGGCCAGAAGAATCTGGTCTGAACCATATTTTTTATATTGATGTATTTGTTAACTGCAATTGGGTTGACACCCGGTGGCAGTAGTATAGTAGGGCTGGTTTTGCTATTTTTGTCTTAGTTTAGGTCTCAGGTTTTCAGGACAAAACTTTTGGAAGAATTTATCTTCTCTTCCAGATGGAAACGGTGCAAGCATAAGGGTCATGTTACTGTAGATGTATCACTTTATATCACATAATTGTCTGCAATTGCTCGTGCTGAAACTGTGGTTTGTCTTTCTGCCATCATGTAACACTACTGCGAAAAAGATGTGGGCAATTCCTAACAAACATGAATATTTGAATTTTAAAAGTATTGTGTGAGGTAAAATTACCATATCTTGAACCCACAGTTCTCAGGAAAGTTTATATACAGAATATATTTAAATTTGTACATGATGTAGTGTGATCCCTTGTTTTTCAGTTGAACTAGGGGAAAAAATATTTCACATTGTATGCTGTATTGGTGTGACATCAATTACACATAAGAAGTAATGCAAATAAAGAGCACAGAATTCCAAGCCAATGTTTCACATATTCAGCTGCTGTATTATGACACTGTTTAGGTCAGTATGTTGTACAAAGTATGTGAATATTGTGCAGGAAGTCATGTACACAGGAAGAAACATCATCATTGTGGCAGAGTGGAGGATAGTTGAGATATATCCATTGAAGGTATAGAGACAGTGGAGATGACTGAGTTAACTGCAGTGTTGCTTTGAATATCAGCAGGTGACTGTGGCAATCCTGTGGCTTGACAAAATAGGCAGGAGTCTTCTGTTTTCCCAGATGATGTACATGGGAGTGGCTCATCTGAATTAAGTTGAATGATTTTGCTTTGGTTTAAAGGAAAAAATCAAGGCTTTCAGCCTTCTGGTATATGATGCTGCTGTTGGGTAAGTGATTCCTGACATTGTGAAGGAATGTAGTGGCTTCAGGTTAAAGGTTCAAGGTTCCTGGACCTTGAACCAGTGATTCAGCATCACCAATCAGTAGGCTGGAATCCTCAGTTACACATCAGCTATTGGTTTTTGCTGATGATCTTAATATATTGGATTGAAGAAAAACATGGAAGCTGCCATAATCACTGCTAAGAAAATTGGTCCAGAAGTAAATGCTGAGAAAACTAAGTACATTGTCATGTCTTGAGATCAGTATGCTCAACAAAATCACAACATGAAGATAGGTAAATCCTTTGAAAGGGTGGAGTAGTTGAAGTGTTTGGGAATGACCCTCACAAATAAATTCATGAAGAAATCAAGAGTAGACTGAGGCCAGGGAACGTTTGGTATCATTCCATGCTGAATGTTTTGTCTTCCAGTTTGCTATCCAAAAATATGAAGATTAAGGTACACAGGACTATAATTTTGGCTGTTGTGTTTGTATGGGTGTGGAACTTGGTCTGTTACATTGAGGGAGGAACATAGATTGAGGATGTTTGAAAACAGGATGCTGAGGAGGATATTTGGGCATAAAAGGGACAAGGTAACAGGGGAGTGAATAAGGCTACATAATGAGGAGCTTAATTATCTGTACTTGTCACCGAATATTATTCAGGTGATCAAATCAAGAAGAATGAGATGGGTGGGGCATATGGCATGTTTGGGGGAGAAGTGAGGTGCATACAGGGTTTTGGTGGGGAGAATTGAGGGAAAGAAACCATTTGGAAGACACAGGCATAGATGGGAGGATAATATTAAGATGGATCTTCAAGAGGTGGGATGAGGAGGGTAGGGTAGGGACAAGTGGTGGGCGCTTGTGAATGTGGTACTGAACCTTCAGGTTCCCTAAAATGTGGGAAGTTGCATGATTAGCTGAGGAACTGTTAGCTTCTCAGGAAGGACTGTGCTGCATGGAGTGAATTAGTTAGGCAGCTTCATTGCATTATCTGTGCTCACATGTTGTACCTTGGCATCTAGAAATAGGAAATGTTTTTGATAAACATAAAAGAATCTTTTACATTCAGTAAGGCCACATTCTGTACTTTGAATAAGATCATTGAGAAGGCCATATAAAACAGTCTGGTAGTCCACAATTTTGGGCTGTCTGACCTAAGCTGATGTACTTGTTACAACATTTTACTGTATATTTCATGTGTAATTGCAGATAGAGCACAACAAAAAACAGAGTTTTTGTGTAGTTCCAAAAATGGAATATCTGCCTGAATATGGAGCACAGTGTCTGACACCAAGCGAACAGGCTCATCAATGGATTTCGTTGTATGTCAGACCTGGATCTGAATTATATAGAGGTATGTTGATTTGCTTTATGAACAAACTCTACTTTATAACACTGAATGTCTGGGGGATAACACTGAGCAGTTATCATGGACCATTAACCCCTTCACCTTTTTTAATGAAAGGCTTTCACTGACAATGTTTTCGAATGATTGCATTGCCCTAATCTTCAGGGCGAAGCAGTCCAAGAAGTTGTCTTTGACTGTTTGACCCTAAGGATGAAGACAATACAGTGGGAACTACTGCCCAGTTGACACAGCATCTTTAGACTTGACTGTTTGTAGTTTACTTACTGACATTATCAGTATGTCAAACTGTATAGCATTGCATGGTTGGATGATACTGAGCAATGAAATGGAAAATAAAATATTTTGAAGGTGGTAGATGTGGCATAATTTATGGTACTATACAAGCATCTGTGTGGTGAATCTCAGGATAGTCAATGTCTTAGCTAGACCTGAACCAGGAACCTTCTCCAACTTGGTCAGTAAAGTAATGGTATCGGCATACATTGTGTTGGACTGTGCACAGCCATGAATCTTAAATAGAAGTTTTGAGGGAGGGAACTAGGTTACCAGTGGCTACCATAGTGTGGGTATGTTTTCATTCCTGTGCTGTGTACAGTACAGGATAATTTAAAAAGAAGGTAACAGTTTGGCATGTTTATAGTGAAGTAACCAGTGAGCGTATGATGTGAAAAGTGTGAAAAACTTGGAGAGCTTTCATAATAACTGATACACTTCACATCATTGTACACTCACTTCTTAATTCTCAATAAACACGTGAAATGTTACCTACCTACCGATCGCTCATAAATTACACAATCCATAGAAATGAATTTTACGTTATGTTGACAGCACGTGTGAACGCCTGTACTTCAGAAGTTATGATGATCGAACGACATTCAGTGCAAGAAGTCGCTCAGGAAGCTGTCCAAGTGGGTCGTCCTAATAGTGTCATGTTGGGAACACTGTACAATGTATTGCTTGGTTTGACAGACCTGGAAGCAGGAAGTTACCTTCTTTCTCACACCCCAAAGTTGGGTGCATTTGTTAATGTGTTGCAGAGTGTTGGGTAAGAATACATTGCATCTTAATTGTGCCATTGACATTCTACAGAAAGTATTGCCTTAAGGGCTGGATTGTAATGCTTTAAAAATCCACTTTAATATTATCCTCCCATTTATGCCTAGTTCTTCCCAGTGGTCTCTGTTCTGCAGGTATCCCTACCAGAACCCTCTTCTCCCCCATACATGCTACATGCCCTGCTACTCACCATATCCTCCTGGGTGCAATCACCTGAATAGCATTTGGTGATGCACACCAGTCATAAAGTGCCTCATCATACAATTTGCTGAGCAGTGCAAATCATTAAGTTCTTATCATACAGTTTGGTGAGCAGTGCAAATCTTGAAGTGCCTCATCATACAATTTGATGAGCATGCATATCATGAAGTTCTTATCATACAATTTGGTGAGCAGTGCAAATCATGAAGTGCCTCATCACAGTTTGCTTCAGCCTCCTGTTATTTCCACTCTCTCAACCAACATATCTTCCTCAGCACCCTGTTCTAATACTATTGCCCATCTTTAAGTATTCAAGTCCACATACATAAGGTCTTCAGTATAGTTCAGGTTGGTACTAAACCCCCTCTTCAGTGGGACACTGTCTCATTGGTTGTGCCACACTCATTAACACTACAGTGTTCTGGAATGTGTTGGCATATCATCAGTAGATAACTACCAACAATTCAGAGGTGCATGCTCCTTCCACCTTCTGGATAGAGACTGTTCCTATGAAATGTTTCTGCATAGCTATGTACCTACCTACCAACCACATCCTACAAAACAGTAGTATTAAACTTGCTGTTGCTTGTCACACTGTTCACAGTTCATTACTAATACTATTTGCTTATGTATCCACCATCAGCAGTGGCCGCTTCAGTCTCCGTGATATGTACACAATCGATACAAAGGCAACTGCAGTAAGTGATGGCTCACTGTGGATTCCAATTGATCATAATGTTGTGACTCCATTTCACCGGGCATGCAACCGAGTGCCAGGAATGTTCCCTCCAACATGCTTTGTCAGAGGTACAGTAAGACAGATTCCTCAACACACTTCATTTTGGACATAAGGTTAATATTTTCCTGCCACAGAGCCAAGTTCTTCCTGGTTTGCTGTGGCCAGATCTGAGACATTGAGTTGCTGTTGAATATATAGGGTCATTATTCTATCTGACAGCTATTGGCTGCCATTTTCAGTTAGGTCATTCGTGGTATTAACATAGTGACAATTGTCATTTGTAACGTACCATTGATACTCTGCATATGGACAGTCAATCATGTGGGCTACCTTAATATGATAAATGAGCCAACAGGAACCAGCAACTGATAGTTGTTAGATAAAATAATGATCTTATATGTTGCCATTTATAATTGTAATGGTGGTGTGTCTGAGCTGCCAACTGCACTACTTGCTGTGGAAACTGTATGTCAGTACCCTGGTCCTTCCAAGTTCTGTTACTGACACCACAGTTGGTACCTGCCAAAACTCACGTGAAACCTTTTCATCGTATTTGACCCACTCCAGCATCAGAAAGTCATGTGACTGGTTTGATTGTTCTTTGGAGTGGAAAGGAAGAAATATGTTCACTTGGCTGAAGGTAACACATACATTATGTCTGCTATGTGCTGTACACTTGCAGTGAACAAGAATGAATTGACAATCTCCTATTCATCTGGTCTTTGGTTCCCTCAGACGTTTTGTCAGTTCCCACCAAAAATGAAATCATCTCCACACTTCACCCTAAAGACATGTACAGGATGAACAAAAAAAAATGTTTTTTTTTTTACATTCATTGTTCCGTGCATCATTTATCAATGCCAAACAGGCCAAAGAAGTATATCAATATAGGAACATCAAAAGAAAACTGTACAAAACAAATGCAGCAATCTGGTATAACAAAACATGTAGACAAAACCAGCTGAAGCCCAAATACGT
>Ga0123354_10018610_pt1 | contig 10896 bp, 11 predicted proteins | sample TergutLab28metaG_2_FD_97872 | JGI IMG/M metagenome (GOLD analysis project Ga0123354, IMG submission 97872) | Labiotermes labralis P4 segment gut microbial communities from Petit-Saut dam, French Guiana - Lab288 P4 | ecosystem: Host-associated > Arthropoda: Insects > Digestive system > Gut ... | reverse complement strand
TATTAGGATGGATCTCCAGGAGGTGGGATATGGGTATATGGACTGGATTGGGCTGGCCCAGGATAGAGACAGGTGGCGGACGCTTGTGAGTGCGGTAATGAACCTTCGGGTTCCGTGAAATGCAAACCAGTTAGCTTCTCAAGAAGGACTCTGCACCTTGGAGTAAGTAAGTAAGTAAGTCCCCTTGTGTGTGCTTTGGATCATGTTATGTTTCTTCTCCATATGTTTACTATATATGAATGTGATAACTATAACTAATCATATACGTTCAGTTGTTGAACGAATGTAAGACGAGAATTTCTTCCTGAATTACATTAGAAAATAGTGGGTCAACTTATAATTGTGCATATATTTAAACACATTCTATATAATTATTTTCCTAAAAGTTTTACATTTGTGAACGAGTTTGTCTTATATTTGGGTGAAAGTTTAATACAGCAAGTGATATATTGGATCTGAATGAATTACAAAATAAAGGTATAGACATCCATCTGTTTATGATTATCTTTTTTCATCAGTAGACTTTGGTAACGGTCAAATGTATGCATTTTTATATGTATTTTAGACGCCAGTATTCAGCAATAACTAGCAAATGTTAATTGGTTTTTGTCTGCCATAAATGAACTTTAAATCCTTAGAGAAATGCCTATTTAGAAAGAATGTTTGTGTAAAAATGTATGTATTGGATTGGAATACATCTGTCTACGCTTTAGATTTTCCAAACACACCTGACATTCAGGGCTGCATTTTCAGTTGTGTCATGAGTGCTGAAACTAGAGCTCTAGTAATGGGTCACTGACCCATAATTCTCACCTGTCCTTCATAGTTGAGTAGCAGACCTGCTGCATGCAGCCTCAATACAAGCATGTTGAGAATCTCCAGAAAGGGTGATCCCTTCCTCACATTGAACACACAGTATCCTGAGTACAGGTCATCCCTCATTGCTCGTAAGTTTGTCACTGTTTTCTCGTTGACATATGGCGGCAGGGCATAGTTACCTTAAATAATTACAGAAATTAAGCTGTGTGAAATTGGGCTACATTTTATAACAGCTAAAAATATGGTGGATTTATTAGAGGATCATACATTTGTCTACATGTTATTATAAATTCCAGCCCTACAATTTTAAACTCATGGTTCCGTGCATCGTAATTCAGTGTTCATAAAAATCCAACCAGATACAACAGTATGCAGATATTTATTTACTGCAAAGTCACTTTGCAGTAAATAAATATCTGCATACTGTTGCATCTGGTTGGATTTTTATTAACATTCCAGCCCTACCTTACTTACTCCATGGTGCAGAGTCCTTCTTGAGAAGCTAACTGGTTTGCAGCTAGTCAAGAAATTCCCCACATTTCACGAAACCCGAAGATTCATTACCGCACTCATAAGCGTCTGCCACCTGTCTCTATCCTGGGCCAGCCCAATCCAGTCCATATACCCACATCCCACCTCCTGGAGATCCATCCTAATATTATCCACCCATCTATGCCTAGGTCTCCCCAGTGGTCATTCCAGCCCTACCAAGAAGTAAAAGCTTTAAAATGCAGACTGTCTCTGTTGTGATAAATAGATCGATGCATATGTGATCCATGCCACAGAAGAGACAGAAATGCATGTGGGGTTATGTTGAGGAAACTGGACGAATAAGAATGCTTGGGATACCTAGGCATAATGGGGAGAAGGATATTGAAATGGGTTTTGAAGAAACAGTGCGAGGGTGTGGACTGGATTCATCAGGCTGAGGACAAGGACAAATAGCTGACTGTTGTGAAAAAGTCGTGCAACTTCAGGTTCCATACAATGCAGGAAATTTCTTGACTCTTTGAGGTACTATTGGCCTCTCAAGACAGATTCTGTTCTTCAAAGTTTGTTACTGAATGATATCCACATTGCTCAGTAATTTAGTGCTTCTTCTGGATTTTAACTACACTTTCGCCTAGTGTGCCATTATAAAAATTTCATATGCTACACAATAGATAAAGTTAACAGCGTAATTTTGAAGTAATACACCTCGTTCTTTTGATGTGTTGTTAGAATGGCACTTTTCACAATGCTAGTCCAATATCAGCTCTTTCTGGTACTCTGATAAAGAAATTGATAACAAATTTGCTTGAAAATGCAGTACAATACAAATATATTCCATGTATATTTTAAGAAACTGACATAGCAAGGGAAGGGTGGCCCTTTATGTTAAGTGACAGACACATCACTCATTTTCAACAAGTATCACAACTCAAAATTTTGCATTTTTGAGTTATTGGTCTAGAAAGAAAACGTTTGCAGTTGCAGTTTTTACAGGTACAGTGTCATAACGCAATTCGCGAAACTCGCCGCTGGAGGGTAGTTGTGTCGTCGTTGCACTCGTGGAAAATTATGGCACTCCAATACCTTTAAAAGTCTCTCCTGAAAAATCACATGTTTTGAGTTGTGATTCTGTTGTGGCAAATGAGTGACATGCCCTCTGTGATACACAAAAGATTGCGTAGAAATGTGGAATGTTGTAAATGAACAAGTAATGAGACACGTCACTCACAACTATATTTGAACACTGTCTTTATGTTGTATGCTTCCTTCTGGATAATTCTGTGGTGTCTGAATTTTATGTGCCAACGTTTCAGAACAGACAGAGTGTTCCAGAATGCAGGCATATAAAATTCAGGTGCCGGGGAATTACCCAGAAGAAAGCATACAACATTCAGAACATCGCGAGAGTTTGAAATCAAGAAGACTGTCTTTATGTTTAGCATGCAAAGTGTTTCAGCTTCAGTTACAAGCCGTCTTTGGGCACTAATACAAGTATGTGAAGAAAGAACACTATCCTATAACAGGTTTTTGTTAAACTGATTCTTTCTTTATGTATTTGTATCACTGCCTGATGAAGGCTTGTAATTAAAACAAACATGTTGTACACTCCACAACAAGACATTATTCAAATATAGTTGTGACTGAAATGCCTTATTATTTATTTAACTTTTTTACTTAACCCTTTAAACGCTGAATTAAATCCCATCTGCTATTTGCTGGCATTATTAGGAGCTCACCTTATTCTCCGCGTTAGCAGGTTAAGGGTTAAACACAACAGGATGTGTCACTCAAAAATAGTATGTTATGGTTACTTCAATCAGATTTTTACTGGTATATACCTTGAAGTTTCAAATAAGGTAGTATGACTGTCATACATAATTCCCCATATGTGAATCTTTATTATATATGCTTACCACCCAGAAGTCTCTCCACGGCAAGTGCCATGTCGGCTGCATAAGCGTGTGCCAGCAACTGCTCATGTGTCATGACTTTGAAATTGTGCGTAATGTGTATCAGGTTAGGTTCTGTCGCTCCCTGTATAGAAAATGCCCATGCTTCAGTTGTTGCTGCCCACAACATGTCACTTCTTGCAAGGTCTTCCACAGTGTCTATAGGATGCTCAAATCTGAAACATGACAGCATTAAAGACGTAATTTTTAAGTGATGAACTACGCATCAATATAGATGTTGGCAACTTTTACTAATTCCACGATTTAAGATGTAAGACGAGATCTCGTCCCCCTTCCAAAATTACCACACATACTGCGTAGTCACTTAATAAGTTCTTTGGGCAACCTGATGATGGCCTACATCCAGGGCCGAAACATGTAGCTGTATATTATACAGGTTGTTCAACTTAAAAGTGGACCGTATTTTAATCATAAGTAATTTATTTACCAAGATTTACAACATGTTATATTACACTACTAACCTGAATCTACAGTAAGTGTTGGAAATGATGTCCATTCACTTCAATGCACTTATCGACACGTTTCACCGTGTTCCTTGCAACTTTTCTTAGCGCTCCTTCATTTTTTAGTGATTTTCGCAATAGCACTTTTCACTGGTGCTTGCCTTCCAAATTTTTCAAAAAAACTCTGTCTACAGTGGACGTAAGACATCGTTTTTAAATAACTTTCCAAAATAATTACACGTTCTTCCACTGTTGACTGCATTATGAAAGCGTAAAATATGACGTTGTTCAAACACCAGCATTCACTGTTGACTGATTCAACTGATACAGATGGCCAAGACTGGTTCTCCCCTCTCCTGCAACAGTCTTGCCAACTCCAGCACATGTAGTAGTATAATGTCATACCAGCAGAACCATTATAAATAGCATCTGACGTGATATATTCACAGCTTAGTTAACAGTCCACTTTTAAGTTGAACACCCTGTATATTGCAACTAATTGTAATATTGTTGTGTTCATGACTGTACGTATGTATAGCTATATATATACACACACACACACACTACAGCTTTGTATTAGATGTAGTCAGTATAGTGACCAGGCCCTGGGCTGGTTAGTCCAGGGATTGTGTCATTTACATACCACAGAATGAGACAGTAATCATGAAAGGTGGAATGGAAAGGATGTGGAAAGAAGCAGTCATGATCTGTATTCACAGACACTGTCCTAACCTTCAGCAGCAGGGACCCTGATAAACCATGTAAAAAGCTAGATCATGACTTTTTTCATTGTTACACCATGCATGTTGTTGAGTTACTCAATTATTATACCAACCACTGCACATATATAAAATTTACACATTAAAACTTTAAAAGCGCTCCGACATGTTTCGGTCTTAGGACCATCATCAGGGAGCTATATTGTCCTTGCTAAAGTCACACTATAAAAAGTCACATTAATTTCGCTGTACCAGTTGGGTATTGTGGCAGCATGCCGTGTTGTGTAATGTCATGTTGCGAAGAGTGCCCTAGCACTTTTAATAGTGTGACTTTAGCAAGGACGATAAGGCTTCCTGATGATGGTCCTAGGACTGAAACATGTCGGAGCGTTTTTAATGTTTTAATGTGTAAATGTTATAAATCTTATATATGTGCAGTGGTTTGTATAATAATTGAGTAACTAGATAATGACATTTGGCCTCCAACTGGGATTTCCTGCATGTCCAGTACGAACGTTAAGCACTCGGTCATAAAGTTTGGTTCCATTCTGTATGATTGAGGCAGCTGGGATAGCTCAGCTGCTGTTGTGATTAGGCTAGGGATGGGCAAGTGAGCAGAATGGCGATTAATTTCCCATCAAGCGTCCAGATCGGGGTCTGGGGCTCACCTGTTCTGCTCAATGAGTACTGGGAAACATATCCCTGATGCATGAAGTGGACCATTCATTTCCTAACATCACTTGATTGTGTGTTTCCCTGCTATTGAGGTGGGTTAAGTGCAGGGACAATTTTGATTTCAAACTTTCACCATGTTCTGAATGTTGTATGCTTTCTTCTGGGTAATTCCCCAGCATCTGAATTTTATATATAGGCATATAAAATTCAGACGCCGGGAAATTACCCAGAAGAAAGCATATAACAGGGACAATTTTGTTTGTTTTTTCTTACACATAGACAATAGAGTTTGCTTCGTCAGGGTTAGATGACATGTACCTGGGCACAGTAAGTACAGAAGACAGTCCACCACTGTAGATTGAGTTGATAAGCAGAAAGAATATGTTGAGCCATGCCAGTAGATGTCGCAGGGGTACATATTGAGGCGATCTGTCCTCGCCTGGTGCTTGCTGGAAGAGCAGGCCCGCTGCACTGATAGCACTGGCAGTCAAAGTGGAGAAGCGCCCATACACCTGACTGTTGGATCCTATAGGCGATTGAAGTTAGGTTAGAAATTGAGGTCCTAATTTTGTGGGTATTTTGCAGCAGTTCCTTAGTGTGTGACTTGTTAGTTGTAAGGGTGTAACAAAACACAGTGGTTAGACATTAACACTATGGGGCAGAGATTGTCTCCAGAAGTTTATCCTTACCTAACCTGACCTTATTCATCTATGTAGATAAGCGATTCTCACCTTGTATGGAACCCAAAATGTCATTATTGTATTTACAAGAGCCCATCAGTGGTCCCTATCCAGAGCCTCTTGAGTCCTTTCCACTCCCTGCCACATCATATCCCCAGCTAATGCAGCCTCAGATGGGCCTCTTGTACCATTACGTGGTCACGAAAGTACTGGTCATTGCTGGAATTATAATTGGCTGGGAAAAATCAAAGTTCCAGATCCACTTTGTTGACTAAAACTTCCACATGGTGGACCATGAAACTGAACCTGGGTCTTTGTGCTGATAAGCTGCTAATTAATGGTCCTGCCTGTGACACAGATTCTGTGTACCAACTGAGTGTACATCACATTCCTTCAGCAAACCAGTCAGTAAATTTCCATCCTTTCGTGGGTGTCGGAGATTACTGGTTTGAAACAAGCCCACCTATTTACCATACCAGGAACAAACTAAACCAGACTCACAACCATTAAAGACTGTGAAGTGAGAGAGAAAACCAACAAGATGCAACAGTTAGATGTTTATTATCAACACTTTCTCAACATGTTTCGGGCATCATTATGCCCATCTTCAGGAGAACAAGACGTTTGTTACTGCACATGGTGTGCTGCGCTGGTTCTGCTGGATGTGGTTGGTAGCGGTTGTGGGGTGCTGCGTTGTAGTCGAACAGTAACCTTCACAGTGCTCGCACCCTACAACACAGTGCCCCACAACCGTTACCAACCACATCCATCAGAACCAGCGCAGCACACCACGTGCAGTAACACACGTCTTATTCTCCTGAAGATGGGCATAATAATGCCTGAAACATGTTGAGAAATTGTTGAAAATAAACATCTAACTGTTGCATCTTGTTGGTTTTCTCTCTCACTTCACAATTTGCTCACGATGCACGGTCACAGAAACCTAAAGCATTAAAGACTGTTTTAATATATATACTCCCATTACATTTAGGCCTCCTAAGTGGTCTCTTTCCTTCAAGTTTTATGAGTAATTTTATACTCGTTTTCTTCTGTCTCCTGTGTACATTGCACATCCAACCCTACCTATTCTTTATTTCATTATTTATCCTAATAAGAGTTCTGGGGGGGGGGGGGGGGAAAAAAAAATTGGATTTTTTTTTAATAAAATTTTTTTCTTTTTTTTTTTTTTTTTTTTTTACAAAAAATAGTGTGGGGGGGGGGGGGGGGGGGAACAAAAATATGGAATTGTTATTAATGAAATTTTCTCCGTCCTTTTTTTATTTCTTCGTATCAAAACATTATTCTTAGCACCTTATGCCTTAACATCACACGTTCTTCTTCATCGTCATCTGAAATTTCAGATTGTCGCGACCTAATAAGTGTACGATCTCTTTTGGCTTGTGACTTCTTATTGTCCGGCAGTTCCCAAATGACTATAATCTTATATTCATAGGAGTGCAGCCTTCACGGACAGTCGCCAGCAATAAACCTTCGATTATCCGACCTACTGTGGTGGAAAGTTGGATCCGAAAAGCCTATAAGTCGGTTTCTTGTGATTTGCTTTCTAGCGTATGGCCTAGTCTAGAGATGCGAGTTTAGGAAGCCAAGTGATCGAACCTAGGCATTGTTTTAGAACAAAAAACAATGCATGTAATAGAATTTTGATATAGGCCACGCTAAGGAAATAAGCCCTAAAACTTATTTCACGCAATAAGCATGTGTCAGTCCTGTCAGGAAGTTTGGTCTGTGTCATGTTGGCTAGCAGCCCCGCCCCCCCCCACACAAATATACGGTATGATGCTAAATTCAAGGTTTAACACTCGGGTGATTCGGTGGATTGGAAGGGCGGATCTGTTGATCGCGTGTCGGATGTTTGTGGGTTTGCTCTTTGACGTTGAGTTGGAATTGTCTTCCAGCCTAGAGACGCAGTGTCTTCGGCATTTTCCAAAACAGAAATCCTATAAGGTGAGGTAAATTCAGTCAAAAACACAACTATGGATATATGGCTAAATTATGGTGTTTATTAGCAATAGAAAACTACATGTTTCGGCCTGTAGCGGCCATCATCAGGTTTTGACAGCTTTCTTGCTCTAACAGTTATGTATAATATTATAGCATATTATATATAACTCTTATAGCAAGAAAGCTGTCAAAACCTGATGATGGCCGCTATAGGCCGAAACATGTAGTTTTCTACTGCTAATAAACACCATCATTTAGCCATATATTCATAGTTTTTTTTTTTTTTACTGAATTTACCTCACCTTGTAAACACACGCCGGGGATGGCGCACCTTAAAATTACAGAAATCCTTTCAATCTTACCATGGCCGACTGCCCCCAGAAGACTTCATTGCCTTTTCTGGCTGTTGCAGATTTGGCATGTTTTTATCCTTCTTGTACTTGCAGTTATTCCGTAGATGATGCTGTGACGGCATGGATGTTATTGTAACTGCTCTTTGAAAAAATGTAGGCAGTGCATTCGCGAATTATCCTTGTCATGATGTGAAAACTTACCTGGTGATGACATTATGATTCTTGTCACAAGGTATAGAGATGCTGTTGTAATGAGCATAGAGATGCCCACAGCAAGCCACATACTCTGACTGAAAGGTAGCAGAGGGGTCATCCAGCCAGGTAACTTCTGGGGTTGTGGGGTGAGACACCGGACAGAGCTTCGGAAATAGGGCAAGCTGTAGTCCAGGTGTGCGTAATTCTCAAGCCACGCATACGTTGCACCAAACCCCATGATCGCAACATCCATGGCCACGTTACCCCACATACCATTTCCTGTTCCATTTGGCCACACCTAATAATGAAATATAATGCTGTTAATTTTGAGGTTTTTAATTTAGAACATCTTTGATATCATTATCCTCTCAGGAGCCCACGTGAGTGTGTACGGGAAGTGGCAATCCAGAGGTACCCGAGTAACCCCGTGACCGGAGGCATAAGCGGGCAACCCTGTCGCCGAGGGGCGTAAATACGGAAACCTGGTCCTCCAGGTTTAGGGTTGGCATGAGGCAGATGTCATCATGTAAAAAGACCTTTGTGAAAAATCGTTTTAGTAATAAATGCCGGACGGATTCTTTGGCAAAGGCCTGGGTATCGTAAAATGGATTTAAGACTGGGCCCATGGAATGTATACCAAAATCCAGACAACCGGGATATATTATTTAAATTCGTGCGACTTCAAGCATATGCGGACGATAATAGAATAAATATAGCTATAACAGTAATGATGTAATGCTTCTTGTCATTACAGATGTTTTGAATTATGACATGAGAAAGGAGGGCTTTTGAAAATGGAGGATAGGAGCTGATGATAGATATGGATGGGGGATTGGACAATCCTAAGAAGAGGCCAAGGGCCAATTAGGGCTATTGTTTCAATAATAATAATAATTATTATTATTAGTAGTAGTATTACTATTATTTACCTTTATGCGGGGTATTTACAATTACAAGGCCTATACCCAAAACAAATCATGTCTCTAGGGCAGGCCTGCTCACTTTTACATGGCATGGGCAAATTCGACAAAGTTTTGCCTGCATGTGGGCAACAGGAAATGCACTGCCCAGAAGGAAGAATAAACAGTAATGGATGTACATATATGTAGAATATAATTTTACTGTGTATTTGTTGATACATCATATGCAGTAAAAACGTAAGAACAATAATGGGTAAAAGTTTATAAAAATGTATTCACAAATAAACTGCTCGAAAGTTGGGCCGGATAGCTCAGTCGATATAGCGACTGAGCTATGGGCTGGACGGTCCGGGATCTAATCCCGGTGGGGACGAGATTTTCCGTTCTTTCAGACCGGCCCTGGGGCCCACCCAGCCTTCTGTACAATGGGTACCGGGTCTTTCCTGGGGGGTACAGCGGCCGGGGCTTGCTGCTGACTAATCACCCTCTTCTAGTGCCGCGGTCATGGAAGAGTAGAGCTATACCTCTACTCTTCTTCCGGGCTGTCGTGGCCTGTTATATGGGGAACTTTACCTTATATACTCGGTTCTAGGCCGGGTAGCTCAGTAGGTATAGCGACTGACTATGGGCTGGAGGGTCCGGGAACTAATCCCGGTGGGGACGTCCTTTCAGACCGGCCCTGGGACCCACCCAGCCTCCTGTACGAGGGGTGTTCAATAATTTATCTACCTACGCAGGAAAGAAGGCAATGAGCGGATTGAAACAAGTCTGTGCATGTTGAGACATGTCTTGAGGTGTCACATATGCAGCCTCAGCTCAGTGCGATTCTAACTGTCAGAGTGACAGCATGTCAAGTGAACATGTGTGTGAGGTTTCTAAGAAACTGCTCGATTTGGAGCAAAGATCAGTTATAAAATTTCTTACTAAAGAAGGTAAGAAGCTAAAGGAGATACTTGAACGCATGGTGGCAGTTTACGGGGAGTCTACCCCTTCTTACTACAAAGTGAAATTTTGGAGTAAACAATTTAAGTGGGGAAGAGAGTCGATTGAAAATGACCCTCACACTGGGAGTCCTGTGGATGTGACTTCTGAAGAAATGTGCCAGAAATTGTAAAGTTTGATTTTGGCAGATAGGCGAATGAAGGTGTCGAGATTAGCGGAAGAGACAGGCATCTCAGCAGGAGCAGTTTGGACCATTATTCATGAAAAGCTGGACATGTCCGAGGTCAGTGCAAGATGGGTCCCAAGAATGCTGAGTCCTTTTCAGAAGGACACTTGTTGCCAGTGCTGTCAAGAGAACTTGGAGCTGCTCACTGAGGATCCGGAACATTTTTTTCAACGTTTAGTGACAGGAGACGAGACTTGGGTATATCACAGAGATCCTGAGTCCAAAATGGAGTCCATGCAGTGGAAGCACAAGACTTCCCTCACCCCTAAATAGTTTAGGGTTGAAAAATTTGCTGACAAAGTCATGGCAAATTTTTTCTGGGATGAGAAAGGACTTCTGCTTTTAGAATTCATGCCACAGAAGACTACCATAACTGGACAGACCTATGCTAACACAATTACCGCTTTGCGAGAGGCCATCAAAGAGAAAAGGCAAGGAAAGCTCTCAGCAGGCGTGCTGCTCCTTCATGACAATGCGCCAGTGCGCATGTCTGCAAAATC
>Ga0123354_10018609_pt1 | contig 10896 bp, 4 predicted proteins | sample TergutLab28metaG_2_FD_97872 | JGI IMG/M metagenome (GOLD analysis project Ga0123354, IMG submission 97872) | Labiotermes labralis P4 segment gut microbial communities from Petit-Saut dam, French Guiana - Lab288 P4 | ecosystem: Host-associated > Arthropoda: Insects > Digestive system > Gut ... | reverse complement strand
GTATGTATGTGTGTATGTGTGTATGTATGTATGTATGTATGTATGTATGTATGTGTGTGTATGTGTGTATGTATGTATGTATGTATGTATGTATGTATGTGTGTATGTATGTATGTATGTATGTGTGTGTGTATGTATGTATGTATATATGTGTGTATGTATGTGTGTATGTGTGTGTATGTGTGTATGTATGTATGTATGTATATATTGTGTATGTATGTGTGTATGTATGTATGTGTGTATGTATGTATGTATGTGTGTATGTATGTATGTATGTATATATGTGTGTATGTATGTGTGTGTATGTGTGTATGTATGTATGTATGTATATATGTATGTATATATGTATGTATTTATAACCCACAGTGTAAATGTGCAAGTACTTAAATAGAAATTGAAGCTAAAAACATTACAAGGAGAGATATGAGTATAAAACCACACACACACACACACACACACGCACACACACGTTGTCCCTTTTATCTTGTCCCTGATTACGGCAGCTTTATCGCACTGTCAGCACACAGCCCGTGACATCTGCTGTGCTCAGTGCAGCAATAAAAGAAACACTGTCCAGTGTAGTGTTTCGTAGTTCGTACGGTATTAGTGACACTTATATAAATGCTATAAAATTCGCCAGCATTTTATGGACCTCTCAAGCGTACATTTCGTACAGTTTGCAGCGCAAATTAAATGCAAAATTTAAAGTGCGGTATCCGGCTGTTTTAAGTAAGTCAGTAACACAACCTGACTGTTTAAGGAATTCAAAAAAAAAAATCCTTCATTGTTTTGGAAAGACAATGTCCATTTTAGGTCAGAAAGAAGCACTAGCGGTGGCTTCGACTTGCAGACGAAACATTAAAAATGGAATCCACAAGAAAGAAGCAAAAATTGATTATTCTATTTTCCTTGGATGAGTGCTTAGTGCGGCTCAAGGCAAAGGACGCCGCGACGCATCGTCGGAGCCCAGAGAGGAAACTCCAGCAACAACAGCGTGCGAATTACAAATCGAGCAGAGAAACCACGAGTACTGTCAATAAACGAACAGACGGTCAGAGACTACCTTCACTTTAGTAATATCAAACCAAACCTTCATTTTAAACTCCATTCATGACACCCTCTGGTTTAACCATTACAATTAACCAGTTCATGACACCTGCAGATTATGGTGTGGTATTTGGAAAGGCTGCACGGGAGAATAAAAAGCATTAACATTGTGAGCAGCATTCAAGGATACAGGAATTTGAACAATTCGAAGGTCAGTTACGTACTCTGGAAGGGAGAAGTGTGGGGTTCGGGGGGAGGGGTTAAGATAATAAGAGGCAATTATCAAACCGGAGTAATGTATTATTCATAAAGAAACATATGTGCTGTTCCAGCGGTTGCCGAACACAAGCTGCAGACGATAGGGTGAGGGGAATGGGCAGAATAGGGAGAGCTCCGGTTGTTGCATAGAAATATGCTAGAATTTTAACAATTCATGAACCCCGTACAAAAAATACATCAACAGGTGTGATACATGGAAAGAAATATTTGTGTAAGATCATTGTTGCGAAGGGCCGATAATGCTATGGAAGTCCAGATACTTTTTCGTCAAATGTTACTCCGTTGGGCCCACGCATGATGGAAATCGCTAAACACCCTCGGGTCCTCTCAATGGACTGCCAAGTTTAAATACCTGTAATCTGAAGCGGACACCCAGTGGGCAGGATAAGCTGTTGAAAAGGGTCCATTCTACCCCAAATAAGACGACGTCTTTTGTGTAACTTCCTAGTTTTTGTGTTGGCAACGATAAGATGTCCCAGTTCCAAAGAAACAGAAAATTTCTGTTATAGATGTCAGTAAATATCCGTGATAACTGAAGAAGATAATAAACTAGATTAGTAGCGCAATAATTTTGAGCCTTCCTTGAGCAACTGATAGGAGTTCGGCTACTGGTGAAGTCTCCAGTCTTTCAGAAGGACGAAGGTTCATGAGCTTACTCACAAGAGCATTGCGCCTACTGATCCAAATTTACACAACCTCCCCCCCCCCCCAAACCCACTGCATTAAAAATTTTATCATTGCACTCAAAGTCGTATTTTCTCAGGAGGTTTCCAGACAAATAAGTTTCTCATTTCTTTAAAGTGCGTTACACAGTCCAACCATCCAATCTGCACTAATTATTCTAAAACCGTTTGCTAAAATTAGTTCCCTCTCTTCATTTTTCAATTTTTAAGAGCCTCCGACTACCGACTGCCTCTTACGTCAGACATTGTTCGTTGTATCTTCTCTGTAGGCACAAGTTGTTTCACTCCCATAATGTGACACTCCTAGGCCCAAACTGTTTCAAAGAACACGTTACATTCTTGGACATTACAGAAGTAGGGTGGGGTGGGGTGTGTGTGCACTGCATTCATCTGGATCAGGGCAAGAAACGGTGGATAAGCGGCTATAAAGATGGTACAGAACTTTCTTGTTGTCACGGCTCATTGATCGTCTAGAGCTGCTGAAATCTTATATCACCCTTGTGGCGAGTGTTGGTGTGCACTTAATGTTGTGTACCTCTACACCAGAGCGGCAAGAGTGGTCAGCTCCACACCCAGGGGGAAAATAACTCGGTACCCACTCAGTAGATAGCTGAATAACCACAAGGCCTGGTTTCGACGCCTTGAAAAATAGACAAATCACTTGTCCTTGTCGGAAATCGTATCAGGATTTCTGAGTTATCCAAATCCTAGCCTAGCCCCTGCACCAAATGCGATCCTTCAAAATATTCCTAGTGTCGGGATAAGTGCGGTTCTGCAGATGGGCAAGTGCCATATCCAACAATCATCGCTCATCGTGTGTTAGAAGGAACCATCACTTGTCAGACTAAAACACCGCCACACAGCGTGTAAAAAACGATGAGACAATGTGGACAAGAGAAAGGAGAGGCTAACAAACAAATGTGGGGGAGAATACAAAAATGTGCAAAAAAAGCAGTTACAGACAGAAAAATGAAGACTTCCAACTCTCTTCAAATAAAGGCAGGTTACAGATATAAGGTCTGAAAACTGATAAAAATAAATGATAAATGCACAATTTCAAAGAAAAGATTTCTTGTAAGTCCGGTAGAATTCATAACACAAGGTGTAGAGAGACAAGCGTATTGATTACAGGTTGTGGATAAACTGAGCACGACAGACAGTGTGCAAGTTGAAACTGGAATTGTGTTGTGTTGGTCAAAGGGCACAACAGAGACAGTGTGTAAGTTGAAATTGGAATTATGTTCTGTTGGTCTTCAGTCAAATCAACAGCTTTCTTGCAAAAGACTCTGCAGAATGACAGAAAGCAAGGCAGGGAAATAAAATAACAAATTATTAAAATCTGCTCACAATTCCCTACTCTCCACTTCTTTGTCTCCACCTGCCGATGACAGCAGGAAAATAACAAAGAAAACGCTTAACATCTCAAATCACTCCCAGTACGTAAAATTTACAGTAAACCCGTGCAGGAAATTCCTCTAAAACACGCCAGTTCCCAGATCTTACTGACTACAACAGGATCCAAGATCTAAATCCCAACAGCTGAAGGACCAAAAACTGGTAATTTAAAATGTATGACACAACAAGGCGAAGACTAACCTGCTCTGTTTTGCGAGGACGACAGAACGAATTGGCAGACATGACAATGTTTGCAAACAAAAGAGAGCGTATTGTTGTGGCACGACATCACTGATGGATGCAATGAAAGTGTAGCGACAAATCTCAGTACCTTCTTTTGCAGACTGGCAGTAGTTTTGCTTCTTCTGTTGCACTCGGCCGGTAGAAACAACAAAACTATGGCTACATAAGATATTAAATTTTTGGTGTTTGTATTGGAAACACAATGAGCTCTGCATGAGACAGAAACTGAATGTTCATAGAACATACACTAACTGTAGTCTTCAAAGAGATACAAACGAAGATAAACATAAGTTCACAGAGACAAAAAAACACGCCCATTTCTTACCAACCACTGACGTTTCGAACAGTGTAAAATGCATTCATCTGTGAGGTTGATCGTGGTTTGAGTTAGAGGAAGTATCTATCTCCTTCTCTCTCTTTCTCTCCAACTCATTTAATTTGTGATGACAATGGTGGAATGTAATTACATACAACTCCACTGGAATATATTTCAAGAAATATATCGATGCATTTAGCTAAAGAGATTTTAGTTTATTAAGTTCCATACACATAACAAGTATTAAAAAGAAGCGTGTTTGACTCAGTACATGGGGAAAATTCCGAGGTAATACCCCAAATCAGAACACGACTCCTTCCTTCCACATTATTTCCAGTTCATAACACATCAATAATCCTTCCTATAAGAGCCATAAGGTAAAGGTAAAGCAGTCCCATTAGAGGCCTGGCCAGGCCCCGAGGGTTCCAGGAAGTTAAGGCTCCCAGATTTCGTGACAACGGTACAGAATGGTAGGAGGTTGTCAGCCTTACGCACCGGCCACATTTACCCCTAGGAAATACTCCTGGTACTCATTTCTGTTTGAGGCTGAGTCGACCCCAGGGCCATAGTGCGATCGGAAGGATTTTATGTCAATGAAAAATCCACTGACACCAGCTGGGATCGAACCAGCGACCTTCTGATTTGTAGCACTGCAACTTAACTAATGTGCTACCGTGCTATAAAAGCCATATTCTCTATTAACGACTGTCGCTAATTAACCCATCAATAAACGTTCAGTAAAGAGCCACACTTATTCAGGTTGGACTGATTACTTAGTATTGCTTCCTTACTTACTTACTTATTCCATGGAGCACAATCCTTCTTGAGAAGCTAACCGGTTCTCATCTAGTCAAGAAATTCCCCCGCATTTTATGGAAACCCGAACGTTCATTACTGCATTCACAAGTACCCGTCACCTGTCCCTATCCTGGGCCATATCAATTTAGTCCATGCCCCCCACATCCCACTTCCTGAAGATCCATCTTAATATTATCCTCCCATCTACGCCTGGGTCTTCCAAGTGATCTCTTTCCTTCAGGTTTTTCCACCGAAACCCTGTATACGTCTCTCCTCGCCTCATACGTGCTACATGCCCCACCCATTACATTCTTCTTGATTTAATCACCCGAACACTATTTGGTGAGAAAGTATAGATTATTAAGTTCCTTCATTATGTAGTTTTCTCCACTCCCCTGTTACCTCGTCTCTCTTGGGTACAAATATTCTCACAACACCCTATTCTCAAACAACCTCAGCCTACGTTCCTCCCTCAATGCGAGGGACCAAGTTTCATACCCATAAAAAACAAAAGGCAAGATTATACTTCTGTATATCTGATTTCTAAGTATGCCCGAATTAAAGCTACAAAAACTGACCCCAGGCATCCAGATTTACTAAAATTAAAGCCCAGACCTTCCGTACCAAAATAAGATAAAATTCGTATTCATGAAGAAGCAGAAAATGAAGTGCGAATCGTACCGAATGCACTTACAGCTGTACGCTGAATGAAGGAGCAGTTGGCGTATAACTGAACTATCGGTCGGTAACACGTCATATGCTGAACTGGAGAAGAACTATAAAAATAAAAACAGAAAATCAAATAACTTACTAAATTCGCTGATATAAAACCCCAAAGCATTAAATTTACACCTGGGTGAACCTGTGTTAGACGGAATAAATGTGGTCCGTTGAGTAGCCAGCATGGCAGAATGGCTTCCGTAAGGATTAAGCCTTAAATATTAAATGTTTTGATGAATTCTTAACTACTTCACTTGGCCAAGCTACAAATCTGTGTAAATGAAGACATTATTGTAACTCTGAAAATAATCTTCCCGGCAATTCGTCGAACGTCTGTAATAAATACCGTATAGAGAAGCGAGGGTTTTGGTGTGGAAACTTGCGGGAAAGAGACCACTTGGGATACCCAAGAGTAGATGGGAGAATAATATTAAAATGGATGTTCTGGGAAGTGGGATGTAGGGGTATGGACTGGATCGAGCTGGCTCAGGATGGGGACAGGTGGAGGGCACTTGTGAATGCGGCAATGAACATTCGGGTTCCATAATACGAGGGGAATTTCTTGACTAGCTGAGAACCGGTTAGCTTCTCAAGAAGGGCTCTGCTCCGTGGAGTAAGTAAGTAAGTAACTAATTAAGCAAGCAAGTAAGTAAGAAGTAAGTAAGTAGGTAGGTAATTAAGTAAGCAACTAAGTAAGTAATTAAGTAAGTAATCAAGCATATTGACGCGTTATGTTTGATAACATGTCACAATTTCTGGGTACGTTCAGTAAGTCTCAAAGCAAACTCGTAAGTTCTATGTATGAATGTTTTTATAAATTTATCTTGTGGAAGGTTTGAAAATGACAACGAACTTTCGCTGTTATGTATTTAACACGAAAATCTGAATTTTTTAAAGTAGCAGTGTCATGATTTTCTAAGTTGTTCCAGATAAACATTTCGATAATATATTTAATCGTAGACCACAATCCTCTGCATGCTCCTGCATACCAGACGGTCATCTACACAGAGTGTCATAAACCAGGTGTCGCATTGATACAATAGTTCTCCTGATGACGGGCACAAAACTGCCCGATACATGTAGAAAACAGAAATAAACATACATGAAAAATTGTGCGTCAAGTTGGTTATTTACAAGGTTCATACCAGGATGCATGGTCAACAAAACATATAATTTTACAAAATCTTCGTACTGTAGCGTCCAAAGCCTGAAATTAATCTACAATTTGCACCAATATTCATTTTGTACACAAAATCAGATGATATAAACTTACAGAGACCGAAAGATGAACTTTATATAGAGCAATAACATTAGATATTCGTGTTAATTACACGAAACACATAAACACAGTTTGTGGGGTCCCACTTCAGACCTTGCGTATTCTAAAGCTTGGGATACAACCTAACCTTGCCTTACTACACATATGCACTTCAAACATTCCAACACAACTCACTTTGTACAGTGCACTCTGAATCTGTGTGCAAGGGTGATAGTTGATGAAGTGTACGTCAGATGGCAGTTGTCACTATGAAGCAGTCAAGAAATAAACAGGAACCGATGCACAGGTCGGCGTTACAGCGTTTTTCTTTCTCGACATATACAAAGTTTTCTCTTAAAATTTTCAATTAATTACGGTAATACACTAAGTGGGATTGAAATATATTATTATCCTTTCTAGCGATAGAATATATACGAATGTATCAATTAAAGAGTCGTCGGTGGAAATCATAGCTAAAATATCTGTGGATTTTAGTTCGAATACTACGTTTACCTCCACTACTTCACAGTATGACGGAACCGCGGCTAGCAAAACAGCATTTAACGAGTTAAGAGCCTACTGTACCTACATAATTGCAAAACGGAAGTGTGCAATCACCGTCAATGACATCAGCAGACCCGCTCAAAATCTTTCAATAACGCAGTGGCTTATTACTGTGTCTTCCGTAACCATTACCAGATCAATGATTGTTTTTCCGAACACAAATTACTAAAACTGATAATAAACTTGATTTCTAGATTAACTATGCCGTAGACACTAGCAAATTAGCTTTAAACTTGAAAAAAAAAATAGTGATGTTTCTTTGAACAAACACGAATTTATTATGCACCCTGTTCCCGCTCAGGAATTGAAAGGAGAAATTCGTTGTGATCTCACAGAACAAACTACTGCAGCGACTCTCCAAGTTTCTTGCCTTTATTAAATATTTCCCCTGTTTTATGAGGTTTGCATGAAATATTTCCCTTGCTAATATTTTCGACGAATCGGAATATCATGTTTTATTAATTTATCAAAACAGTCTTTTGTTTTCACTTCGCTGTGCAAGAAATAAAGTCTGCAATTTTATGATTCGTGGAGAGGAAAAATGTTGGTACGTTGCGCTATAAACAGCAGCCTCGGGAGAATTACACTTTTTAAAATCATTTGTTTATTTTCCCTTATACCTTAGTTTCTTCTTCCCACAGGGTTGCTGTTATTAAAGAAATGAATGGCAAATTTTCTTTCAAATATCTTCTGTTGTATTCAGAAAAAAATATATACAGATCCATAATTTACGTAAGTGACTATAAAATACTATGAATTCAGTGGGTCTAATGATATTTGGAAAGGAATATACACGTTATTTAATTTGGGATTTTGAATTAAAATTTAACTTTTATTGAACTGGAAAATGTAGCAACAATATGTAAATATTATCTTGAATTTCATGTGCTTTACTGCGTATTTGCTAAATAATATTTGAACAAACAATGCCAAACACACTCATTACCCGTACCAACACACGATTACTAAATTCGTACGTGATTCCGTTACTCTTACAATAACGAGATGCACTATTTCTCAGATTTATTTGGTAAAGAACTATACATGTTTCGGACAGATTTACTGTCCATCATCAGGAGTCTTAATACTGTATTCACAGCAATTGGTACTTGTCATACTGGTTATGGAACCATCCATCCTGACCTCGCTAGCAGACAGTCAACAGAACATGCTCGAAACATGTAGAGGCATATAATAAACTAATTATAAAACAAGATTTTGTGCATCAAGTTGGTTAATTACTAAGATTATACTGAGATACAGGGCCAGCAAAACATAAAAACAAATACAAGCAAGTGACATTTCTGCACTGCTGTCAACAACACTTTAATTCCGTTAGACTCAATTACTTATATCAGTAATGGTTACTTATTTAGGTCTACGTAAGATGTGTGAAATGCACATCGATACATCAGTTTTGCAGTGGATCCAAAATGAATTGAGGGCGAAGTATTTTATCAGGACTGCAAAAGGTTGTTGAAATCAGAAAGAAAATTTTGCGTTACAGATATTTAACAACAACAAAATAAATTGATGGAATATCAGCAATTCGAAACGTAAGTGACAATTTTTTCATTGATTCGCCTGCAAATTGCTCGAAATTTTAGAGCTTGTCTCTTTAAAGATTTACTTTTTCAATTTCCGTCCTTGTCCTAAATGTTTATTTGTTTAAAAAAGTGATGGACTATCGCTGGTATTGTCATACATACTTACTATCAAGAAATATCACCTAAATGTCACCTAAATATCACCTAAACATCACATAAATATCACATAAATATCACCTAAATATCACATAAATATCACCTAAATATCACATAAATGTCACCTAAATATAATCTAAATATCACCTAAATGTCACATAAATGTCACCTAAATGTCACCTAAATATCATCTAAATATCACCTAAATGTCACATAAATATCACCTAAATATCTCCTACATATCACCTAAACCAAATTTACTTTATAATAAACTAACACGCATTTTTAATTTCAGACCCCTCAGTGATACATTACAGCTACAGCTAATAAACACAAATTCTGTAACACAATAAAAGTCGTCAACACAAATGTCACGTTGTGTCAGTTGTGTCGACGGTATCCGTTATTAGTTCCACACAGCACAACGGGGCGATTAACTTAAAATTGTAAATATATGTTCATTCGCCAGTCACAGCAACTTGGAAAATTTCCGAAGGAGAAGAAAAGAAACGCAATTTGTACTACAGGCCAGTGCAAGGTACCACTGGAGTCACTGCACCAATATATTTTGAGTCTCTGCTTACACCCCAGTGCTCAAAACACGTTACAAATAAAGAGAATATACAAAATTGTATGTTTTGTTGACCGTGCACCCCTGTATAATCTTTTTCAAATTAAGCCAACTAGGTACACACTATTTCTTAGTACATTTATTTCAACTTCTGTATTTGTTTCGGGCAACTAAGTGCCCATCATCATGAGAACTTACTGTATCTATGCGACATATGTTGCAGCAGACCTGACAGCCACCCATACACAGTGAAAAATACCAGTGTCGCATAGATATAGCAAGTTCTCCTGATGATGGGCACGTAGTTTCCCGAAACATGTACATAAGTTGAAATAAATACACTAAGAAGTAGTGTGCACGTAGCTGGCTTCATTTAAAAAAAAATACAAAATTTGCTTGATTTCAGGCTTCCGTCGCCGTATGAATGAGATCGTCGCTATTTTGGGACTATACGTTGACTAAAATCCTCAAAGGAGCCCATACTTCAAGAACAAAACATGTTTGGCACATCTGAAATGTAACCAGCTTTTGCAGTCCAAGGAACATCACGGTCCTTCGCAGATGCAGCTCTAAACAGTCCGTGCTTGCAAATAACATAACAAATACCCCGATCATTGCAGTAATAATATTCATATCTTTCCTCCTGGGAAAGAAAATCTTAAGTAAAAGTCACTTAACGGGATTTAAGATGACTTAAAAGCAGCATGTTTATTAACAGGGTGGCTTTCTTTCTGGCTTACACCTTCAGTTCAGCGTTTATAAATTCCACTGCGTAAGGCTAGACTTTTAAAGGCCTTTCGAAAGAAATTATCTCTTCTACTAGTTCAAAAGAAGTCTGTCTTTTACCACTTCTTAGAAATTTTTCCCTTCAAATCACGTGGAGCTTTATAAACATAGTCTGTCCACTTCCAACAACACGTGTACCTCATCCTTCTCGAACAAAACTTAAGAGGCGATATCTCTAAAGTAATACACAATATTAATAAAGAAGTTGTTAGCGCGCTACCATGTTTAGTATTTCTGAGGTTCAAGTTGACTCTATTAATCCTTTAAGGATGACTATTTATCTGAATTACATATAAAGACCCAGCCCGTACCGCGCAGTAAACGCACTCCGTCTCTGTTATACAAACCAGTCAGTTAATGCTGTATAGGGAAATAATCGCTGTTTGTTCTCAGATCCACACAAAACACACAAATACACTGTGTGGGCAGAACGTAGAATTGTATATAAATATCCAGTCCGTACCGCGCAGTAAACACACTCCGTCTCTGTTATACAAACCAGTCAGTTAATGCTGTATAGGGAAATAATCGCT
>Ga0123354_10018608_pt1 | contig 10896 bp, 12 predicted proteins | sample TergutLab28metaG_2_FD_97872 | JGI IMG/M metagenome (GOLD analysis project Ga0123354, IMG submission 97872) | Labiotermes labralis P4 segment gut microbial communities from Petit-Saut dam, French Guiana - Lab288 P4 | ecosystem: Host-associated > Arthropoda: Insects > Digestive system > Gut ... | reverse complement strand
CGTCGGGCGGCAGTTTTTCAAGAAATTTTAGGAAACTATCGCGAATTTGTGAAATGCCGTCGCTGAAATAATCCAAGTGATCGGCTTCAATATTGGTGACAACAGCGATTTTGGGGTTGAATGAAAGAAAACTATCAACGTATTCACATGCTTCTAAAATTAAAAGTTTGTGCTTGCCGATTTTAATATTGCCGCCGATTTGAGGGAGGTTTCCGCCAATCATTATGGTTGGGTCTTCTCCGGCTAAATCACAGATGGTTGAAATCATTCCGGTTGTGGTTGTCTTGCCGTGAGTGCCGGAAATGGCTATTGATGTTTCGAAATCATGCATAAGTTCACCAAGAAAATCCGCACGAACAATGCAAGGGATGCCGCGTTTTTTAGCTTCCACGAGTTCGGGATTATCTTTTTTAACGGCGGCGGTGTAAACAACAACATCGGGATTCTCTATATTTTCAGCTTGATGACCTATGAAAATTTTAGCTCCGCTCTTTCGAAGTTTGTCTACTTCGGCGCTTTCCTGCCTATCGGAGCCGGAAACGATATCGCCTCTATTTAAAAGCACCATAGCGATTCCGCTCATGGAAACGCCGCCGATGCCGACGAAATGATAATTCATAGAGAAAGCCTCCTTTTAAATCTTGACATATTTTTTGATACATTGTATTATAATAATATTAAAGAAAGAAACAAGGTGCTCTGACGGATCTGCACCGAATTACTACTAAATACAGTAGCCATTCTTAGAAGGGTCGGCTACTGTTTTTTATTGCGTCTTTTGCGTGGCTTGGCAAGTTTGTATAAACAAATTATGCAAGCTAATAGCAAAATCGAAAATGCAATTATTGCAATCTCCATACGCATCACCCCACTTATCTTGTTTCCAATCACAGCAAAGAATGTGTTTGGGGATGTTGGGGTGCAGTTTCCGTCCGACCTTTGCAGTCGTTTTAGCGTTCCTTGTTTCTAAACATATCCTAACAATTAACGCTTTAAAAGTCAAATTAAATTTTCGTTTACAAATTCATAACAATATCGTAACATAATATTCCTATTTTATTATTTTGTTCCTTTGCCTAGCTATTTCATACATTAGTATCGCGCCGGCGACCGAAGCGTTCAGGCTTTCAATTTCGCCGTGCATAGGGATGCTAACTAAAAAATCACAAAGTTTCACTATATTTTTGCTTATGCCATGGCCCTCATTGCCGATAACCAGGCAGATTGGGCCGGTCATAGACACTTCGGTATAGGGAGAAGCGGCAGTGGAGGCGGCGCCATAAATCCAGAGCCCGGCATCTTTTAGTTTGTCCAATGTTTGCATTAAGTTTACCACTTTTGCAACAGGGGTGTATTCTACTGCGCCGGAGGACGTTTTTGCAACTGTGGCATTTAGCCCAACGCATCTGTGCTTAGTGATAATCACACCGTGCGCGCCGGCAGCGTTGGCGCTTCGGATTATTGCACCTAGATTATGAGGGTCAACGATTTCGTCCAGGGCAACTAAAAAGGGATCTTCACCTTTATCTTTGGCAGCTTGAAGCATTTTTTCAATGCTGACATAACCCATAGGGCTGCAGCTTGCAATAACTCCTTGATATTTTGGGGTGAACGCCATTTCGGCAAGGCGCGCCCTGGGAAGGACGGAAATCACGGCGCCGGCTTCTTTGGCCAAGTGAATTATTTGCCCAAAACTTTTATCGCCCTGCGCAATATATACTTTATCAATTTCGCGGCCGCTGGCTAGCGCCTCAGTGACAGCGTTTCGCCCCTCTATTTGATAATCTTCTTTGTTTATTTGATAATCCATTGTTTTTCACCTTTGAAATATATTATGGGTTTTGTGGGTCCGTTGTCAAACAAAAAAAGCGAAGTATGAAAACTCCGCTTTTAAAAAAGTTAGGGTTATTAAATTTTATTGTGCGTTACTCATTGGTTAGAGAAATAATCATAACTTGTTGTTGAATTTGCTGGAATTTCATAGCTGTTATTACCATAATTAATAAGAGTGCTGTTTATTAATACAAACTTTAAAAGCGAATTACCGGAACTATCATACAATTCAATACTATAAAGCCATCCATAAGAAGCCAATAAGCTTTTTTTACGTATATATCGAAAATCATTTATACCTTTCACAAATTGATTGATTTCGCTTGTGTCAGTTATGTTGTTAATCGTCCCAGTACCACCACTTATTGAAGCCACTTCATTTGGATTTATGTTGAATAATTTCTTAGGCCAATTGATTACGAGGATAGTAGCAGTTACTATTATGGCTAAAACAACCACACTTTCACATATAATGAACACTTTTTTCTTCATTGAAAGTCTCTCCTTGTCGAAGATTGACTTCGAACATATCCCCTCTATACTGACTTAATGCAAGATAATGTCCACCTGCGCTCCATCCATCCTGAATTTTTATAAAACTAGATAAATATCCAGTTGTTTCACTTTTGAATTGTGATATGTTATTAATTTCCTAATTCACAGCTAACAACTTGGTTTAGAGTAAGAGAATAAAAAGCGTAATAGGGGATAGTTTGACCATTTTCGCTGACTTCGCCATAGACGTAAACTGAAACGTCGCCGGAGAGTTCTTTCCAGCTGCTGATAACGCCTTGGTCATCTTTTACAGCGAATGTTGGCTGGCCAATGGCGATATCGCTCATATGTACGCCGTATTCTTGGTCGAGAGCGTCCCAGCAAATTTGCTGGATTTTTTCTTTTTGCGGGTCGGCGTTAGAAGTTGGAGTCGCGAAAACCCAAGCGCTGAAGCCAAAGATTAAGATTAAAGAGCATAAAAAAAGAAAAATATTTTTTTTCATATCCACATTATTATATTAAAAAAAAACCTTGTCAATGTTTTTCAAAGTTGGTATACTTGTCCTATAATCAAAATAGAATTTAATAGAGATTTGGAGGGAAAGTTTGCTTAAAATGACGAAAATCAAGATAATAATAATAGCACTTTTCCTTATTGCGAATGCTATTTGGATTTATATGTATATTTCCAGCAGCGGAGCAAGCAGAACACTTCGCGCTGATACAATGGCGCAGATTGGGCAAACACTTTCGGATAGCGGGATAACGGTGACGGCGGATACTTTCCCCGTGATTCCGTCCAGTATGCCGCTTTATAACGCTACGAATGAACTTTCCGATAAGCAGTCCATTGCTAATATGGTTTTGGGAAGCGATAATTATATGCTCGAGCCGGATCATTTTCAAACTAAAACGCAAGATTTGGTTGTGGACGGCGGGCGGCTGGATTTTCTTCCTGTAATATTGGATGCAGATACTACAAATTTATTGGTGACGCCGCAAAGCTTTTGGGCTAAATTAAAAGTGAAATCGGCAATGAAGTCGGCCGGATTATGGACGAGCAAAAGTGCAATTCTTTCTACGGAGAATGCGAGCGACAGCAAACAGCTGATTGCTACTGTGAGCGACAAACTTGATGGATATGACGTAGTGGATAGTTACGCAAAAATTTGGGTTGGAAGGGAAAAGACAAAAGACATTACCGATACTACAATTGTTACGAAAATTTCAGGCTTTAATTGGCTTGATACTACTTATACGAAAATACCGAATTCTGACGTGCAGCTGATGTCGCTCACAGATATCCTCACGAAATACGCCCAAGGACATGATAAAACCCAACCGCTTACGATAACTGCCGTGGATTTTGGATATTTGGTTGGCGAGCGCGCGCCGGACGTGGTGACTAAGCAGGTGGATATTGGACTAAAAATTACCACCGACCAAGGCGTGGCATATATTTCGGCAATACCTAATTCCACTCAATAAATTCGATCTGGTTCATAATAGGTTTTCTTTTTTCGAAAGTTGTAATCCCCGTAAATCCACACTCTAAGAGGAGTTCTTGCCCTTCCTGTGCGAATTTGCCTGCATTTTTTGCGTAGTGGCTATCGGTGCCAATAGTGATAATTCTTCCGCCGGCATTGTGCCACATTTTTAGAATTTTTTTGCTGGGGAGAGGCTTTTGCAAGTTATATTGGAAGCTATTTAAATTTAATTCTAAGCCTTTGCCGCTAAAATTTGCGAGCTTATTTAAAATTTGTTCTACTTTTTCGTCAAAGTCATCAAAATTGAAATTGCTATCATATCGAACCGGAAGGTCAAAATGAGCAAGGCAATCGAAATTTCCCCAATCAATTATGGATTCTATATTTTCCAAATACTCTTTTTTAAATTCTGAAAGATTTTTTACTTTGTTAAATTCAGTGACAATCCAAACTCCATTTGAGTAATGAATTGCGGCGAGGACATAATCATACGGGTAATTATTTATAAAATTATCGGCTTCGTTTGGATTAATGTATGCATTGCCGATTTCAATGGCGCTGCGGATAACAAGCTCGCCATCGTACATTTTTTGAAGCTCTTTTATCTCTTTGAAATATTCGTCAGGATTATAGCTGGCGGACCAATTAGGCATACCGCTTGGGGCAACGTCGTAGTGATCTGTGATTGCAATTTCGCTTATGCCATGAAGGACGGCACTGGCAGCAATATCGCTCATTTCGGCAGAGCTATCGGCGGAATATTTGGAATGAAGGTGATAATCAATTAACATTATATTTTCTCCAAAAGACTAAAATCTTCAGCGGTGTTGCAGATTGAGGGAATGAGAATGATATTATTATATTTATCAGATTTTTCAGCCCATATACCCTTAGATTTTAATTCTTCTATGTTGCTTTTGAAGACTAGGCGTGTGATATCCTCATTTACCAAACAATTATGGGATTTTCTGAAATCTTGGCATTTATTTATCAGCCAAGCAAATTTATCTTTGTTGTGATAAGCAAAATCAATTGAGTTTTCTATGGAAATCATAAAAAGATAGCTTGGGCTGGTAGTTTGAAATAGATTAAGAGCGGTTTGGATTTTTTCAGAATTTATTATGGAGTTTTTGCTTTGGTGGAGAACAGCGGTTTGGGTGAGGCTGGGGAGTGTTTTGTGAACACTTTGAACGCACAGGTCGGCGCCTTGGGTGATTGCGCTCTGAGGAAGATTTTCGTGAAAGCCGAAATGCGCACCGTGGGCTTCATCGACTAAGAGAGGGAGACTATATTTATGGCAAAGGTTTGAAATGTTGGGGATATCACTTGTGATTCCATAATATGTAGGGGAAGTGATAAAAACTCCGATAGCATCTTGATTTTCTTTAATAACTTTTTCATTAATTTCCAGTTTTTTATCAATATTCCAATGATCTAACTTTTCGCGAGGGAGAATGACAATATCGAGGTTTAATAAAATGGCTACATTCCGAAGAGAAATATGGTGATATTCGTCAACAATTATTTTTCTTTTTTTATTATGTATGGCGTTTTTTAGTTCTTCGAAGTTTTGGAGATTTGGGAAACAATTGGTTGCCACGTCTCTCGTCACAATTTGCTCCGCTGCCACTATTGCACCTTTTGGTGCAATTAGCGTGGCGACGCTTCGCAGTTGCTCCTCTTCCCCAAAAGTGCAAGCACTTTCGGGGACCCCTTGCTCGCCTCGCAATGACGCAGCTTGAAGAACACATGCAGTTATCATCGCTTGAATACCAAGTGTGGAGCCGCCAACGAGAAAAAAAGAATTTTCAGCGCCGCATATATCGGCAACTTTTTTTTGCGCTTCTTTTAGAATTGATTTTGGATTTCGGAGGTCGTCTGTGCCGAAAGTTTCGGTTACGTCAAGGGGTGAGAGCGCACCTTTATGCCCCGGCATATAGAAGCGGCCGGGGAGGGGAAGGTTGTTTTTGATATATTCTTCGATGTTCATAGTTTGTAAAATACTAAATATTAAATGAGGTAGAATTTCTTATGAAATTCATTTTAATTATTTGCTAATAAAAAAGCAAGGTAACCTTTATATGCCATATAAATATCGAGTTTTGCAGAGAGTTCATAAGGCGAGTGCATAGAAAGGAGAGGCACGCCGCAATCAACAACGTCGACGTTAAGATTGGCGATAAACTGCGCGACAGTCCCGCCGCCGCCGCTATCCACTTTGCCAAGTTCGCCTATTTGCCAAGCGACTTCATTATCATTGAAAATTTGGCGAATTTTGCCGACGAATTCAGCGCTTGCATCACTTGATCCGCTTTTGCCACCGCTGCCTGTATATTTTGAAATCATAAGCCCGTGATTAAGCTGAGGGGCATTGCGACGCTCCATAACATCTTTGTAAGTTGGGTCTAGGGCAGCGCCAACATCTGCGGATAAGCAGGCTGAATTAGACAGAATTGTATGAAGATCCGCATTTTTATCTAATTTGCTGATAAATCCTTTGAAAAATGCTGATTTCATACCTGTATTGCCCATACTTCCAACTTCTTCTTTATCGGCTAAGAAGATAACAGCAGTTTTCTGTGGATTTTGAATGGAGCAAAGGGCGGTGGCAGCTGTATATGCGCATACTCTATCGTCTTGCCCATAGCCGCCGACAAAACTATAGTCGAGGCCGACGTCATTGGCTTTCATAGCAGGAACTACGCAAAGCTCGCTGCAAATCAAATCTTCTTCTTCGATATCATATTTTTGCTTTAAAATTTGGAGAATATTTTTTTTGACTAATTGCTTTTCTTTTTCATCCTCTGTGGGTTTGAATTGACTTCCGATTAAAACATTTAGTGCCTCACCGGCAACAATTTCATTGCCTTTTTTTGCCATTTGCTCTTTGGCAAGGTGAGGGAGGAGATCGGTGATAACGAAAACGGGGTCGCCGTCATCTTCGCCTATTGTAACCTTAATTGTGCCGTTTTTTGTGGAAACAACGCCGTGGAGAGCAAGAGGAATAGCCGTCCATTGATATTTTTTAATTCCGCCATAGTAATGGGTTTTGAAAAGCCCGAGATGATCTTCCTCGTAAAGCGGATTTTGTTTTAGGTCAAGGCGGGGGGAATCAATATGCGCGGCAATAATGCTCACGCCTTCTTCGAGCGGCGCAGAGCCGATAATAGCAAAAGCTATGGCTTTACCCCTGTTTATTTGATAAACTTTTGCGCCGGCGGGATAATTTATACCTTTTTCAAATGGAACGAAACCATTGCGCTCAGCAAGAGCGACGAAATATTCAACTGCTTCGCGCTCAGTTTTGGCTTTGTTTAGAAAGTTTTTATATTCTTCGCAATAGATTTTTGCTTTGGTCTGTTCTTCTTTGGATACTTTTTTTAAGGCTGATTCTTTTTGGCAAAACATTTTTAATTCCTTTCTAGAAAAAAGAGGATTGGTTTGCTGATGTAAATTTAAATATTATATATTAAATACTAAATATTAAATGTTGTAGAAATGCTACGCATTTTCAATTTAAATTTGCGTAAGCAAATTATCATAATTTAATATTTAATATTTATTATTTAAAAAATATTTATTGCTTGCACAAATTTGATTTTATATACATTGCATTTCTAGTGCGGCAAGATCTCGAAAACTTGCTGCCACCAAAGAACTTTTTTCACGTAAGCGTCGGTTTCGGGGAAGGGAATTGTATCCTCAGTCCAAGAATCTACGTTTCCGTGCCCCGCATTATAAGCGGCAAGCGCTTTTTTCACGTCCCCATTATATTTTGGCAAAAGAAACTGCCCCATATACCAGCAGCCCATTTGAATGTTCGTCAGCGAATCATATGGATTATTTTCAATACCGCTTTTGCCTGAAATCCAAGTGGCTGTATCGGGCATAATCTGCATCATACCAATGGCGCCTTTGGAGCTGATTGCATCAGATTTAAAATTGCTTTCCACTTTTATCATTGCCATAATCAAAGGCGGAGATACATTATATTCCTCCGCGTACATTGTGATAAATGTTTGATTTGTTACTACGCCAAAATTATTATAAAGAAAAATTGCAAGAGCGGCAAGGCATATTATGGTAAGTATTGTAGTAATCTTTCGCATTTTTCTTTTAAATCCTCCAAATCACCATTGTTTCGTATAACCAAATCCGCTTCGGATATGTAGAAGTCATCTTTGGGCTGCTGGCGAATGCGGCTTTCTGCTTGCTTTTGAGTTATTCCATCGCGGGCAAGCAGCCTTGCTATTCTATGATGTTTACTTGCCACAACAGCAATGATTTTATTGCATTTTTTATGCATTCCGCTTTCGATTAAGAGTGGCGCGTCTAAAACGACGGCGTCCGCCCCTGCCTCTGCGAATTTCTCGAGTTCAACCCAAATAGCGCGAATAATATAGGGGTGAGTTATTGAATTCAATAATTCCCTCTTTTTAGAATCTTTGAAGACGAGCGTCGCGAGTTCGCTACGTTCAAGCGTTCCGAATGCTTCGTAAATTTCGCTTCGCATTTCTTCATCTGTTTCCAGAAGCCCGTGATAAACTTCGTCGGAAGATATTGTAGGCCAGCCAAACAGCTTGACCGCTGTGCTTTTGCCGGTGCCAGTTCCCCCAGTTACCCCTATTAAAACCATGATATTTGCTCCGTTTGTTTTGATTTAGTTTCTAATCTTGCCGCCAAGCCTATAAGCCCCTCTTGCCTCAATTTGCTCAGCACTTTATCGCCGGCTAAATTTTGCTTGTCGAAGGGAATAAAAGGAATTTCTATGGGCACATTGCTGTCGATAGTTACTAAAATCAAATTTTCTTGCCAATTATTTTTGAAATTTTCGAGAGTCACCTTTTGCTTTAGCTTTAGCTTTTCTAAATTATTATAAATATTTTCTAAGCTACCAAATTGCGAAATGAGTGAGATAGCAGATTTTTCGCCGATGCCGAACGCGCCTTTGATATTATCTGAATTATCGCCCATTAAAGCCTTAACATCAATAAACTCTTTGGGAGTGATAGAATACTCCTCAAGCATTCTAGCATAATTGTAAAATTTGTCAATAGTGTTTCCGCTTTTTTGTGTGAGAAGTATAACAGATGTTTTATCACTTATCAGTTGAAGACAGTCTCTATCGCCGCTCATAATAAAGCATTCGTTGCTATTATTGCCGCAATCCTCATCAGATTTTTTTGAAATAGTACCCAGCAGATCATCAGCTTCGTAACCGGCTATTTCTAAACATACAACACCCATAACCTTTAAAATTTCTTTAAGAATTGGAAATTGGGCGGTGAGTTCATCAGGCTGAGGATGGCGGCCGGCTTTATATTCGGCGTAACGCTTGTGGCGAAAGGTGGGAGCGTGGACGTCGAAACAGGTGAAAACATAATCCGGCTGATAATCATCTATGGCTTTGAGCATTATGTTGATAAAGCCAAGCACACCATTTTTGGGAGTTTGCCCTTCGCGCGCGCGAAAAGGAATGGCATAGTAAGCGCGGGAGAGAACGTTATTTCCGTCTATGGCTAGAATTTTCGACATCTGATAGTCGATTAAGTTGATAATCTTCCATCCCTTCTTATTAAATTTCTGTTATGCTTCGCAAAAATTCTTAAATAGGCGCCAGCATAATTCAAAAATTTTTGCTTGCCTAACAAGAAATTTAATTTGCGAATGAATAGAAGATTATCAACTTAATCGACTATTTTTTTCACCAAAGATTAGTATACAAAAATTGATTTGATTTGTCAATAGAGCATTTGACAAAATTGAATATTATGCTACTATGTAAAATAGATAGATTAATATTTATCTGTCGAGATAATGACGTTAAAAAATCATACAGTCGCCATGTATAAATAAAGGGCGTATATTTGTTAAATAAAAATAGCAAATGACTTCTTCGATATTTCAGTATCGTCGTAAATGAAAAACGATAAAAGAAGTCTTGACCTTCTTTTATTGTAAAAGGAGGTGAATGATTATGTTTGTTGTAATGGAAATGCCACTAGTAGTAAAAGCGGGCATTGACACTGCTGTAAAAGCAGTAGTGAAAAGTACATGGACACCCAAAATTAGGATGGATAAAAATTTGTTTAAAAGAATGAAAACAATATCTAAATCCAAAATACTATAATTTATCGTAAGAGGAGATCATATTGCCAAAGAATGTTATCAAAAAAGCTGCTTATTTTTTGGGATGGTTAGCTGTCACTGGTGTTTTATTCTGCATCGGCTCATTGGGCAGTGAATGGGATGATAAGGCATTCGAAAAGATTGACAAGTATGCAAAGGGAGAAAAGTAAATAACTTTTTAAGGAGTGTCTATTTTGGGAACTCCTTTTTTGACAAAGCATGATTAAAGGTAACATTACGCTGATGATAAGCCTTAATCTTTTATTGAATAGTGAAGATACTGAATAGCATAAAGGAGACGGAAATGGGAGATATAGCGACGCGCGTGGCGTATGGGGAAACACTTGCTGAAATAGGGAGCAATCCTAATATTATTGTGATGGATGCCGATTTATCGAAATCGACCGGGACTTTTAAATTTAAGGAGAAATACCCGGAGCGGTTTGTACAGTGCGGGATTGCCGAGGCGAATATGATGAGTGCGGCGGCGGGGATAGCGTCGACCGGGAAGACGGTTTTCGCAAGCACGTTTGCTATGTTTGCGGCCGGACGTGCGTTTGAGCAGATTAGGAATTCGATATGCTATTCGAATTTGAATGTGAAAATTGGCGCGACGCACGCCGGGATAAGTGTGGGCGAGGATGGGGCGACGCACCAAGCGATAGAGGATATTGCGCTTATGCGCGCTATTCCGAATATGACGGTTATAACTCCGGCAGACGCGGAGGAGACCAGGCAGGCGGTGAAGTGGGCGGCAAATTATTATGGACCGGTTTATTTAAGGCTGGGCAGGCTGGGCGTTCCAGATGTCAGCAGTCAGATACCAGATGTCAGATTTGAGATTGGGAAAGGGACTACGCTGAGGGATGGGGAGGATTTTACTATTATTGCCACTGGACTTATGGTTTCAAAGGCTTTGGATGCGGCCGAAGAATTGGCGAAACAAGGAATT
>Ga0123354_10018606_pt1 | contig 10896 bp, 2 predicted proteins | sample TergutLab28metaG_2_FD_97872 | JGI IMG/M metagenome (GOLD analysis project Ga0123354, IMG submission 97872) | Labiotermes labralis P4 segment gut microbial communities from Petit-Saut dam, French Guiana - Lab288 P4 | ecosystem: Host-associated > Arthropoda: Insects > Digestive system > Gut ... | reverse complement strand
TTTCCCTCACCCCCCCCTCGCCAAAAGAGTGTTTCTTTTACCCCAATCCACCCCCCCCTTTTCCCAACCCCCCCCCCCCCTTCACACCTGGTCTCCTACCTTTGTCAGACTTCGCAGTTAGTACGCATGTGTTATTACTTCCGGTATGTTTTACTTAACACTATGTTATTACATAACATAAGAACTCCCACATACATGTTCTCATTGTTATTCACTCTCATTGTTATTCACTACAGACATTGTAAGCGTTGGGGATCCCACAATGCATAGTACATTCTTTGTTTGGATCTATATCATGAGGGCCTGAAGATGACTCAATGAGAGCCGAAACATGTAGCCCTGCTGTTACATTATATGTTTTGTATTTATTATTGTTGTGTTTGACTGACACATTTGTCCATTGTATTCTATAAACACTTCGGGACGGAAAACATCAATTTAAATACTGCGAAGGGTCGTACGTACACGTGACCGAGGTTGTACTGCTCTTCTTGTTCTGAAAATGTGAAGATATCTGTCCACAAAACTTGCCATTGACACAGACTGGAATATTCCACATTTATAAACATGATGAAACTTGCTCTGTATGTACGTATGTTATTGCCGTTCCCAAAACTGTAAGCTTAATTCCGTTTTACAACATTCTGTCAATAACGGGCTATATTACATTTAGTATCACCTAGTTTTCGGACTTCGTTGATGGCCCTGTGTACCAAAAATAGAAGAATTCAGAAGTGCAAATACAAGCTCAACGGTCAAGGTTTCCTCTTTCTGTTCGCAGACAAAAGTTACAATCAATGTCCGGCGGGTGAGAGGCTTCTCGAATGTGTACCTGTTGACGGAAACACATTCAATTTTCGAAGAGTCTTATTGACTGTACATAGGTAATATAATGTTTGGCGGTAAAACGCAAAAGCAGTAATATTTTTCGCGCATTGTATGTTACGAAAAGGACGAACTTCAAAGTGCAAGAGCTTGTTGGACCTAATAGAAGAAAATTCACACAGACTGATTAATGAACCGCCGTATCGTCAATGGAAGAGGTTACATAGAGTCTAGAAACAAACACATAGATTACGCAGAATTTCTATTGCTGTATGATCAAAGAAATGAAGCATAGACAAAATTTCTATTCTTCTAAAAACAAAAGTAAACTGAGACGAAAGTGAATATCCATTACCAAAGATGGTAAGGGTTCTCAGTCCTTCGATTATAATATTTTATCCGGGTAGCGGGAGATGCTAGCAGGTTTAAAGTAATGACTCCACAGGCGCCAGTATTCTACCCCTCTGACGAAACGAAGTGCTACACATTTTGACTAGTATACAAGCTTGGGGGAAATGTCTGTGGACCGGTGAAGATGTTGGTATGTGTTATTACAAGAGTTAGCATAACAGTTAGGTGGTTCAAGTCGGACATGCTGCCGAATATCAATGGCGACTACTTTAGGACACCGAACGATGAGGACAGTGGCGCCGAGAGGAGCTGGGCGGATGGGCTGAGAGCGACGTTCGCTCTGATCATTCAGCAGGGTTCGATTCGATCGGGTAATAAAGTTTAAACTGTGGGTGGATCGAGTGTGTTGAATCTGTAGTGAGTTGGGGAAATGGCGGAGGGAGAAGCGGGGCGCTGAGCCCAGCAGGGTTAGTATGTGACTCTAGTGTTATTACATTGCCACGAGGGACAAATTCACAGCCAATAGGAATGCCCATAGCTGGTTTCAGACAGCCTTTCCTTTTTGCAGCAGATGACCATCACACACCTGCTTTTATGTGGTCACTTTCTTTCGTAGCTGAGAAATGGATTTTCCTTCTTGTCTTAAGCTTGACTGACAAGCATTCCATTAGAGAAACGCTTTTACACTTTGTTTATAATTTAGGAATAATATACGTGTATTTACGTCTTAGTTAAGTAATAGAATTTGTCTCTACCTACATGACATAGAATCGACATATTAATTTCATATTTATTTCAATATGACATTCGAAAAGCTTTTAGTTTAGCCAGTGAATTGTTACAAATAGAAAATTCTTACGTTATTATTATTGTTATTATTATTATTATTATTATTATATTCGTAAGTGTAGTACTCTTCACTCTGGTACAGTAACGTGCCGGCTTTAATGCAGGATGTTATACGATTATGGTTCATCGCAAGATCGTACAAGCTTGGAATACGTCAGGCTGGTTTGTTTTCTCGGGCAAGTTCGCAGCGTCGTAATGTGAAAACTCCCTATTTTAAGCCCACAAATTATGAGTTCAGTCAATGTTAAGAGGCAGCGGTGAAACAGATACATGTGCTGACAGTGATAAAAGCAGGGAAGCGCGGATTAAATCTGCAAGACGCTTGTGTAGATTTCAAAAGTTAATACGCAACCCTTTAGGTTAATGACGCAGTTGATAAATTTCGGGAAGATAGTGTAACTGAAGAAATTCTTATATACAGATATGGACGGAAATATAACAAAGAAAAGTCAAGTAGAGCGTGTGGTCGAAGATCACGTGGGCTTACAAATTTGCGAGGTCAGACACTAAGAAAAGCCCGAGAAAACGCGGGGAGAATTATTTTGACTGAACCACAGGCGTTATTGTTCACACGTACGAACAGGAGGAAGAAGATGAATTAAAAGGTTTCGTTTGGCCCTGGGGGACGGCCCGAATGGCCAAGCAGTGCAACTGCCCCAAGTTGTACGTTACGTATAATATGAGGTGGGGGTTTGGTTCCCACTTTTTACAGGCACATTCTTCGTGTCGAAGAATTCAAGTCTTGAAATGCAATTCCAAATTAAAGAAAGGGATTTGAAACACAGTGCCAAGAAAATTATATTCCGTGTTGTGTAATAAACAGTTTGTCCTATATGTAAAATCGCTGTGTTATTTATCGGCAGTGTAGAGCACGGTGAGCGTTAGAATACCCGTAAAGACTCTTGCTTGAATGCAAGAGACGTGAGAAAATACGCTCTGTGAGTAATCGTGATTTTGTTGCACCTTAACAGCTGCACGGTAAGAGGTCCGGACTTGGAGCAGTGAGCTTGTAACACATACAGGCACTACATCTCTCACAATTTGCCTATTCACAACAAGTATTGTATTCCTGACTTTAAATTAAAAATCATAAGGTTATGCGAAATTAAACATCATAGGACAATTTATAACGAGACACAGTAAATATTCAGCTAAAATTTTCTGTGATATTTCGACACCTTCAGAACGATCAATCATGTCCATTTACATGTAACTAATAAACTGTAGCCTTAGTAACATTATTTATATAAAGACTGGGACTAAAGACTACAAGAAAGAGAGTATAAGAAAAAAAGGATGCTGTAGAAGAGCAGACGGAAGGGAAAAGGAAGAAGTGGGAGACATTTAACTTAGGGACAAAGAAAAGAGCATCATGTTATTAGAAGGTTCCCAGCATACGCCCGCTTGTCTCCCTAATACAGGTAACTTGACAATGACGCCAAAGTGTTGAGAATGAATGGCTTAAAGTAAGACTGTTAAATTTTGATTTATTGATTAGTATTGATTAGAAAGAAATTGTTTGGTGGACCTAAGAGTACAGGAGTTGATTTTGACGATTTTAATTTGGAAGTGCTGCATGACAAGCATTACGTAGCAGCTGGGGAGTTAAGGAACAGCTCAGCATTGTGTTTATTGCAGAGGCAAACCAAGAAACCTTGTGTCGAAATAACGGGCCGCAGATCCTTCCAAATAAGTAACTGCGGAGGGAAAACTAAGAAAATGTAACTTTTCCTGAAATTGATGCCATGTATAGTTTACTGGTCTGTTCATATAGTTTCATATCCATGTCCGTGCATTAAATGGATATTTAAATTCACACAATAAGACCAACAAATGAACCCACGTAAAATGTGTTTATCACATGTTACTCATTAGCGACATAATTCAATCGCCGTCGCGGTCATCATCAGTGTAATTTACAAGATTACTAGGACTCCAAACAAACTGTCAACATGTGTACGTGAACCACTCACGGTTACACAGCATGTCTCAGAATTATTACACAGTATTTGAGTGTCAGCTTATTAACTACTGAGATCTGATTAATTAATTTTTTTAATTGGGTATATTTCTTTGTGTATTTAATGTGCACCCTGTACTAAAACTAAAAATAACATAACTGTAAATATACATCTGATATAAACATAAGTTATGCATTTTAACAATTTGTTTAGACTCCTTGTGATTTGTAAATTACAGCGATGATGACCGCGACGGGGATCGAAACATATCGATAATGAGTAACATGTGATAAACACATTCCACATTCGGGCGTTTGTTGGTCTTATAATGTTAACTGAAGTGTAACGATCATTGCAGTTGCATGAAAGAATAACAGTGTCACTGTTACATTCCTGACTTGTTCTCTCACTTTTCTGTCTTTTTTAGCAACCGTCAACGCGTCAGCCTTTAACATTTACCAAAGACTGGAGTTGATCTAATCTAGAAAAAAACGTAGCTGTCACCTCACAGAGAAGAGAGTGCGTGTCCATTAGGAATGCCAGTCAGTTAATGCTGTGTGGGAAGTAATCTTTGTGTATTGTCATAACTACGCGAAAAGCATAAATAATATTGCGGGAAGTGGCAGATGTAGTTATCACTGGGCTGTAAACGAATAAAAGTACTTTGTCAACGAGCAGATACCCTAACATTTAAACAGTTTGGCTCCACACACTTGCAATGTCAAAGTTATAAAATTATTTTAATAATTACTAACCTAACTAACTAACTAACTAACTAACTAACTAACTAACTAACTCCGTGGAACAGTCCTTCCTGAAAACTTAACAGGACCTCAACTAGTAAAGAAATTCCCTTTGTTTTATGGAATCTGAAGTTTCAGTACTACATTCACAAGCGCCCGCCACCTGTCCCTAACCTTAGCCAGAGCAATTCAGTTCATGCCTCCCCATCCCACTTCTTGCAGATCCATTTTAATATTGTCTTCCCATCGAAGCCTAGGTCTTCCAAGATGTTTCACTCCATTGTCTCCCCACCAGAAACCTGACGCACCTCTTCTGTCCCCCATACGAGCCACATACCCTATTTATCTCATTATTCTTGATTTGACCATCCGAATTATATTTGGTGAGAAGTGCAGAGCTTAAGGCTCCTTGTTGTATAAATAAGAATAAAAAAATTAGCAGAACACATTTATACACACCTCAAATAAGACTTGACGTAAATTTAATTTTTCAATATTCCATGCAATATACTGACCAACATCATTTCATCAAAAAATTTCACAATGAAAAACAAAAAAATCATTTGGCACTTTACATTGAGTCTATATTTTTTCGACTTTAGTTTGGCCTTCGTGAGGGAAGTCCGTAACAAAGGAATATAATAGTGACAAATTCCTTTAAAAATGTGCATATGTGGAGTATGAATACAATATTTTCAATTAACGTTGTTAAAAATATTTAAAATATTGATTAATTAGGAGTAACTTTCGTATAAATGTTTGACATTTAATGTGAAAATCTCTCCATCGTCACAGACATACATCTTGGTGAACAGGTCATTGTCATGCTGGAGAGTTATTCAGGTGTTGTCAGTCGGTGCTTGCAGCACGGTGGATCCCTGTGTGCGGTGTACTGTGCATTTGTTAGACTAAATGCATTATAATTGATGTCAATTGTTTGGTAGTTGAGTTATTTCAAACAATTGAGTTTAATGGATCAAATTACACCTATTCATAACAACAAATTGTGCACTGAATATTCTTTCTATGTAGTAAAAAAAGACAGACCTAGATGAGGCGTGCTTTCTTTTGGACATTCTGTCCCACAATTATTTTTTTAGTCCCTATTGCTCTTCTTTCCTAACTCTGAAATGTGTTGCGTGAAAACCGTCAGTGAAGGCAGTTCTGCGCCCTTCAGTTGACACTAATTAAAACACAGAGATATCATCTTTGTACACGCGTGAGAACGCATTTTAGCAACGTAACGAAACACTTGGATGACAGGTGCATGTAGCCATAGCCTGTCCCCTCTCATGGAGCAGGAGTCAGGTTTTAGCAAATGGTATTTACTGAGTCCATGACCCTAAGTCAGGATTAAATCGAATAGCGATCCACTGACCCACATAAGCTTCTGTGAAGTTTCCTAGTTTGCATGTGCAAGTCCCTTTGTCTTACATTGACATTTAATAAGAATGTTCTCATTCGTACACTTTCTGATGCATGTGGTTTCGTATTGCAGTTTTAACTTTTGAACTGCTAATGTTTTCATAGCGTGACGGGGAGACATTCACCTGCTGTTAGGATACACTTGACTGCTCCGCTGTCTGCAACAGGAAACAGCTCTGTAGTCACGAGCGGATCAATGCTATAAATATTCACTTTCGTTTTGCCACATGTTCTTTTCAATCGTGTTCAGATTTCTCGAAGCGATCACAAGTAAACTGTAAATGGTATGAAAATTATAAAATACGTTTTATGCACGGGTTTTAAAATAATGCAAGTTACATGCCTGACTACACAGTGGATCACTTGTGCCTTCGCATCATGCAGGTAGTTCAGGCGATGACTGTCATTCCGCTTTTTCAACAATCTGTTAGATTTTACACTCCGACTTTCTTTTTTTCAACGTTCTTCAAAAGCGCTGCTAGATGGTTTGGCGGCCTTTCCTCATTTCCGACTACGTAACATTTCCTGTAAACAGTTGTTATGTTAATACGTATAGTTACGACGCAGTTCTGCTGTACTAGCCGGCCCCCGTTCTTCAGTCGACTGCCCGGACAAGTTTGTCGCATTTTTCCCCGGTTTTTTCCAATAGCGGAATATTACGCGAAATTACTACCTTCTTTCTCAAAAATTAATTGTTGATAATCGATCACATTTTCAGAATCAGAAATAACAGTATAAGCATTATTATTATTATTATTATCATCATCATCATCATCATCATCATCATTAGCGTCATTATATTCATCAACACTACGAGCGGTATTAGAGTAAGGCTACTCGTATTGCTTCATTTACAAAATGGATAGGTCTGTATCCGGTATAAGATGTGTGGCAGGAAACATACATTCCAGTCGTAGCCTTCAAGAAGCTGTACCACAGCATGTGTTGTCATACCTATGGCTCGTATTCGCACAAAACTTATTTAAGAATTCTGTCTTCTAATTCTAATAGGCCTTGATATTTCCTCTCATTTGATGATGATGATTTTGATGTTGATGTTGTTGTTGTTGTTGTTGTTGTTGTTGTTGTTGCTGCTGCTGCTGCTGCTGCTGCCGTTGTTGCTGTCCTCGTCTTAGACTGTCTACCATGAAACTCAGAGATTTTTATTTTTTCAATTAAGATGGGTTATATTAAATATATATGCCCATTAACTGCTCATGTTTTCCTAGAGACATATATTTAGAGAACGGATTCTTTCTCGAAACCATATGTACTTTGTTTCTGCTATCACGCTTTCTTCTCTATGACAGTGTTTTTAAGGAATATGAAATTTCTTCTTTATGTTTTTTAATATTACGCTCTTAAGTTATTTTTTTTCTTACTTGTCCACAAAGTAAATTGCTTTGGTGTTTCACTTTTTCTTGTTTTTATCGTGATTTATTATTGTTTGCAGGTACATTATGTTTGCGTATTCATGTTGAAGTTGTAAGAGTTTATTAGGTTGTTAAGTCAGTACGTAAATAAACCAGGAATTTATTTAAATTATTATTATTAATATTTGCGTGCAATTAAGAGTCTCAATGATGCGGAACTGAGGATAGTACTCTGCCCTCGATATTCACAGTACTTTACGACCCAGTTTACAGGGTCTTGGCGTATTTTACAACCATATAAAACGCCCATAAACATCACAATAAAATGAGCAAATAGAGATTTCTCTCGGCTAAGGCAACAAGACTGGCTCTACTCTCTGAAAAGTGTTAGGTGAAAATCAAATACAACAGCGCTGATCGTCAAATGTCTGGATGTTGGTCAGACGATGCAATACGCCGAGACCATCACCATTTGTCACATCGGTAGGACATCAGACACATCAAAGAATTTAGTCATCTATCAGGTTTCAGGTTGCAACATACACTGTTTGTCGTTAGTAATCAGATATTGTGCCACAGTCACACACTCGTATTCAGATCTACTACAAGGTGTCGCGTTTCACCTCTGTAGGTTTAAACACTATGACACGTCGCTCCATACGAAACATGTAGACAAGCTCTGCTTCAAAAGGTCTTCCCTTTTAAACGTTGCTCTTCAAACACTTTTCGGCCGTTGACATTTTCAAACGGAAGTCTCGGAAAGAGAGACTTTACGACGATATAACAAAGTTTCGTCTTCTACCTTCAGAAAGTAGAGTGCTTCCGAATAACTTTGGATATGATGTAGTATACGTGGCGATAGTATTTGAAAATAATTTTTAAGTTATAAAGTTTAGTATTTGTTAACAATCACGTGTACTAATCACTAATCGCGAACAATAATTTTATTCCAATATATCTTTCCCTAATATTCCACCTCCACACACATCACTGTCATAGTCACTGGTGTTGTTACTTGTGCCTGCTCAATTTTATAATAGTATTTACATATACAATCTTCTATTCTCTTTTACATTCCCATTCATACTTCTGGTGTCATAGTTGGTCTAGACTTTCACAAACTCTGATCGAATTCTTTTACCTAGTTTCTTTGATACCTGTCGCAAAGAAACTTCAGTTACCTCGTCCTCCCTCTTTTACATTTAAACAGGTGTGTTTTCTGTTTTTTTTTGGTGATATATCATTTTGCCCTCGGCTCCTTAATTCGTAGAATTTTGTACATTCAGAAAATTTAATGACTTGACCTTTGTCGTCGAAGAATGTATTGATGAAATGAGTGACGTACGTAAAACACACTTCGCTTCCTCGACACTGATCTATTTGTTAACTGCTGCTGACAGTAGCTGACACGTTCAGCACAGTGCACCAAAAATACAACAAGTTTTCTGCCCCTGTCATCTCGTGTATAAAATGTAGATGAGTTGGCCACTAGCACCACGTTCTTCCCGGTAAAATACATCAAAGTGACTGTAAGTTGAACCATTTTGTCATATCCAAATGAACGTTTTTCAAGGAAGAACCAAACAAGGATTTCGGGGAAAAATTAATCCAACTCGACTTGCCTATTACACAGATTTATATTCCTACATGTCCATTACTATTATTAATGTTGTGTGATATTAATTCTGAGAAATGCTTTTTACCTAAATACAGAATGTGATTATAAATCTTATTGTAGCACCGTGCATTTTTTTCAGAATCACTTCAATACATCAACGAACGAATGCACAAATAATTTCATATAAAACGCTTTTAAAACACTCCGACATGTTTCGATCTTGTCAGATCATCATCAGGGAGTTTTGGTCCCAGCTAAAATTATGTTACAGTATTCACAACTCAAGCTCGGTGTGTTTCGTATGCATACGAAACACACCTGGCCACTGCTCCACAACACACTCCTACACAACACGATATGCTGCCACAACACCTCGTTTGCAAATACGAATTGAGTTGTAAATACTGTAACATAATTTTAGCAAGGAACAAAGCTCCCTGATGATAATCTGACAAGATCGAAACATGTCGGAGTGCTTTAAAGTGTTTTATGTGAAATTATATGTGCATTCGTTGGTTGATGAATTGAAGTGACAGAATATGAATATTTTAATTTGTCGGATCTACTCGTGGCTTCAAAGTTTCTCATCTTTACAATAGGTCTATTCGTAAATGTCGATTTACGACCATTCCACATTGTCACTTCGCATAAAATTCAACGCTCGCTATTGGCGCTAGAGTGACTTCTGCCTCATACGCTGGAAGTGTCCTCCAGTGGCACAATGTTTATACACACTATCATGAAAATCGGTCACATGGCTTAACATTTTATACAGACAGAAGCACACACGAACACAAGCACGTGCACAACACACTTGCAACATCTTGATGCCAAAAATCTGCTTGCAACTTAATTAGAAGCAGAGCAATCTAACTGTACATACATAAACCAAATCTAAGAAGCTAAGTGTTTCCAGGTTACAGTTTACCCTTGTTTCCAAACCTTCCCAAGGATTTGTTTCATTCATATGTCTCTCGTTGACGGGACTTTCTTTTCCCTGTAACCCTAATGTGAAAGGTTATATAGACCTTGCAGTGATACATTTGAGTTCATTACAGTTGTACTGCTGAATATTCAAGTCTTCTGGGATGTGGGGCCTGACGCCGTTTAGACTGGCACCCATTGCTAAGTCAACACTGCGTAATATCATAGATGACGTAATATCTCGGATTTTGTCATATTCCCTCAGTCCAGAAAATGTTATTCGGATGTGAAAGTGTTAATATTTGCTGCACCTGGACAGTCAAGAGATATGTGTCATTTATGTGTAAAGAGTACCTACCTTATAGGTCCCAAGGTTCTTGACGGAGCAAGCGAGTTTGACGTTGCGACCTGCCGGCACTGTTATATTCTCTATCTGCTCCGTAAATTCTGGGTCTTCCTTGGTTTCTGCAACATACAAAAATACAAGCTGCTGAACCGACCCTTGACACAGACTTCTTGGAGCAGCTGGGCCTTATTGGCCGAGCCACAGTTTTGTTGCATTTTGGTGCATGGTACTCGAATGCACAATTAATTTTGTAAGTCTAAATATTGGATTAGGATAGCTGAATAAAGAGAGACCAACTTGATGACACTTGCTTTTTTATTTCATTATTTAATGCTCAACATGTTTCGGATGTTAATACATACCACACCGTAACACCAACACACATCGAACCAGAGCAATACAACCCATGAAATAACTCAACAAATAAGTCGCAAGCTCCTGAGGATGGATGTATTAACATCCGAAACATGTTGAGCATTAA
>Ga0123354_10018605_pt1 | contig 10897 bp, 4 predicted proteins | sample TergutLab28metaG_2_FD_97872 | JGI IMG/M metagenome (GOLD analysis project Ga0123354, IMG submission 97872) | Labiotermes labralis P4 segment gut microbial communities from Petit-Saut dam, French Guiana - Lab288 P4 | ecosystem: Host-associated > Arthropoda: Insects > Digestive system > Gut ... | reverse complement strand
TATACCATGTTTAAAATATTCAGTACCTATATTTGTTGAATAAATATATAAAATGCAACTTTAGAGGTTAGCGGTGCGGTACGACCACTATAGTTGACATTAGGCGTCAAAAGGTTAATGACTCAATCCAGCCTTTCACGTATTTCCATAACGTGCTTACGTTCGTTCACGTGTTTTTTTTTTAATTTTTCTAGTTTCTTTTGCTAGTTTTTAAAGGAAAGTTGCAAAACTGTTCCTACTAATTTCGCCGAGCCTGTTTGTCGGTATGCAAAACTCGTGAACTGCTACAATTAGTTTAAAGAATTTTGGAACTTGGAAGTCTCACTAAATATTTTTGGGACGCCCCAATCTTATTTAAAACTGTGCAGGAATAACGCAAAATTCACTGTAGAACTTGAGTCTACAGAAGTTTCTTTACGAATGAAGGCAGGCCTACCTAGATTAAGAAAAAAAGGATGTATCAGAAAAGGAACATCTTCACTTTTTAAACTCTCCGCTACTTTGTATACTATCAGGTTTAACAATCAGAAATTCTACATTTTGCCAACAGATTACATTTGTGTGCCTTGTATAATTGTCTTCGAACACGCAGCGATTTACACCTAGAGAGCACGAAAGTCTTGCTTTTGTTGCTTTTAGCAAAACTGCGAAAAGCGACTATTAACTTCATTACGTCTGTCTGTCCATCTATCCGTCTGTGGGTCCACATGGAACAACTGGGTTCCCACTGGACGGGTTTCGTGAAATTTGATATTTGATAATTTTGCAAAAAAATTGTCTTGAAAATTCAAGTGTCATTAAAATCCGACATGAATAACGTGTACTGTACATGAAGACTTATGTACATTTAGCATAATATCTCGCTCACTTCTTGCAAGAATAAAAAATGTTTCTTACAGAAATTGTAGGGAATTTCAGAACGCATATTTTGTATATAAATTTTTTGTTCGAAAAAGATTCCTATTGTGAGATAATGTGAAAAAAATATTTTACAGCCGGACAGACCACAGATAGCAATATGGCCCATGCACAGTGCAGCTGGATAACTAAGTCTAAATACACACGAAGTATACGTAATACGTATTGCTTTTATGCGGCAAAAATTGTTCCTCGAATTCGCCTTAACCTTATGCTATATGTATATACTGTGTATTGTCTGTAACTGAGATAGAGTTTTTTTTTCAATAAAACATATATTATTTCGTCCTTACAGAGTTAAAGAATGTAGAGGAAAAGGGGAGCCCAATAAAATCTAAAATATTTGTATCACTGTACAGCAGCCCCTGTGCAGGCCCGTACAGGCCCTGTGGGTTCCGTGAGGTTAGGACTCCCAGATACAATACAGTCAGCACATGAAGGTGGTAATATCCTATATTCCTGGTATTAATTTCTGTTAAAAGCTGAATCGGCACAAGGCCTTAGTCTAGCTGGAAGGTTAAGGTCAGTGAAAAATTCTAATGACAACAACGGGGATGGAACCATCACCCTTCCGGGTTTTTAGTGAGGTGTAACTAAATTTTGAATATTTATTAAAATGATAAACTTACGTCATATTTGTGGGTTAAAATAACATCCAAATTATGAATTAAATAAAACCGCTTACTGTTTATCTCGGTCTAAACAAACCAGCTGGTTCTAACAAAATCAATCATCTATACTCTATTACTTTTTTGTGTTATTCCAGCCCCTGTGCGTACCCGGCGTGCTGATATGTCCTTAGCCCGACCAGGAAGGAAACAAGCTCGGAAGAACGTCAGGGACGTGCGCGATTTCAACAACATGGAGACGCGAGCTGTCATCAAGTTTTTTTTTCTTGCAAGCAAGGTGCCGAAGAAACTCCACGCCATTCAGACAGAAACATTAGTTGTTTCCTTCCTGGTCGGGCTAAGGACTTATCAGCACCTCTGTACTTCAGGACGTAAGTTTATAAAATGCAATTCTGTTTAATGCAGTTTGTGTTCAACGCTGTGGATCTTAGGTTTGTATTTTTATGCGTTTTAAGTAAAGTGTATACCTTTTTTTCCTCATGTACATTAAATAACACTGCTGATTTACGTTCCTGCTCTGTTTGTCTAGTGCTGTAAGTTGGTCAGGCATCTAAAGATCTCACTAACGTAACAAGTTTATGCTAAAAGGTACTTAATTTTTTTAATAAGAAGGTCCTGACGATGGTTCTTGCGAGCTGGAACATATATCACAATGTTACATGACATTAAAATGTTGTGTTTGGTCGTGTATTTCGGTTGTCTGTGATACCCTTCGTTACAAATCGATTAACTGTACACATGTGATCTCATTTATTTATAAGCCACCTGTAACCCAGCGTCTCTGAATAGTAAATTTGGATATATTTGTTACGTGAAGATGGTCACTGTGGACCGAAATATGTTGTAAAAAATCTCCCATATATTAATAGTACTATTTCCCTAGTTGTGAATGACGACTTCTTTCTTTATCTTTAAAAAGAACATATTTGACAAGCACGCGTATTTTAGGCGTCCCTATACCTTTAAATGACACGGAAATTCATTATAAATTCAAAAGCGGCAAAGAAATATTGATCCTTCGCCTGTGTATAATGGATTGTATGGCTCAACTTCTACATTTTTATTTATGAATTAGTAATTGTGGTGCTGACACGTTATGCCAAACGTGTTCACTCTCCCTGTTCGACGGTTTTATCTGTTATTAGTCATCAGTCCTTCCTAACGAAGGAAAAGTTAGGTGTTTGAAATGACACTCTCTGTGTGATTGTGTTTTTTATGTTTCTTCCGTTCCAACTTTAGAAATACTTGGTACATTTTTTCAAAACTTCATATGACAATTAAGTCTTTGGAGAACACTCAATTTCGTACCCTTTCAGTTTCAAGCAATTAGTTATAACACCATAGCAGACCTTCGAAATTATGGGACAAAGTGACACTGACACCACTTTTTGTCACGGCACAAAATGCTGTTACGTGCAGTAACTTATTTAAGGGAATAATTTTATGCAGTGAAAAATAGCAAGACGGCGACCGTGCAAATGTTGTATATAACATTCTGTTTGATGGCAACAACTAATACAATATTGGAGTTAGATATGTGAAATTTAGCATGGCGATAGACCAAAAACACTCCCATACATTGCGAAAAAAAAAATTTTACTATTTGTAAGTAAAAGATTACCAATATGGCTACTATGCTCAAGTGTTAGGTTAAACGGACAAATTTGAAATAGGAACCTACAGAATTCGTACTTGCCATAATAGCTTCTTCACAAAAGTTCAATTCATGAATTATGATGATGATGATGATAGGGCAGGTATAATAATTTAAAAAAAGAGAAAATATGCACACTGATAGATGTGGAAATACCCGCAGAGAGAAATGTTGTGCAAAAGGAAGTGGAAAAGAAGTTAAAATACAAGAGTTTATGTATAGAGATACAACGAATGTGGAACCTGAAATGTACGATTGTACCAGTAATAATTGGAGGCACTGGAATAGTAACGAGAAGCTTAAAAAAAAATTTGGAAGCTGTACCAGGAAAACATTCGATAGATTCACTACAAAAGACAGCTGTACTTGGAACATCACACATAATACGGAAAGTACTGCAATGTGAAGCTTGAAGGCAGAGCGGTGGAGATCACCGCTGGTTCAAGAGAAGTACCAGGAAGAAAAGGCCTGTGACAGGAGACATACATATCGTATAATAATAATAATAATAATAATGGACATACAGAAGTAAATATTTATGCAGTGTGAAAATGGACTTAATTTCTCCTCGGGACTTGTGCATTTCTTTGATTTATGACCTGATACTGCCGAGGGTTGTTGAAATAATCCTTAATATAGGTCTTCTTTTACGGAGTCTGTTCAAAATATTTTCGGAATTTCTATCATAAAATACTACATATTTTACCTCGGCTGTATTGCACGTATCACCCTCAAAGCAGTCCCCCCACTACTAATACACCGCTCTCAACTTTTCTTCCACTTTTCGAAGCAGTCCTCAAAGTCTTCTTTCGGTATCGCCTACACGTTCTTCAGCCAATTTTCTTTTACGTCCTCCATGGTGTCAAATTTTTCGTCTTTCACGGTGGATTTCAGCTCGGGGAACAGGAAAAAATCTGCCGGTGTTAATTCCGGCGAGTAGGGTGGTTGTGGAATGACCAGTTCCCGCTTTTATGAGAAAACCCCGAAATAACAACGAAGTTTGCGCTGGTGAATTTTCTTGGTAGAGCTTCCATCGATTTGCCTTCCGTGTTTCAGGAGTTTTCTGCCCTATCTAGTCTCCAAAACGTCTTAAAACTTCCAAATAACCCCCCCCCCCCCTTCAACTGTGGACCTTTAAAAACAAGTTCCACTTCCTTTAAAAAATTAATTTATCAGTTTTATGTTTATTGTTCCGTGCATCGCTGATCTATGTTAATAATTGTCCAGCGAGATGCAACACAAAGCAATCTATTTATTATTCTGCAAGTTCACTCTACATGTTTCGGGTGTCAACCACAACCATCGTCCGGAGTACACAAAACTTGGCCACGTTGGAGGGAGGTAGCTGCACAAAAAATGACCAGTACCGGAGGCCGTAGTTACAGTTTTGTGAACTTGCAGAATAATAAATAGACTGCTTTGTGTTGCGTCTCGTTGGACAATTATTAACATAAATTTATCAATATCACCTTGAAGTTCGAGAGAACTTGTGGTGCTTTTTTGGGTCTTGGGAAGTTTTCGATATCCTTTGTGAGGAGTGTCTTTTCGTCGCAAAGTCTTATCTGTAAACTCAATTTTCCTCACCTGTTATAATGTTTTTCAAAAGGATTTCTTCGTCGTTTGCTTATTAGAGAAGTTCTTGACAGATGGCAACCTGCTGCTCCTTTTGATCGTCGGTCAGCAACCATTGAACGAATACTGCTGCGACACAATTCTTGTACATACTTTACTTTAAAATGGTATGACGCGACCCGGCTGACATTCAATATCCAACTGCCACTTCCCGCACTGTTAATCATCAGTCTGAACGAATGACAGCTCGAACTCTTTCGATGGATTCGTCGTCAGTTGAAGCCGAATTCCACGCCGAACTTGGATCGTCTTCCATTGACATTCTACCGTCCTTGAATCTTCTGTAATACTCGTTATTCCTCGTACGACTCATAGTTTCATCATCATACACTTTCTGCATCATCTCAAAGGGCACAGTAAAAAGTTTTTCCCCGTTTAAATAATATTTAACACACAAAATTTGTTCGGTTAAAGTCGAAATTTCGAGGTATCGGCGAACGCAACAAACACGTGTTTACATAAAGAGATGCAGTACGTAGGTTGAACTAGGTACGGCAGGGACTCAGCTACCGGTTGCCTCTATCAGCCACAACTTGCACATTGTCATAATGTCGTGTAATTCGCGCGTAAGACAAAAAGATCCAAACTTTTTGGTAGCTTGTCCGTCCATTCTTGATTTATATCATTAAAAAATTTCGGTATAGGCTTTTTCTTCCATTATTCATTTATACAAAATAAGTACATACTGTGTATATGCTTTATTCTTTCGTTAGGTGTGTTCTTAAAATGTAAACTAGGCACTTCAAAACATTTCCTTCTTTCCGCGCAGTTTATTTACATTTAGGCTATAACTGTTTTTCCACAACCAAAAATGGTCAGATGTGACATCTGATCCTCTGTAGACTATATTCTAGAATTTTTTGAACATTGTCATGGAAGTGAACATTCGGCACAATTTTTAGGTTTTTTTTTTTTTGGTGGCGCTAGAGCCCAACGTGGGCCATGACCTCCACGTTCTTGAGGTTTCGAGATCGTACACAACGACGCATCACAGTCGGTAGGACTCCTCTGGACGAGTGATCGTCGCAGAGACCTCTACTTGACAACACACAACACTCACAACAGACAAACATCCATGCCCCCTAAGGGATTCGAAACCACGATCGCAGCAGGCGAGCGGCCGTGTTCTACGCCTTAGACCGCGCGGCCACCGGGATCGACACAGTCATTAGGTTACGTAGCCTAATTCCCTGTGGTGTACTCTGCTGCACATTTGACCAAGACACAGACATCTTCATGCAGTCCATTAATTCCTCTGGCAGTTCTTAAATGTTTATGTATAATCTTATGACTATTAGGTATTTGAAATTTCAGCAATTAGGAACTTGAGGGTTGTTTCACCGCGCATCTTCCTCATGAAATAATGTGGAATGCCAACTTGATGCAACAAGGTAATTTTGTTGATGTATTCTTAGCTCGACATGTTTCGGGTACATACGCCCATCATCACGAGCATTAGATGTTGAATTGCAGCATATGGTTTTCTGCACCGAGTTTTTGGAAGGGTGGTGGTCTTTAGAGCCGCTGCGTGGGTCGTGTTTACGGTGCGGATGGTGCCGCACGGCACGAGCTAAGAATACATCAACAAAATTACCTTGTTGCATCAAGTTGGCATTCCACATTATTTCAATTCGGAACTTATTGTGATATGAATTATTCATTATTTTTTATCTTCTCTAATTTTGATTGTAATAGATCGGAAGACATATTTTCAGCTCACTTTTTTCTTCTGTTCTTACAATAGTATACATTATTTTTATTGCTTATATAGGCCTACTAATACAGGCTTATGTACAGGAATAATTTCTACTTCTCTAGCTTTACTGCGTCATTGTCGCTACTCTTACCTACCATCATAAGTGACGAAGTTATTTCCTATATAACAAATCGACTCCACCGACATTTTCAAATTTCTGTTCCTATCAGAGAGGCTTATGTCCACTTAGATAAGACGTGAGTTTATTCCTAGTCTTTCATTCGCAGTATCTGGTGTTCTGGTCTACTCGATGCCTTAATAAAGAGGAGCACAAAGAGTAGATCGCCGCCGCTTTTTCGTCTCTATCAAAATTTATTTGCTGCCTCTGTACAAACAGTACCTCTTCGTTTGACATCATTTCTTTCTCACAAACCTATCTCTGCGAAGAAGGTTTCTCCCAAATGAAGATAATTAAATTAAGTGCCGAAGTCGTCCGACAGATGAACTTTTAAATGAGTGCCTTCACTTGTGCTTAATAAATTATGAACGCTTTTTCAATAATTTGTCACAAGGAATCCAGCGTCTTGCATCAGCTTCGCAATAGGAAGATTAATGAAAAACGCCGTTTAATTATGCTAAATCATTTTTAGTTTTAAAAGATCAATTTCAATAAATTAAACAAGTGTACTTCTACATGTTTTGATGTTTTTAGATTGCTTTATATTCTTTGCCTAGTTGGCCTAATAACAATACATTAAGTACTGTGGCAGATCACGAAAAATTTTCTGTTGTTAGATTAGATCACTGAGTTCAAAAGTCTGGCCAGCTATTCTTTAGTGTTAACAAAGCTCTGTACTTTTTGGAAACGTAATATTTTCCGTGGCGCAACAGCGCCTGGTGAGCCAGGGCCTCCTCATTATCGAGGCGTCACGATCTCACTCGGACCCACCACAGTCGGTAGAACTCCTCTCGATGAGTTATCAGCCCGACGCAGAAACGGAAATCTAAAGAGACAGGTACCATGCCTCAGGCGGGATTCGAAACACAATCCTAGCAAGAGAGCAGCCGCAGACCCACGCCTTTGACCGAACGGTCACTGGGATCGGCCTTCCTCAGTGGAATTGTAGAATTGAAGTGTATCTAATATTCTCACAATAAGCCCTACACAGTGATTATTTTCCAAAATAACATCAATCGAATGGCCTACACAAAGAAGACGTATTGAATTCTGTAATGTAGGAAATAAATATTTAATTTCTACTTGTATTTCTGTGACTTCATTCTTCTAGGAAATGGTTTTCAAACTATTTTTGTGTCTTGCGCTTTGTGCTGCTGTTAAAGCCCTTAGGTCTGTCAATGGTCAATTCCTAAACATGATTCCGAACCTCTTCTTATGCTGGTCATGTGGCATTTTTTTTTCGAAAAATCTTAGTATAACTAGACTGTTACGAGTTCCAACACTTAACACAAAGTCCAAAGTGAAGAATAGGAGATTTCTGCTTAGCTGTCTCCTCGTAGACTGCTTGTATTTCCGTATTCCGGACATAGCCTACAGCGGTTCTCTGCGCAGGTGCTATACTCTAGTAGCTTTTTTCCTCACACATGAACAATACGTCTCCTCTAATTTCCTCTGAGACTTTGATAAGCAGCCTTCCACTAAGTGGGATCTTCATCACGTGCACTTGTACATACGATAAGACGATCGCATGGGCATACGATCCGCCACTTGCCGTCTGGGTGTATTCTTCATATAACACCATAACTCCACATATCCCATCTTCCATTTCGGTAAAGTATGATAGCCTACAGGGGGGACCGCGGTGGCACAGTGGTTAAGGTGCTGTGCTACAAATCAGAAGGTCGCTGGTTCGATTCCAGTTGGTGTCATTGGAATTTTTTATTGACATAGTCCTTCCGATCGCACTATGGCCCTGGGATCGACTCAGCCTCTAACAGAAATGAGTACCAGGAGTATTTCCTGGGGATAAAAAGCGGCCGGTGCGTAAGGCTGACAACCTTACCACCATCCCGGGCCATTGTCACGTAATCTGGGAACCTTTACTTCCTGGAACCCTCTGGGGACCTCGGGCCTGAAATGTAACTGATTTACCATGATAGCCTAAAAGCCACCAACACAAACACTGTCGCTCAAAACTCTTTGTTATTTTTAGTCCTACTGACGAAATACAAATCCTACTTGCGTAAAACTCGAATTAAGCTTCATTTATTTTTCATGTGTCCTTTTATAGTGATTTGCGTCTGGATCAGTAATTGCAACCACAGAGGTTAAATGGGTGGATGACACTGATTAATGTGTTATAGAATGCATGAAAGGAAGATGTTCATACCAGATTTAAGGTACCTTAGTATTCTGCTATTTATCTGGAATGACTGGTAAAACCCACAGAGACGCCTTTGAGACGAGCTGGTGTTCTGAATGAGATTCGAAAGCACCCTCCTAATAAAAGTCAGAAGCTTTACCATGTGATCCAAATTCCTCGATCAGTTATTTACAATAATATAAACACCCAACTAGAAGCAACAATAACAATTTATTAATAATTTCAATCAGCTTAACATGTTTCGGGCGATAATTTCGCCCATCCATAGGATCACTAGACTGTGTTTACAGCTTGTGGTATAATACACCAATCGCCCGAAACATGTTAAGCTGATTGAAATTATTAATAAATTGTTATTATTGCGTCTAGTTGGGTGTTCATATTATTGTATCAAAGATGCACGGTCACACAAACATCAAAATTATCTACAAGCTTCATTTGATTGCTTTAAGTTACCTCCGCACTAAAAAGTGATTAATGAAATAAAATAAAGAAGTTGGTTATTTGTTGTTTCAAATTAATATCTCAAACATGACAGAATTAGGGAGTGTGTTTTGGTTTTATTTCAATAATATACACGTATATGGGGTTCTAGACTTACTTGTGAGCCTAAACTTCTTGGTTCTGCAATGTTATTTCCTAATTTCGGCAGTTAAAAGCGACTTGTGGCACTTTAAAGATAAAGGTAAAGTTCACCCTAGAACAGGCCACGAAGGCCCACAGAGGGAGTACAGGTATAGCTCTATTCTTTCTTTAACCTCGGCGCTAGATGGGTGTGGGTGGTTAAATCCACGCCCTCATCGCTTTACCACCGGGAAAGACCCGGTACCCGTTGTACAGAAGGCTGGGTGGGTCTCAGAGCCTGTCTGGACAGGTGCGGAAAATCTCGCCCTCACCGGGATTGGTTACCCGGACCGTCCAGCTCGTAGCGAGTAGCTATACCGACTAAGCTATCCCGGGTAACTATGACACTTTACTGGCCCAAGACTGATCCAAAGCTCTGGAGTACATAATTTCTTTCATTCTGATTAAAATATTCTTCCGGGTTTCTACGTTTTTATACACACTGTAGGCCTGCAAAACGTCTAAGGACCCGACAGAACCGCAACAGACCTCTTCCGAGGATAACAGTTTGGGTACCACGTGCAGACCATCAGTTCCCCAACCCTTATCCTGGCGCATCGCACTGAAACTAAAGTTGCATTCTTCGTTCCTAGAAACCACACCACAGAGACGGACATTCTTCGTAGTAGCAGTTGAAGGTGGCGAGTCTTCACGGTCAAGATAAAGCTGCTTAACGTCGGGGGGTAAAAGCGTCCTGATATTGGTACTGGTGGATCTCACAGCCAGCGCTGAAATGGTGGGAAAGACGGAAACTCCTAATTCCCCCTCTCCGAAAGAGTAACAACTGGTCTACCCGGCATAAATGGTTGCATAGCAAGGCTAACTTCTCTTTCATAACAATAAAAGTTATTTCCTTCTAAAATCCTTGAAAAGTGTAGCACTAAGAAGGGATGCAGTAAAGAGTAATAAATGTTTACTGTTGTAAATAGCAGTAGAAGGCAAATTGTACGTAGGAAGGAATTTATTTTTCTGCACTGTGCTGTACAAGCATCTATATTATCCCATAGCTTTCCGCACCAGGTTTGGTGTAAGTTCTGAAATGATTAACAGCATCAAGTGGGCATATGATTGTGGATGAATATGTCAGGAAATGACTGTGGCATAATTTAAGACAGTGTTTCTCAACCGCCGGGCCGCGGCCCAGTACCGGGCCTTGACATCAATTACACCGGGCCGCGAGAGGTTCTCCTGGAATTTGTCATTTTAATTTTCTAAGAAATTTTCATGAATAAATGTTTTATAGTGGAAATAGTCTGAGGAGAAAAATATTCGTGAATGTGTCGAAAATCTCAGACCCAGATGTTGGCCTGAGGAAACTACAATATGCTATAAGATTTCATTAGTCCAGTGATTGATAACTAATTTAAATGTAATTTTATATTTGTCAACATGCCACACCGTA
>Ga0123354_10018604_pt1 | contig 10897 bp, 5 predicted proteins | sample TergutLab28metaG_2_FD_97872 | JGI IMG/M metagenome (GOLD analysis project Ga0123354, IMG submission 97872) | Labiotermes labralis P4 segment gut microbial communities from Petit-Saut dam, French Guiana - Lab288 P4 | ecosystem: Host-associated > Arthropoda: Insects > Digestive system > Gut ... | reverse complement strand
TCAACTGAGAGATAAAACGAGGCTTAAATAGTGAAAGAGCGCTGAGACAGGAAACTGGAGTCGCCACAACTACCTTGGCGGCATGAAAATTGGTGCTGGTGTTTTTTGTGGTTCATTTTATGACATTTTCTTGTCTCTGCGACTACAGAGCAGTGGCTCTACACTTTTTTGTCCCCAACCTGGAATTCTGAATCACATTTGCCTTGCTACCCAAACAGCTAACAGCACCCACTCAGCACCCCAATTAAGCCATCAATTATCCTTCATTATTTTGGGAGTTCACAAACCATCAGAAAGTTATTGTGAGGTTTGAGTATCGCCACAAACTCGACGGTAATTTGACTGCCGACTACGGAATCGGAAAGGTTTCGGAAGAAAGCCGTCGTGGTCGGATCGCGGTACTCTACCAGCATTTGACAGGAGGGACGGAGGAAAACTATAACTACTTTAGTCAAAACAGCAGGTAACACGGTCGAACAAATCTAAAATATCGCTATGGACAAACAATAACTACCCGTCTAAAACAATACAAATTTGTCATACAGAACCAGCAGCTACCTGTTATGGCTTTTAATCAAGCCATCAACAGGCTGTACAATATGTACAATAATTATAACAAAATGGACAATGTGCGTACAACGTTACATTGTGGCGCGTTCGCGTAACCATTGTTGTTACGGAAACTCTACAGTACCTTCCCCTTTTATTGTTGTTTCCTCACGTATAGCTGTCAAAGACGTGTATATGTTCAGTGTTGCCAAGAAAATACAACAGTGTGTTTCCTTTGTACTCTTTTCGAACCGCAAAACATTTCGTATTGTTTGAACAAAAATAACAATTAAATATAAAATATTACGGGTCTACCTTCTTGCCTCAGCTATTCGGCATTTAAGTCACATTGTTTTGTGGCCTGTCTGACTCTACCACATTTTTCAACATTGTAAAACAAACAGCATGATCTTTTTGGGGGAAAAAAAGACATTGAGCACAAAATTGTGTTAACATTCATCCTGCAACTTTTGTCTGAAATATTTCTCATTCTAAGAAAAATTCAGCGAAAAATTAGTATACATTCACGTAGTTATTCATATAAAGTAACCAATATTTTTCAGATATTAATAAAACTTAAAAATTCTCGACAGATTTTCTAAAAACACTCCAATATCAAAATTCGCGAAAATCCTTCCAATGGGAGCCAAGTTTGACAGATGGACAGACGGACGGAAGAACAGACAGACAGATATGTCGGAGCTGAGGATCGCTTTTCGCAAGTATGGATACGTATCTAAGAAAGGGCGTAACGTACATCAATGCAAGTAATATCACTCAAGACCGAGATCTCTCTCTTGTCACATCCAGAAAATGGCTTATTTGTCTGCTAGCGAGGTCAGGGTGACCTCGCTAGCAGACAGTCAACATAACTAGCATGACAAATACCTATTGCTGTGTATACAGTGTTGAGACTCCTGATGATGGGCACCAGATCTGTCCGAAACATGTAGAGAATAAAGGATAACACTAAGTGTCATCTAGTTGTTTTCTTTTCCATACCGAATTACGATGCACGGTCAACCACACATCAGACCACATATTCATTAACTCCAACGCCAGAACCTCAAATACGTGTAGCGAGGCTTTCCGTTCTTCTTCAACTGTTCCGAACATAAAGGTGAAAAGATTCTCCGAAAAGGAAGCAAGCGATTACCGACTAATACGGAGTCATATCACAGAAGGCTAGGTCTTAAGGACATGGACACAAGAGGCGAGCTGTAATGTCGTTAACATGGCCTTCTGCCTAAACTTACCCACATGCTCCGTGGACGTGACCCATTAATTATTACGCTGAAGTATCGATTTTAGGCTATTCTTGAAAGCGATCGGTTCAAGGTGAAGGGTGAAACAATATTGTAAGCGAATTTCTAAAATATCGATATTGAGAATGACAGTCAATGTTGTCTAGCCTGCTTATTGTTAACTAGCCTGGTTGAAAAGGATAAAGTGTTATATGCAGTTAGGTTTTCATAGTGTGGTCTCCTGGCTTACGGCATCTTCTAGAGAGAGAAGATGTGGAATATACAGCAATATATTCTTTCAAAATGTTGGTACCTTCCTACCATACTGCAAGGTACGTAAAGGCAAATCAGTCCAATTACAGGCCCGAGGTGCTCTGAGGGTTCCAGGAAGTTAAGGTCCCCAGATTACGTGACAATGGCCCAGAATGGTGGTAAGCTTTTCAGCCTCACGCACAGGCCACTTTTACCCTCCGGGAAATAGTCCTGGTACTCATTTCTGTTAGAGGCTGAGTCGACTCCAGGGCCATAGTGCGATCGGAAGGATTACGTCAATGAAAACTTTCAATGACACCATCTGTAATCGAACCAGCGACCTTCCGATGTGTAGCGCAGCACCTTAACCACTGTTGTATGGTGCTACAATTCTCAACACCGCAGTATAATCAAATAATGTCACCAACACGTTACACAAATTCGTAGATCAAAATATTTGTATTATCCAAATTCTGCTACATGTTTCTGCCATCTCGGCCATCTTCAGGGATACCAATATAATGCTACAGTGAAGTCCTCAATATTATTACAATATAAACAATAAACATAACACACCCCGATGCAATTAAAACAACAAATAGTAAAAATATCTCTTTACAGAAATTAGTTTCAAAACATATGTTTTTGAGCTAAATTTATATATATGGTCCATGATGAAGCTCAAATTAAATCAAGTAATATATAATCGTCTTCTATGGTGTCAGATGAATGATATATTGCCGTTATTATTATAATTATAACTTTGGTCCCTAAACACAAATTTTAACAGTAATTTACACAAGGATTTGTTTTTAATGTTTCATTGTTTATAATTTCACCAAGATATACTATGCTTATTTCGTCTATTGTAACTCAAAGACTGTAAAAAAAAAGGACCTTCTTGCACTATTACATTGCTTCCAATGGAGAAGGCCGAGAAGATTGGAACACGTACGATAAGTTGAAAAACAACTGTATTTGTGATCCGCAAATTTGTGTACGTTGTTGGTTGGAGCATTTGATATAAAAATTAGAGTGCACTGTGAAAATATACTGCAAAAAAACCCCACAGTATAAAATTGCTCCGCTGTGACGACAAAAAACTTGGTATAACTTGAAGATTCAAGGCTTCTGGTTTGTAACGCCGCGTCATCTCACAAACTTTAACCGACGTTTCGAAGAACCTCAGTTCCTTCCATCTTCGTGATCGAGCACTTTCCAACTGCTCATCCCTGAACTTCAATCGCCATTTAACATCCGAAACGGTGTACAAATCCAGCAGAAGACATGAGTCACCAGGAACACAGCAGTGAAAACGTCAAGTCTGACGTCATTTCCACGAAAGGTCAGACGCTTCAGGATCGCGTATTTAAAGCTCACGACACTAACAACAGCTGTGCTCAAACTTCCGACCGTTACGTTTCTCTTCTTTGGGAGTACATGAACTTCGCATTGCAGTGTTGAAGCAGCGAAAACGGCAGACGGGATATTGCCTCAGGAATTGAACGTAACACAGAGAATAATAATGCACCTCCGTACGGAAGAAGATGCATGGCTTCCAACATAATAATACAGTCCTGAATTCTTCTATTTATTTTACAAATATATAACCAAAGTTGAGCCAGTTTTCTCTTGTATTTACTTAAATCATAACTTTTCTTATTCCGATGGAGATTCATTTCCCTTTTGCAGCAATCCGGCCACATGACACGGATTTATTTATATCGGAACTCATGAAACTAGAATTAACGCCGAAGAGAAGGCCATTTGTTTTCCGCATTGCCAAATGCAACTTTAACCATGATAATCTTACAGGTTTATACCATCGTAATGATCATATAGCACAGTTTGGATCAATTATTATTTGAATTTTCTCCACAGCTGTTTTCCAAAAACAAAATCAAGAAGCCTTCAAATGGCCTACCTCGTCACGCAGAACGCAGATTTTACCAAGACATTTTTTGCTTCCAGAATTTCCGAAGTTTTTATTCTATACCTGTAAATGTACTTCCATTTATTCCCTTAAGAACAACAGACTTTTCCAGCACCAATTTTCAAGATATTCGTAGACGCTCAACAGAACTAATTGCATATTCCTGTTGCCGCCTTTCACCCTAGTGGAAAGAAACGTGTGGAAAGGAGAGTTTGGTATTCGCTTCGTCGATGTACGAAATGTTACTTAATGCATATTTATAGGCGTCCGTTCAACTTAAACAAAAGCGGAAAAAAATTTCAGAAAATTAGAGCAACATTTCATTCAACCCATTAAGTCAATTATGCCTTTAACTGCGCAAGTTTTCACAAAACTCAGGATTGCTCAACGGTATATTATAGATACGAGTATCTCTTACACAGAATATTATCCAAATCTGATAAAAATTTAGAAAATCAAGTAAAAATTAATTTACAATCGCATGTAAAGTTTGGTATTCAGCGTACGAAACTCGCAACTGCTCAGTGGAAAAACATTGGAAAACTCTATATCAAATTTCACCCTATTCGGCCAACGAATGTGGAAACTAGAGGTAGAAAGGTAAAGCAGTCCCGTTACAGGACCAGAAGGGCCCAGAGGGTTCCAGGAAGTTAAGGTTCCCAGATTTCGTGACAACGGCACAGGATGGTGGTAAGGTTGTCAGCCTTACGCACCGGCAGCCTTTACCCCCAGGAAACACTCCTGGTACTCATTTGTGTTAGAGGCTGAGTCGACCCCGGGGCCATAGTGCGATCGGAAGGATTTTATGCCAATGAAGAATTCAATGACACCAGCTGGGATCGAACCAGAGACCTTCCGAATTGTAGCACAGCACCTTAACCACTGTACCACCGCGGTCCCCGGAAACTAGGGGTATAAATTCATTTACTAATCTAAGTAACGTGTAACAGTCACTGAGTCGATTTTCATGAAAATATTGCTTGCTTGACAACGATTTTGAAGAAACACCTTGAAATACTGTCAAAAGCTTTAGTCGCTGATACTAAGGTAAGAACGAAAGGATGAACTGAGGGACGGTCTTTGTCTCCATATAAGGTTCCTTTTTAGTTTGTAAATAACGCTTAAATCATGTTACATAAAATCACGTTACATAAAATCCATAAGACTGTGATACTAAGTAATATCTAATGACATTCTATCCCTTACAGTGGTTTCAATTTGGTAGGCCTATAGGTCATTGAGAAAATTTATTACATAGAGCTTGATATTTCTGCCCTTATTTACGGCTTGTAAGCTTACCTACACATTTCAGTATCAACATTGATACAGAAAGCAGTCAACGTTCTCTTCCTTACACCAGGTACAGTTGAGTTCTCTACGGTGTGATTTACTTCAATGTCCACGCGAATTTTGAGGTTGTGGACCCTCTACTGGAATGCCCTTCATTCTCGGTACAAGAACCTTCGGAAATTCGACAACAAAAATGGTGGATCCGCTATCGACGTTCCACAACTTGGCTCCATGAATGATCCGACTGTCCATAGATGGAAAGTTGCATTCTTGTACAAGTACTAGTACTGTACAATTTTATCTGTCCGTTATAACGTTAATCATTTTCCACCAGCAAACAGGTAAAGTGCACCCTTGTACAGGCACTGAGGCTCTGTACAGGCCGGACGTCCCATAGGGGGAGTAGAGGTATAGCTCTACTCTTTCTTGACCACGGCACTAGAAGGGGTGAGGGGACAGCGTCACGCCCCGCCCGCTCTTTACCACCGGGAAAGATCCGGTACCTATTGTACAGGAGGCTGGGTGGACCCCAAGGCCGGTCTGAACAGGTGCGGAAAATCTCGCCATTAGGATCCGACCCCCGGGCCGTCCAGCCCGTAGCCAGTCGCTATACCGACTGAGCTACCCAGCCCACCATTTTCCACCAGTACTTATGTACTATTACGGGGCACGCGGTGGCGCAATTTGGTGAGGTACTGCGTTACAAGTCGGAAGGTCGCGGGTTCGATTCCCGATGCGGTCACTGGAATTCTTCATTGAGTTACTCCTTCCGGCTGCACAATGGCCCTGGGTCGACTCATCCTCTAGTAGAAATGAGTCTGGGGTAAAGGCAGCCGGAGCATAGGGCAGACAACCTTACCACCTTCATGCGCCGATTGCCTAGAAATTCTCGGAACTTCAAACTCCTGGAGCCCTAAGGGCCTGTCGAGTCCTGTAATGGGTCAGCCCTACTTACATTCAGTTCCGTAATTATGCGCAGTAAGTATGGAGCTTCAAGTGAAATTCCTGTAGATATGTAGGCTAATTAAGAATTAATTTTCAGCTTTTATAAGATGCGAAAATACAGAACGTGGGATTCTGAAGCTATACAGAGCGCTTCTGAAGCAATTCCAAAACGGCATCATTGGTTTGAAGGCAGTGTCTCGTAGACAATTTTTCAAAATTCTGTCTTAAAAAGCTATTCATGCGGCAAGAGGGGTCTTGTATCGGAAAACATTCAAGCTTTTCGCAGCGCTCGAGTTATTTATCACAACGAAAAGAAAATATTTAACAGTATTTTACAATTGGAAAATCAAATTTTCGTTGCAAACATCACTGATTTATGAAGCCTGACATCTGAAGTTACTAAAATATCAATTTTTCTCATAAATCCCATAAGGACACAGGAATCGTTAGAAACAAAGTTAATATCACTTTTTTTTTCTCATAAATTCCATAAAGACACAGGAATCGTTAGAAACAAAGTTAATATGACTTTTTTTTTTCATAAATTCCATAAAGACACAGGAATCGTTAGAAACAAAGTTAATATCACTTATTTTTCTCATAAATTCCATAAAGACATAGGAAACGTTAGAAACAAAGTTAATATCACTTATATTCTCATAAATTCCATAAAGACACAGGAATCGTTAGAAACAAAGTTAATATGACTTATTTTTCTCATAAATTCCATAAAGACATAGGAAACGTTAGAAACAAAGTTAATATCACTTATTTTCTCATAAATTCCATGAAGAAACAGGAATCGTTAGAAACAAAGTTAATATGACTTATTTTTCTCATAAATTCCATAAAGACATAGGAAACGTTAGAAACAAAGTTAATATCACTTATTTTCTCATAAATTCCATGAAGACACAGGAATCGTTAGAAACAAAGTTAATATGACTTATTTTTCTCATAAATTCCATAAAGACATAGGAAACGTTAGAAACAAAGTTAATATCACCGTCCGGTGTGCAGATTCCATCTCAACCTGCACGCCGGACGGTCACTTACAGATAACACTATACCAGATGCTGTATTAATACAATCCGACCTCCTGATGATGAGCACAGTGTTGCTCGAAACATGTACAGCAGTGTTTCTCAACCTTTGTGAGACCGCGTACCGGTAAATTCTTTTTTTCATAAGACGAGGGCCCAGTCCCAACAGATTTACTCGTCAGTACGTTTCCAATTTTTTTAAGTTCATACATTAAACTAACATAAGTATTAATAATTAATTATGGCATAATCGTAAAGAGTATTAGAGCAATTATGTGTACGGTGTGGCATGTTGACAAATATAAAATTACATTTAAATTAGTTATCAATTCCAGGAGAATGTCTCGCGGCCCGGTATAATTGATGCCAAGGCCCGGTACCGGGCCGCGGTCCGCGGTTGAGAAACACTAATGTAGAGGATTATAATAATAAAAGTATTACATACCACAATTGTGCATCAAGTTGGTCATTCACTCAGAATCTGCCTCAAATTCAAGTAATATTTTTTTTAACTTCTCACCGTGCATAGTGTTTCAACTATGCTTTTTATTTATCAACATTGTGCATATGCTGGTAAATAAAAATCAAAGTCAAGTAACACTATTTCTTAACTATAGTATAATTTTCGGCTTTGTTTTCCCAAAAACAAATTACTTGAATTGATATCTACAGGTGTAGCAAATTTCTTCGACAATTATTTACTGATGACTACAAAATTCAACACGTAAAACTTGACCTACAATTTTTCTTTATTTTAACAAAATATTGAAGAAATTCACTGATAACAGTTTCTTAAAATCTAAGCAAAAAATGTGCCCTAGTGACTAATTACTTATCTTAAAGTTCATTTCATACTTTCTTGTTTCTGTGTCAAAACTGGCAACATATAATACTTAAGCACACCGATACTATGTTGCATATTCCATTCCTTGTGACATTCAATTACCATGTTAAATGATATGTTACAAAATCAACGTTATTTTATATCATAATCCTATGTTCTGATATGCTGTGACTATGGTACTTGGATCGAAACAGTTTGGTTCATTCAAGGAAACGTACTGCCACAAATTGACTAAGGAACAAAACAACTAAAACATTGTTTATCACTTTTTTTTTTTTATGTTTTCACCGTGCATTTTTGATTTCAAGTATTTTTTTATTCCAACTTAATGCACCAATATCAATTAATGTTAAAATCCAATAATTAAAACATTAAAATTGTTGTTATCTTAAATCTCCTACATGTTTCGACTCTTACTGAGTCATCTTCCGGGAGAATTGTTTATCACAGTTCTGCGTGAGTTTTGGTGTTCCGCAGTACGGCTGAATCATACACAATCATACACAATATGCTCTTTGTATTCGTTCAGCATTATCGATAATGATTACCATGTCCAAAGACGGAAAACTTATCGTGATATCAAATCCGCGTTCACATAAAACAAACAAGACAGTCAATGTGTGTATAACGTAACAATGAGGTGCGTTCGTGCAACGATTGTTGCAGTGGAAAATCAATAAGTATTACATATTGTGAGTGTGTCTTTGTATCCTTAGATATGCAGAATGCAATGTGCATGCGTCATATTGTCATCTGTGGCCTGCCAGGCTCTACAATATTTTTTCCACATTATCTCATACACTGCAAGATTTTCGGGAAAAAATAGAGTTGTTGAAAATGCAAAGTGCTGATTTTTTTTTTACAACGGTTGTCTGAAACATTTCTCATTGTAAGAAGAAATGAGCGAGATACCGTCACAAGTGTACACAGGTCTTCATGTCAGATTGCATTTTCTCGAATGGTTGTCGAAAAATACTCAAATATCAATTTTCATCAAAATCCCTCCAGTGGAAGCCGAGCTCTTTCAAGCGGACGGACGGACAGACAGACATGACGAAGCTAATAGTCGCTTGTCGCAATTTTGCGAAGGCGCCTAAAAACATATCCGCATATACAATGTCGCCTTTGCAACAAAATAATAATCGAGATCAATCATGACATTGAAGTCACCGCCTGACACTTCAAAGACGAAATTAACCTGAACTGCTTATAAATTTTCAGTCCGTACCGCGCAGTAAACACACTACGACTCGGCTAAAAAAAAGCAGTCCGTTAATTTAGGTAACACACCAACAAATGCACATATATGGTTTTTTATAATCTAAAATTTACATTAAAACACTTAAAATGCTCCTACATGTTTCCATCACACGATCATCCTCAGGAGCTTACTTTGTTCCTTGATAAAGTTACAGCTGAAAACACTCAGTAATTTATCACTGAGTGTTTTAAACTGTAAATTTAACAAGGAACAAAGTAAGCTCCCTGAGCTTGATCGTATGATGGAAACACGTAGGAGCATTTTAAGTGTTTTTAATGTAAATTTTAGTTTATAAAATACTATATATGTGCATTTGTTAGTGTGTTACTTAAATAAACTACAAAATGCACGGTGCAACGATGAAGACAGTCAGTTAAAATTTACGGGGGAAAATCTTTCCTTGTTTTGACATCCATAAAATACACGCACTCTGCGATGGGAACGAAGAATTTCTGAACGTTAAATATGGTGGTAAATGAAGGTTCAAAAGAAGATACGTTCGTGATTCGACTGATAGCGATTTGTAACACCAGAATATTTCTACCTGTAACGCAGTTCTGTTTTAAGGATGCAGATGACCGAACAAATAGTTCTCAGCTGGATGTGAAGCAGGTACGAGAAAAGTGAACTAGAACAACTTGACACTTAACAAGAAGTTTCTTGGAGTAGTTCACTTACCGATCGTGAATAAACGTGAATACGATTTCAGAGTGCAGGAATTGCCAGGAGGTTACAAGTTCATGTGAAGGGTCTATTTATATTTACACTTAGCACATTACAGCGTCAGCTGCAATGTGCTAAGTCTCGCTGTCATTATTCACATGAGCCACATGGGCAAAGCGAAAGCGAACAATTACAAGATTCGCGGCTCCCTGCTGTGTCTCAGTTGCGGAATTCATTTGCCTTCAGATGGCAGCACCGCTGCGGAGCCATTACGTGGTTTTAATTGTGAAGAAGAGGCATTCATGTGGCCACTTTGCCTGTGTAATTGCTGCCTTTAAAGTAGCAGTGATGATCAAAGAGAAACAGAGTTTTATGATTATAACTGATAACCTTCGTGCGCAAGAGAGTGCTGGGCGCCGGTACAGTTCTGACCCAGCTTATTTGTCCACTGTATTTACGGTACATTTAACAAAGACATTGTCGGATGAGACTGTATAACTTTGAATCGTTGCGGGATTAGGTAAAGGAAAATGTGAAGATATTCCTGCACTTAACTAAGCAATACACCGAATGACAGACATATAGTGCAAAGGGTAACGCCTTCGTCTGTATCTTAACCACGGCAGTAGGTGAAGTTGAGTGATCAGTTAGTTTCACGTCTCGGCCGCTTTATCACCAATATTGGGCTCCTGATATCCGTTCGGATGGGTCCTACATTCGTTCTTGACGCTGTGGAAAATGTAAAAATCTTTTTTTTTATGTTTATTGGACCGTGCATCATCTTGATAGTTGAATAAAGAGAGACCAACTTGATGTCACTTGCTTTATTATTTCATTATTTAATGCTCAACATGTTTCGGATGTTAATACATC
>Ga0123354_10018603_pt1 | contig 10897 bp, 11 predicted proteins | sample TergutLab28metaG_2_FD_97872 | JGI IMG/M metagenome (GOLD analysis project Ga0123354, IMG submission 97872) | Labiotermes labralis P4 segment gut microbial communities from Petit-Saut dam, French Guiana - Lab288 P4 | ecosystem: Host-associated > Arthropoda: Insects > Digestive system > Gut ... | reverse complement strand
ATTACCGATACCTTGTCCGGGTCCGGTCGTACTCCCTCCTCTGTTATCACGTGTCCCAAATAATTCACTTCTTTCTGAAGAAATTGACACTTTTCAGGCTGCAGCTTCAGCTTATAGGTGCGCAACCTGTCCAATACCTCACGCAGCTTTACATTGTGTTCCCACAGAGACCTGGCGTACAAGACAATATCGTCTAAATATACAAAACGGCGAGTCCCCGTCAGTCCGCTCAGCACAGCATTCACCATTTTCTGAAAAGTGGTGGGGGCTGTCTTTAGCCCAATGGGCAACCTCCGGTACTCGCAATGATCCTATTTAGTGCTAAACGCCGTCTTGGGGCCCTCCCCTGGTTCTAGCGCAATATGGTGATATCCCATTGCCAAATCTAAACACGTGAAATACTTCGACTGCCCGAATTGGTCTAATATCTCTGTAATGTCCGGAAGGGGATGGGCGTCTCCTATTGTTTTCTCATTCAACTTGCGAAAGTCTACGACCATCCACCATTTCGGCTTTCCGTCTGGCCCCGCTCTCTTAGGTACTATTAAGAGGGGGCTGTTCCATGGGGATTCACTAGGTGTTACAATACCATCCTCTACCAGCTGTTTCACCTTTCGCTCGATTTCCTCTTTCTGACTTTCAGGTAGCCTATGGGTCGCGTGTTTATAGGGGTCACGTCTGGTTCCAGCTGGATAGTATGTCTAGCAGCGTTAGTGCAACTTAACCTATCACCTGGCAGATAAAACGCATCCTGATATTCGAAACATATCTCTCGGTATAGTTTCTTTTCCTCCTGGTTTAACTGTTCGTCCTGTAATTTAGCGTTTACTCTTTCTCCTCGACTCATACTCTGATCCTCTTTTTCTCTGCCCTGTTCTACCGCACCTAACAATGCAATGTCACCAGCCTCTCCGTCATTTATTTTTTCTAGCTTAACTGTTGGTTCATTTAGCTCCACCTCCTCTGTGGTAGTATTAATAATGCTAGTAATAACACACCCATTAATTACATTCACCAAACTCTCAGCTATGTACACCCCTGTTGCCAACTCTGCTTTCTCAACTACGTCTTCTTGTGTTCGTGGTCCTACTTGCACCGGTACATGTACTACCATTTCGGTCCTGGCCGGAAGATTTAATTTCAACCTCCAGTCCCTGAGAATGTCTCTTTCAATTTCCGGCAAGAACGTTAACTTCTTACGCACACAAATACCCTTGTACCAAAAAACCAAAGCTCTCTCTTTGTAACAAATGCTCGAGCGCATTGCTTGCAGAAAGTCACTTCCTAAAATTCCGTCGAATCTCACATCCACTTGCTTGCTACCAATTGTAACCGGTAAGGGATACTAATTTCACGTTGTAATATCTTTGTCTTCACACTACCAGGGGTTTCTATCAAGGATCCCTCTACGCCTTTTACGCGCACTCGATCCTTTGGCTCATATTCTGCCGTACTCAATAATTTCTGGCTTTTTACCAAACTAATATCTGCCCCGCTGTCCACCAAAAATTACAGCTGGCGTCCCTGACTTATGTCCAGCTCGAGAGCAACATAGTCGCAACGCTCTGTTTCAGTGCAGCCTATTGAGTGAAGGCGACGGTCGGGCGGCTATGTTCCGTCCATCCTGACTCGTTTCCCGACGGCCTAGCCTACCATCCCGTCTTCCCGGCGGTTTCCGGCACTTCCGGGCCACATGACCTTTTTCTCCACATCTATAGGAAGTAATTTGGCTATCAATCTTGAAACTACCCAACGCTACAGGATTCACTCGCGCGTCTGCTTTACTGCGCACATAACACCTATTGTTAGCATGTCCCATTTTTCCGCAGTTGCCACATCTCTGCGCCAAATTTCCTTCTTGCCGATACCTATCCTGCCTTGGTTCTATAGCAGTCTCCTCAACCAATACTGTTTCTGCAATTTAATCAAAATGTCGGTAGTTACGGCTTCGTACTATAGTTTGAATCCGGTCTGACGCTAGCCCCTGTACAAAACAAATTTTAACGCAACCGATCTGCCAAGTCGTGTATTCCTTCTCTCGCTCATTCGCTACAATCTAGCAATGCAGCTTCACGAAACTGAGAGCCTAAGTTTTGAATTTTGTGGACCTTGTCGGTCACCCTCTCGTCTTTTCCTTGCTTCGTCTTAAAAAGCTGACTAGCGTCTAAATCTAAGGTTCTCTTCTCTATGTATGAGTTTTGTAAATATTCCTTTAGTTCTACCCAGTTACTCAAATTTCTGTGGCTAATTGCCGTTCGCGGTTCGCCACTAATGCGTTTCAATACAAACTTTTACAAAATAGCCTCTTGCTCCGGGTTAATAACTGCAAAAGCGGTGTCTACATTTCCGATAAAGGCCAACACTTCCTGTTTGTCTCCCTTAAATGGAGGTACTAATTTTAAGGCCTCGCCCAGACTAATAAATTCGTTGCTCATCCTACTGACACTACTGCTCACCGTGTTGTGCGTACTGGACGGATTCATGGATAAAGTAATTTGAACAATTTACCTTGCCTAAACCGGTGCACTCCCTGCCTCCAGTGGGTTAGCTTCCGACTGCCTTGGCTTTCGCCTGTTTCCTGCCCGCGGCGACTTCCTTCCAGCTCCTCTTGGTCCTGGATGCTCGGGTGGCGGCGCTCCTTCATTCTCGTTGACCTCGGCTGTTGATGTGGCCTCCTCGGTCTCCCTTCTTTCAGCTTCACGCTCTTCTGCGTTAACCGCGCATCTGACACCAAATTCTTCTGTTGTATACTAATATCTGCCCCACTGTCCACCAAAAAATACATTTGGCGTCCCTGACTTATGTCCAGCTCGAGAGCAACATAGTCGCAACGCTCCGTTTCAGTGCAGCCTATTGAGTGAAGGCGACGGTCGGGCGGCTATGCTCCGTCCGTCCTGACTCGTTTCCCGACGGCGTAGCCTACCTTCCCGTCTTCTCGGTGGTTTCCGGCACTTCCGGGCCACATGACCTTTTTCTCCACATCTATAGGAAGTAATTTGGCTATCAATCTTGAAACTACCCAACGCTACAGGATTCACTCGCACGTCTGTCCCTGCCAGAAGCGTATCGTGGATGTTACTTGCGGTAGGAGCCAGGGTTCGTTCTCAGTTAGGGCGTATACGTGATGGTTACTTATTGCAGTGATAACTCAACAGTCAGGCTATTGATAAGTTTATTAAGCACTGAAGAATAAGTTACAACCAAATGAAAGACTCAGGAGAGCCGTGAGGAGCCACTTGACTATTTGCAGCTGCGACCACTCTGGTCCGAGTCGTAATATCAACTATCTTAAGTTAGTTGGCTACTGTCTTTAGGATGCCTCTAACTTATGGAAAGTTTGGAAGTTATTGCTGGACCTTGGGCATCGCGTGAGCACGCCTCGCCACTGTACTTGGTCACCAGGTGTACTTTGCCATGAGCAACGTCCAACTTACATGAATCAGCAGTGTATTACAATTGTACACTAAGCCAAAATAATATGTAACGACCATACAACATCTGTCGGTTTAAAGCAAGTACAAAAAATCTTATTCCCAATATACAACAAGACCAATAGCCATTCCTAACTATATCCGAAGTTGCTCATCTTGTTTATGTTTCAACTTCTTATTACTAAATCAACAATCAATTGAATCCACCCTAATTCGTTTAAAGCCCGTACAAGCTGTAATTCGAGATCCCCACATTTTCTACAGTTGAAAATTCTACTGGAATTTGTAATATCTAAAAACTTTCAACTGTAGGGTACCGTAGGGTCGGGTGACGTAGAACTACCGTATTCCAACGAGGATTATTTTTATTTCAGTCGCACGAGAGCACGAAGCGAAACAGAGGTCGGAACAGAACTGACTCTACGGGCCAATGTTGTCTCCTTTTGTATGGTCTGCTGGATTGGTGTATTGTCTGTGATTGGTCGAAATAAACTGGTATGTGATTGGCCGGAATAAGCTGGCCTGTGATTTCCCGGACTGAACTGTGGCACGCGGCATTTGCCAGGGCCGTTCAGGAGACCTGTTGAATGTTCGTTTGAGGTCCTGAAACGGGGCCGTTAGTAAAGCGGTGGGATGTTTGTGTGAGGACCTGAAACGGGGCCATTAGTACAGCTGTGGGATGCTCCCACATTACCCCCCTGCGGAGAAGGATGGTCAAACTTTGAACCGCGCTGGGAAACGGACTCGGCGGCCGGAACGCGTCGTCTACGCGGCTGCCCGGCTGGGCTGGGGTGTGGGCTGCGATGTCTGCTCCGGTGGTGTCCGCGCGGCCACAATACGGCCGTCGAGATCCGCCATAGTGTAGGCGGGTTTTACCCTGTCGGTTTACACCCTGACAGGTCGGCCGTTGATTGCGATTCGTTACGCTTTCGCCGTGCGGGCTGCTGCGGGTAGGTTCCAGGGGGCGCCGTACTGCGTCCTGCCGGAGGAAAATGTGGGAGGAGTCCGCCAAACCTTGTGCACGAAAATAGGGGGCGACGCGTGACGCGCCGCCGGGACGAGCAACAGTTGATCGAAGTGGCGGTGGAATCGCGTAATAAGGTCAGGTGGGTCCCTGTGGGTGGGTGCCGCTGCCAGCAGTTTGCCTGGAATCCGCAGCGGTTCTCCGTAGACGAGCTCGGCCACGGAAGCCTGCAGGTCCTTTAATGGCCGTGCGCATGCCGAGATAGGCGAAGGGAAGCGCTTCGGTCCAACGCTCCTGTGCTCGGCACATTATGGCAGCCTTCAGGTTTCGATGCATTCGCTCCTCGAGCCCGTTTGCGGCCGGATGAAAAGTCGTTGTGCGGAACAGATGTATGCCGCACCAGTTGACCATAATGTGGAAAACCTGAGACTCAAATTGCCAGCCCTGGTCGGCGGTGATGGTTGCGGGCACCCGTAACGGGATATCCATCCGGATACCAGGGTTCGGGCCAACGTCTCTTCTGTGATGTCTTGCATGGCATAGGCTTCTGGCCACCGCGTGAAGCGATCGACTGCAGTAAGGCAGTATCTGCACCCGTCAGACGCTAGCAGTGGGCCGACGTTTTCGACGTGTACGTGCTGGAACCGGGATGTGGGCAGAGCGAAGTCTCCTAGTGGCGTTGTGATGTGCCTGGATGTCTTCGACCGCTGGTAGGACTGGCATGCTCGCGCCCAGATGCGGCTGCCCTTCTGCACGCCAGGCCACACGTACCGCTGCGAAATGAGTTTCGCCGTGTAAGAAGTCGAACACTTTACTCGGAGGGTTGCGGGGACGTCCGGGTGTGGTCTGTCTGTCCACGTGTCGCAGTGCAGGACAATATCCGTGCCGGTGGTCTGGATCTTCTTCAAACGCAATCCCCGGGTCCTTGCAACAGGGAGGCGAGTTCTGCGTCGGTGTCTTGCGCTTCGGCCAACGCTTCAGGGGAGACTGACGTGCTGATGGCCTACACTCGAGACAGCGTCGGCAACCACGTTGTCTTGCCCAGGGACGTGGCGAATGTCTGTCGTGAACTGTGATGTGAAATCGAGGTGTTTGAACTGCCGAGGGCTGCACTTGTAACGTGTTTGACTGAAGGCATAGGTCAACGGCTTGTGGTCGGTGAAAATCACGAATTGCCTTGCTTCCAACATGTGGCAGAAATGCTTGGCGGCTTCGTAGATAGCCAGCAGGTCTCTGTCGTAGGCGCTGTACTTCTGTTGCGCCATGCTCATATTTTTGGAGAAGAAGCCTAGCGGCCGCCAGGCGTTTTGGAACCGCTGCTACAATACCGCGCCAATGGCTGTGGTCGAGGCTTCTGTCACCAGGGCAATGGGGGCAACACCGTCCGGGTGAGCCAACATGGCGTGTGAAAATCTGGTGTTGCACTCCTCGAAGGCCTGGTTGAGGGCCGGTGTCCAGTCGACGGGCTGCGAGCCTTTGGTGCCAGGGCCGGTGAGGAGGTCGTGAAGAGGTGCTTGCATGGCTGCGGTGTGCGGCAGGAAACGGCGGTAGAAGTTCAGCATCCCCAAGAACCTTCCAAGATGGCGGGTCGTTTTGGGGGGCGGCCAAGCTTGTAGGTCAACCACCCGGTCTGGTAGCGGCTGTGAGCCTCTGCCCGAGATTATGTAGCCGAGAAATGTAAATTCTGCGGCCCTTAAGGTGCATTTTCCGGGGTTAAGCCGGATCCCGTGGGCCTGCAGCTTGCGTGAAGAGTCCTGAGGTGTCGCTCGTGCTCCTGTGGCGATGGTTAGAACACCAGGATGTCGTCGATGTAGGCGAAGCAGAAGTCAAACCCCCTCAGAATTTCGTCCTTGAATCGCTGGAACGTCAGTGTAGCGTTGCGTAAGCCGAAGGACATTAACGGAAATTTGAACAATCCAAAAGGTGTCGTAATGGCTGTTTTTTACACGTCGTCCTGGTGCATCGGGATCTCGTGTTAGGCACGGACGAGATCGATACTTGAGAATATCGTGCAAACTGCCAGGTGGTGGGCGTAGTCGTGTATGTGCCTGACCGGGTAGCGATCCGGTATGGTACGGGCGTTGAGAGCTCTCTAGTCACCACACAGGCGCTAGCCGCTATCCTTTGGGACGAGGGGTAGCGCCGACGCCCAGGGACTATCCGAGCGCCGGGCTGTGCCGTCCTGTAACATGGCATCGAACTCGCCTTTGGTTATCGTGAGTCGGTCTGGTTCAAGGCGACGGGGTCGAGAGGAAACTGGCGGGCCTGATGTCATGTTGATGTGGTTGTGGCGCAACTCCCGATGGATTCCCAGGGGCGCGTGAGATCTGGGAACTCCGTGAAGGTCGTCCGCCGGGTCGGTGCCCCCAATGGTCTTCACACTCGGAAACCGTAGGGATGCAGTCTCGGAATGGGTCGAAAAGACGTGGTCCCATCCAGGATCTTGATGTTGCGGCAGTCCACCAGAAGGCCGACATTTCGTACCAGGTCTATTTCGATGGTTGGGATCTGGACGTCAGCCACCACGTAGCGCCAGGTGAAATCCCGTCGGAGTCCGAGGTTGTGCGTGGTGGTGTGTCCTCTATGTAGGGATGGGTGCGCCGTTGGCCGCGAAATGATCGTAACTGGTGCGCTCCTTGCGACCTGGGACGAGCTTTCGTGGAACCACGCAGAAGTCGGAACCGATGTGACCACGAATCTCAGGTTGCTTACTCTGTCGGTGATGAATATGCGGCCAGTGGATGTGGAACAGGCGCGTGACGCTATCAACGCCTGTCGCTGCCGTTTCCCTGCCGGTTGTGGGAGCATGGTGGTTTGCACCTCCGCGCTACTTCGCCGAATCGCCGGTGGTACCAGCAACTGCCACGATCCGCCTGGCTGTGTTCTTGGGGGGAATTGCCGTTCTCCTCTCGTCTGTTTCTGGAATGAGAACCGTGTCGGGTGCGTCCGCTGCTTAGGGTTGCCACTTGTCGGGACAGCTCGTCAATTCTCTGGAGTGGACTAGCGGAATCCGGATTCTGAGCGATGGATGCTGTGAATGGGAGCGGGACGACTTCCACGATCCGATGTGCCAACTCCGATGCAGCGTCCAGGTTGCCATCAGCCTGGCCAGGTAGGATGTCTGCATGTGTGGCGGAAGCCTTCTGGAGAATATGCTTCTCAGGAAGTCGTCCGGTACGTCAGGGGCCAGGCTGTTTAGGTGCCGGAGGAACTGAGACGGTTTGTGATCCCCATTTCCTCATGCGTCAGGAGCTGTCGGACGCGTTGGTCACGGGATGATGACAGGCGGCGTTCTAGCTCGATCTTGAGGGTGGTATATGGTTCGTCACCAGGAGGTGTAATGATGATGTCCTCGACTTCCGCGGCGTGCCGTTATTCCAGCTGGGATATGACGTAGTTGAACTTCGTATTCTCGCTGATGACGGAGGCGAGGGCGAATTGAGCCTTGTCCTGGGCTAACCAGGTGCCGGGTCCATCGGGCCAGAAGGGTGGAAGGCGCACGGCCGCGTTGTAGATGTGTTTTCCCTGCGGACTGTCCTGAGCTTCCTGCATAATGGTGTATGTTCTATGTCGGGGTCACCAATGTGGGATACCGTAGGGTCGGGTGATGTACAACTACCGTATTGCAACGAGGATAATCATTATTTCAGTCGCTTGGTAGTACACTGTTCAAGTTGTAGAGAGCACGAAGCGAAACAGAGGCCGGAACAGAACTGTCTTTACGCGCCAATGTGGTCTCCTTTTGTATGATCTGCTGGATTGGTGTATTGTCTGTGATTGGTCTGAATAAGCTGGCCTGTGATTGTCCGGACTGAACGGTGGCACGCGGCAATTGCCAGGGCCGTTCAGCGGACCTGTTGCATGTTTGCTTGAGGTCCTGCAAGGAGGCCGTTAGTAAAGCTGTGGGATGTTTGTGTGAGGACCTGAAACGGGGCTGTTAGTACAGCTGTTGGATGCTCCCACACAACTCTATCCTCGGTTTGTACCTGCTTCTCCGCCATCTCGCAATGTCAAAACATGACTTACAGAAAACCCAGTACGAACAGCAAGACATTGCTTTATGAATACAGACGAATAACGTAATCAAAAACTTACGGGGCGGTTAGACTGCACCCTTTTTGTTCCACGTGAGGCGCTGAGCAGACATCGGGATATGTTCCGGCTCACAAACACGAAACTTCATTTAAAAAAAAAATATTTACCTGCATACATGTGCCATGCGTCTGCGTAGCCCTATAAGGAACGATAAAAGACGGAGCTCCTGCTCCCGGGCGGCCCAAATGGAGATTACTTGAAGTTTCGAAGAGTTGTCCAGTGATTTAGATCAGAAATATATCGTATAAAGAAAATTCGGTGGGAGGGATGAACGCCGTCACCTTTCTCTTCCGCGCGGGCGGCCAGTAGCCCGGATAACAGCCTCGGGAAAGGAAAGGGGGAGGAAAGAACCAGTTCTCCCTTGCCAAGGGCAAGGTCATGGCTTGACCTAGAGCCGGTAGGGCTCATCATCCACCACCCCCGTAAATAGAAATTCACGCAGTGGACTTCTATTAAGCTAAGTATGACACTGGAAACGGAACACGTCCCATTCCGGCCTGTCACACGACTGAACACAAACTGTCCACTTCAGTCGTCTGCTATCAACAGGTGAGGTGAATCTGTACGGTGTGAAAATCCTCAGAGAAATCCGGTTCTCTCACAGAATACACGAGCACAGGGCCTCTACCGGTCCCTCAATTCCTCACCATCAGCATACCATTCAGCCCTCTGCTAATGACGCAACACAAAATCATTTGACAATGGGTGTTTCGTAGCGAGGTTTTCTGCGCCGCTTCCATACAGTCTCCGCACAGGAACACGGGCTTGATGAGACAGGCCGGGGGGTGTACCAAGCCGAAGAAATGTTGGGGGGGGGGGCGGATATCCACACATCGCCACCTGTCACACTCAGCGGGATATTTCCAACCTCTTGGGCATGATGAAGATGTTCCACAGATCCATGACGAAGTGGGGCGAAGCAAGGAAGGAAGGCTATCGCCCGGGGGGCACCGGTCACCCGCGAGGAATTCAGGGCAACCAGAAGGGGAACACCAAAAACAAGCATTAGTTTACAAAACCAAACTGAAATCACAGTTACTTGGTATACCTTTTCAGCTGCCTTACGCACAATGGCCCCGGTACCGGGCTTGACTGACAGTACCTTATTCTCATTTAAATTTTACTTATCACAAGGGGCTCGGATCATCTCAGTAACGTTTTGGCAGTGACTTTTTGAGCCCTTTTACTAACACGATTCTTCATTGTACATTACAGTGTCTCCCTCCCTGAATTGGTGGGGTTTACGCCTTTCATTAAATCGACGTGCCAATTTTTGGCTGGCTGACCTCAAATTCTTGCAGGCATGTGTCCAGAATGACTCGCAGCTGACTTATCATCAATCTGCAACGAGGGTAAATCCCACAGGGAAACAAGGGGTGACTTAATTTCCCTTCCCAGAAACAACAAGTCAGGCGTCGTTTGCGTGCTGTCATGGAGGGCGGTGTTGAAAGCGAATGTTAAGAATTGGAAATCTTCTTCCCAAATGTTCTGCGCTTTGTGATGGTAAATCTTCAATGATGATTTGAGGTTCTGATTAACATGCTCCGCGAGCGAACCCTGGGGGTAGTAGGGCTAAGTAAAAAATGTGCTCTACCCCCCAGCAAAAACACAAGTCTTTCACCTGCTTGGATAGAAACACGTTGGCATTGTCAGTAACAATGCTATTGGGCGCTCCATACGCCCGGAAGTAACTCCTCTCAAAACAATTAATCACTGCTGATGCAGCAATCCTCTTGACTGGATAAAAACTAACAAATTTGGAGAAGCTCTCCAGAAACACCTGAATCGCCACATTCCACCGCTTAGGGCGTGTAAGGGGGCTTACAAAGTCGGCAAACAGTTTGTGCCTAGGCCGGGTAGAAGGCCACGCGGTATGCCACCCCACACGGGTGTTTAGTTTCATTTAATTTTATTTTGCGTTCATAAGATCCATATACGGCTAAAAGCCCACTAGATATAGAACCTGTCAATGATTAATACATAGAGACAAAATATTCAGAATAGTACAGAGATATAAAATATAAACAATAGATAAATGCCATGCCAATTATACATGTCATTATCATAGTCATTCGAATACAATATGCGAGTACAGACTGTGAAAACATTCAGTTGTTAGCTCATAATTAATTTGTAATGCAGACATATCGTAGGAGTGAATATGTTAACGTATCAAATCCTTCTTGCACTAGTATGTCTGTATATGTATGATATCCCCACATCCGAAACTTACGATACTTGGGGTCGATACCTTATAATAAAATACATATAATGTAATTGAAAAGTGTTGATTAAAAATATGAAGCATAAAGATTTCTTTCGGATGTCCATCCATAGAATTCTTCAACAGAATAAAAGGAGCCCAATAGAAGGTATTTCTTAAGTTCACTTTTAAATTTATTTGTGT
>Ga0123354_10018602_pt1 | contig 10897 bp, 6 predicted proteins | sample TergutLab28metaG_2_FD_97872 | JGI IMG/M metagenome (GOLD analysis project Ga0123354, IMG submission 97872) | Labiotermes labralis P4 segment gut microbial communities from Petit-Saut dam, French Guiana - Lab288 P4 | ecosystem: Host-associated > Arthropoda: Insects > Digestive system > Gut ... | reverse complement strand
TACACACACACACACACACACACACACACACACACACACACACACACACACACACAAACACACACACACACACACACACATAGACACACACACACACATACACACACACATAGACACATACACACACACAAACACATACACACACACAAACACATACACACACTTACACACACACCTACACACACACACACACACATAGACACATACACACACACATACACACATATATAGACACATACACACACACATACACATACACACACACACCCACAAACACATACACGTATACGAACACAAACACACATAAACAAAAAACGCACACAAACGCAAATACACACCAACACAAACACACACATACAAACACAAGCACACACAAACACATAAACACAAACAAACAAACAAACACACGCACAGACTGGGGTTCATACAGGGTGTATCTGAAATGCTCTGACGAGTTTCAAGAAGGAGTTCTTCACATCAAAACGAAGAAAAAAGTACGACTATAATTACTGTAGCTCTTAACTTTCTACTTAATTTCTTTGTAGTTCTTGCTTGTTCTTCTGCATATACTGCAGTCTAACCAACCCTATTCTACATTTAGGTCTGCTCTATCACCTACACACCGCTGGATCTGTAAGAGTACATTGCCGAACGCCTCTAAATTTGACGTTTATAATACGTTTCAACTTTGCCTGTTTGTAAAGGGAATAGAGTGGTTATCGCAATCCGCAGCATTTATAGACAACCTACTGATTATAACAATGAATCTATCTAGAGAGCTTTAACAATAGGTGGCCGAAAAACATGGGAACTGTTTCTGGGATAGAAACAAGTAAACACGAGCTGGTCTCGGTCCGGGGCTCCCATCAGCAGAATAATGTGTCGACCAGGGCAGCCCTTTTGTTCGGCAGAACAGTAAATAGTGTTTTGACGATTTTTTGTTTCGTTTTCATACATTCTAACTTCTGGCTGAAACTGCTTAATGCTTTCAGAATGAACAAAAGTAAATCATAATAAACGAATTTGAAATGAAAATAATGTTGAATAAATCGGGTTGAGTTTGAAGGGTGTGGCGCTGCCCTTGGACACCCAACACCAATATTTCTTATATTAGGTCACAAAAGTAGACATACGAGCCGTAAAACGACACCTTCGACAGAAGGAATTCATTCATCTCTGTTAGGCTACTCCGGCTATTCGTAATACGAATCGAAATGCAGAAAGCAAAGAAGAGCTGAATGTAGTGCGTAGTGCAAGATGGAAAAAAGTCCCCGGCAGAGAACGAAGGATTTTTTCCTACTTACTTACTTACTTACTCCATGGTGCATAGTCCTTCTTGAGAAGGTAACTGGTTTGCAGCTAGTCAAGAAATTCCCCGCATTTCACGGAACCCGAAGGTTCATTACCGCACTCAAAAGCGTCCGCCACCTGTCTCTATCCTGGGCCAGCTCAATCCAGAACATATACCCACATCCCACCTTCTGGAGATCCATGCTAATATTATCCACCCATCTACGCCTAGGTCTCCCGAGTGGCCTCCTTCCCTCCGGTTCCCCCACCAAGACCCTATACACCCCCTTCTCCTCACAATACGCGCCACATGCCCAGCCCATTTTATTCTTCTCGATTTTATCACCCGCACAATATTGGGTGAGGGGTACTTTTTCCTACTGCACAGGTGAATTTTATGTTTGCTCGCATGTGTTTAAACACACATTTATGTACAGGTCTATATACTTATACATGTACATAAGCCTAGATCTAGGCCTATATATAAAGGTCTAAACAAACTTCTACTCTTTTATTTTCAAGATATGTCATAGATCAATGTAGTGGGAAACTACATTTATACATGCATATATATACACACACATACAAATGTATTCTGCATGTATATTTAGACCCCGATAGAGAACTAATGTATGTTCGTAGCAATTTTTGGCGGTACAGTGAAGTAATGGTAAATCTGAATAGCGTATAACAGGGAATTTCTGTACAAAAATCCATACGGACGCTAAGTGAGTACGGGACTGTATCCCATTTGACTGTACGTACGTTATATTGCTATTGCATTTGTTTTAATTTTTTTGTCATACTTTAATTGATTGACTTATAAGCAGTGTTTTACAGGTACGTTTAAGGACTCTCTGCCTACTAAATTCCCCACACTTCTAATTATTTTCTTATGGCCAAGAAAACCGCCAGTAGAGTAGAATTTTATTTTGAGTTCTACAAATTATTACCACATGAACTTTTGCATAAATTTCAAAATCTATTGCCTTATGCCATTCCACAGCCATAAATTGAGAGTTATTAATTTCACTCCCTCATCAAAACTTCGTTTGCCCGCCATGTTCGTACTGTTTGTAGAGGCTTGAATGTTACGGTTGTTATAATACTAAGTTTTACTGAAATTTTAGAGAAGGTTGACATGTTGAAATTAGGAGGTGCGTCCGCACTCACACACACACACACACACACACACACACACACACACACACACGCCAGCATGATAAATATTTATTAGGTTGGTTTATTGATCTTTAGGGGAAAAAGAAACCTAATAAACTGTAAATAATTCTTTGTAAATTAAAATATTTCATGGCATTATTTAAAGTTACTTAATGATGAATCATGGAAACTGACTTCGGAAAAACCTAACCCAGCAATACACAATGGTGGATTTCTATACTAAACCACAAATGTTTTGACGAAAATGACTTTAGATTTTCATTCCAATAGGCGTTTGGATATTGAACCTAGAATTAAGAATAATACAAAAGAGAATACTTTATTATTTAGTAACGTAAGGTAAAGGTAAGGCAGTCCCATTACAGAACTGGACAGGCCCAGATGGTGCCAGGAAGTTAAGACACCCAGATTTCATGACAATGACACAGGATGTTGGTAGGTTGTCAGCCTTACGCACCGGCCGCCTTTACCCCAGGAAATATTCCTGGTACTCATTTCTGTTAGAGACTGACTCAACCCCAGGGCCACAGTGCGATCGGAAGGATTTTATGTCAAAGAAAAATTCACTGACACCGGCTGGGATCGAACCAGCGAACTTCCGATTTGTAGCACAGCACATTTAGCAACGTATGAATTAAAATAATATACAAATAAAACACACTGTTTACATCTTTATCGTTGCACCGTGCATTCTGGTGTTTATTTACGCACACCAACCAATGCACTTATATATAATATTAAAAGAGTTTAAAATTTACATTAAAACACTTAAAACGCTCCTACATGTTTCGATCATACGATCATCTTCAGGGAGCACATATTGTTCCTTGCTAAAGTTACAGATTAAAACAATCAGTGATATACAGTGTTATTTAAACTTTAGCAAGGAACAAATTATGCTCCCTGAGGATGATCGTATGATCGAAATATGTAGTAGCGTTTTAAGTGTTTTAATGTAAATTTTAAACTCTTTTAATATTATATATAAGTGCATTAGTTTCTGCGTGTAAATTAAATATCGTGTACATTTTTACCATTTTCCAACAGGCTAACATTTTTTCTCTTCAGTTGCTTTTCTTTAACCACTTACTGTTTAGCTTATGTTTATGGAACCTTGCCATCTTTTGAGCCCAAAGCCTGTCACTCTCCTAACATTAAGAACTGTGCATGTGTTATTTGATTCAGGTGCAGAAAGTGAAAGCTCACTAATAATTACGCTTTTTGTCCAACATATTTTTATTACCGATAATTAGAAAGCCAGTGATAGCTACTTGTTAGGCTACAAGTGAATTCATTTTGTGTCGCTCTCGAAATGAACAATGCAACTTTCTTTAGTAATATGAAGTTTCGTTTGCGGAATAAGGCATTTTTTTTAAGTGAAATTATTTCCTAGGTATTATTAGGGACCTGATGTTATTGCTTATGGAAGGAGACACTGTCAGAGAAAGTTCGCTAGAAAAATCTGTTGTAGCTACGAAAACCTGTCATTACGGTCTTATGATACACTAATTAGGAGAATTTTACTTTCCGAATCAACGTATCCCTGAGATGTAACTATCATTAAGATAAAGTACAAAATATGCAAATAGAGAACCTGATGATTTAACAAGACTTTTGTATTTGGAAAACACCAATTGAAAGTGTTTTCAAAGCGACCTGGCAATATACGAAATCTTTTGCAATTATCAAAGCAATTCAAAGTATAAATTTAAAATTGAATTAATTTTGTGTGCTATGGGTCAAGGAACTTTCTTTAAGGATAAAGCAGTCCCATTACAGGCCTGGAGTGGCCCAGAGGGTTCCAGGAAGTTACGGTTCCGAGATTTCATGACAACGGCACAAGATGGCGGTAAGGTTGTCAGACTTCCGCATCGGCCGCCTCTACTACCAGGAAATGTACCTGGTACTAATTTCGATTAGAGGCTGAGTCGAACCCAGGGCCAAAGTATGATTGGAAGTAATATGTTAATGAAAAATTCCAATGAAACCAGCTGGGCTCGAACCAGCGACCTTCCGAATTGTAGCACAGCACCTTACCCACTGTGAAAGGTATTTCCTTTATGATTTTAAAAATTATTCTTTATTATATAAAAACATTGGGTAGAAAAATTGTACTCAGTATTATGTCAACTCAGCAATATGTCATCAGTTCAGTTGTACTCAGCACTATGTCATCATTTCAGTTGTAATCAGCACAACTTCATCACTTCAGTTGTACTCATCACTATGTCATCAGTTCAGTTGTACTCAGCACTATGTCATCTGATCAGTTGTACTCAGCACTATAACATCAGATCAGTTGTACTCAGCACTATGTCATCAGATCAGTTGTACTCAGCACTGTGTCATTAGTTCAGTTGTATTCAGCGCTATGCCTTCAGTTCAATTTTACTCAGAACTATGACATCAGTTCAGTTGTACTCAGCACTATGTTATCAGTTCAGTTGTACTCAGCACTATGTTATCAGTTCAGTTGTACTCAGCACTATGTCATCAGTTCAGTTGTATTAAGCACTAATTCATCAGTTCAGTTGTACTCAGCACTATGTCATCAGTTTAGTTGTACTCAGCACTCTTTCATCAGTTCAGTTGTATTCAGTACTATGTCAAAATTTCATTTGTATTCAGCACTATGTCTTCAGTTCAATTGTACTCAGCACTATGTCATTTGTTCAGTTGTACTCAGCACTATGTCATCAGTCGAGTTGTACTCACCACTATGTCATCAGTTCAGATGTACTAAGCACTATGTCATCGGTTCTGTTGAACTCAGAACTATGTCATCAGTTGAGTTGTACTCAGCACTATGTCATCAGTTCAGTTGTACTCAGCACTATTTGATCTGTTCAATTGCACTCAGCACTAAGACATCAGTTCAGTTGTACTCAGCACTATGTCTTCAGTTCAGTTGTACTCAGCACTATGTCTTCAGTTCAGTTGTACTCAGCACTATGTATCAGTTCAGTTGTATTCAGCACAATGTCATCAACTCAATTGTACTCAGCACTATGTCATCATTTCAGATGTACTCAGCACTATGTCATCAGTTAAGTTGTACTCAGCACTATTTCGTCAGTTCAGTTGTACCGAACACTATGTCATCAGTTCAAATTTACTCACACTTTGTCATCAGTTCATTTGTACTCAGCACTGTCATCACTTCAGTTGTACTCAGCACTATGTCATCAGTTAATTTTACTCAGCACTATGTCATCAGTTCAGTTGTATTCAGCACTATGTCGTCAGTTCAGTTATACCGAACACTATATCATCAGTTCAAATGTACTCACATTTTGTCATCAGTTCAGTTGTATTCAGCGCTATGTTATCATTTCAATTAAAATGAAATTAAACTTTTTGATGCAATTTTCTTATCCGCAGCCGAAATAAAATTTCGGTCTGTAGGCCGATCATACTTACTGGCGAATTAAAGGAAGCCCCAAAAACAGGAATTTTTGGCAGCTTTTGAGAAACTGTATGAGGGAACAAAAGCCTGTATATATTCCAGTGGAACTCATTTTGAATAAAAACATTTATGTGTCCTCTTCACATGTCTTCGATTTTTTTTATCAAAAATCTCAGTCCTAAAATTTTTTATCGGAATTTGTATTACTTCATTCCAGAAACTGAAATAACTGATCTTTGAATTTTTCTAAGTCGAAATGGATGCAAAGTCAATAAGCCTAATCCAATTATGTTTAGTGTTAATGGGTTTAACTCTTTAAAGAAAAAGATTAGCATCACTTATTCTTATACTCGGATATCCGGATCGCAATCTAACACATGTGTCTTTTGTAACTTAATATAAAAAATAAACTTGTGTCGTTTCTTATTATTAGGCTTCTATTTGCAGCATTCATTTAGCACGTGTGTCAATGATATTCGCAAGGAACAACGTAAAATCAGGAGTAATTTAACTTTGCATGATTCTACACACAACAATAATTTGTCCATACATAGCTTATATACAAATTTTACATTCAGAGAACCGTGCATCATGATATATTCTTATGATAATACCAACGAGATGCACAAATTTCTGAAATTTATTTTTGTTTTTGGAAAAAAACTCTACATGTCTCGGACAGTTTCTCTGTTCATCATCAGGGTTCTAGCACTGTACACACAGCAATAAGTGTATGTCATGCAGGTTATGCTTACTGCTTGCTAGTAAGCAGTCAGCATAACCTGCATGACATATACCTATTGGTGTGTGTACAGTGCTAGACTCTTGATGTTGGACGTCATGCAGGTTATGCTGACTGCTTGCTATTAAGCAGTCAGCATAACCTGCATGACATATACCTATTGCTGTGTGTACAGTGCTAGACTCTTGATGTTGGACAGAGGAACTCTCCGAAACATGTAGGTTTTTATTCCAAAAATAAATTTGTGGAATAAGTGCATCTAATTGGTTTTATTATAAGAAATTATATGCAATAGTAGATTCATATCTGCAGTAAAGTAACATGAAAGCGGGTGACATGTGACGCATTGACATTTGCGCAAATTACTACACAAAAGTAAAGGTCAACCACTAACATGCCTATGCAGGCTAGAAGGGAGGTAGAAGTACAGATGCAACTTACTTGCGACATTCGCCATAATGAATTGGGTGGTCAGCAACAAGCCCTGGTCGCTTTATCCACTGAAAAGCGCCCCGGAATCGATTAAACAGGAGGATGGGTGTGTCTCGGGGCACAAGACTAGATACGATAAAACATTTTGCGCCGAAACAACAGAAAATAAAGATTTTATAAAAAAATACATGACACAAAATGATTAAATTGTGTTAATAAGATTAGTGAATTAATTGGAATAAATTATTTTTCTCATTACGGTGTACTTGGTAAGCATATACAAGAAAATTAAGGTAAAGTCAAAGCCAATGTACCTGAGAGTCTAAACATCAGAAGCTGACATTAGCTGTATTACTCTAATAAAACCCGACGACTTCACTAAAAGCAATCAATTGAATAGTAAAATAAGAGCATAACAGTGAACTCGAAATAAAAAAAAAACCTGTTGTTATTCTGTCTTGGCGCTCCATCAGCAGGCAGAAGTGTGATTGTGCTCTGTTTAACCTTGCGGAACTAGTCGTCAGGGCTCAGCTAATGCACTCTTTATGTTGCCCCTAATAGGCTATAGTGTAATGTGTGTTGTGCTGCGGTGGGCGTGAGGGGTTGAGGTGGGTGCTATTAGGGTCAGGGGTGAATTGGATTAGATGCGGAGTGTCAAACCAATATCAGTTGTGTCTGGGGCTCACAAAGTCACATCCTCACAAATGACGTGTTTTCGGCAATGTGGTTTCATTCTGGTTAGTTGGTTATTCTCTTATTTTACAACGCTATATCAACTATAGTGTTACGTAGTATTGTTAGGACAGTGGATTCAGTAAATTACAATGGACTAAATGCGTATTTCAAGTGGGTAAGCCTTGTGCGTAAAAGCGTTGGGAAGTGCAGTAGGTTGTATGGGATGTGTGGTACAGTGAGTTCGGTACACGATAGGCCTATTCAAACAATATCTGTAAAATTTGGAAAACTAATCTAAAGTTAAAAAAATCAACATACTTTCTTTGACCTTGGTATCGTTAAGTAGACTTAAACATTCGTTTGTATTTTACGACCTGCGAAATACATTTTTACCTTTTAGTGTCTGGAGTGATAGAAGTTACAATGCTCTACTTCGCGAGGAACTGGGCGTATGCCCTACGGACAAACACATTTACATACGTGTACTGTTTTATACATTCCGTGGATAAAAAGAAACTTAGTTAAAGCGACAGCAGGGCGTGAAATAAGACATAAAAATACAAAAACCGTATAGTTACTTCTTATAATATATCCAATTTTTACATCAGATTTCTTGTAAGCAGTCAATAATGAGGTTATGGGCCATTTGTAAATATTATAAATTCCTTGAGTAAATAAAAGAAGTAAGTATTTAAACATCTTCTTAATTCTTATTCAAAATGAGCTTTTCCACTTGTCTCACTTGTTAGTCTCTATGTTAAAATATTCAGTACTTTGATACCAGATAATTACTTACTTTTCTCACAATATGGAAGTATGGCAACTAATCTTAGAGAGATGTTAATATTTTCTGGACATTAGTATAACGTACAGCGGAATTTGTTTGAAGTTTTTCTCGGTTATTTAAAAGGAAATTAATAAAATTGTGTCTCAAAAAGGAGAAAGCTAGAAGTGCATAACAATGAGAAAACTTGTGTAAAAATTTACTTGAATGACAGAGAAAACAATATAATATCATGTTAATGTAGAATTTAGGGAAGCTGCTTGTGCGGAGGCAACATTGGCTGAAATGTCTTGACAATGTGCAAATGGCAAACATTGATGTCACCGACTTTGGAAAAAGGAATCTCAATAGGGACTTGCTAACAGCTATAGTGGCCGTATCTAATGAAATTTGGAAGAATTATGTCATATTTGGAAGAAAGCAGTCATTGTACATTTTCATGCCTGACCAGAAAATTACGGCGCGAAATGAGGGAAGAAAGAAACTTAAAGCAGGGAAGCTGGCCCCATTATAAGGCTGCTGAGTACCGAGTAAGGAGGCTCATTGAAATAAATGTGCATTAAAGGTGAATCTGAACTACATAAAAGTATTAACAGTAAGAGAACTTAGAACTAATGCCGGCGTTATGGGGCCTTAGAGATTGAGCCTTTCACCCGCAACGTGTTTACCATGAACTCACGATTCAGTACTGTGGAAAAATATTTTGAATCTCCGTACACGTGACGTAAGTTATGAGTCCAAGTTATACGGAATTTTCAATAATATGTTTTTAAAATAATCTGTCCATCACGACTCTGTTTATCCGTGAAAGTAGCTGCATGTTTCGGTCACAATTGAATATTATCTGGCTAACCTAAGTATATGAAAGAAGGTAAAGTGCAGACGGGTCATTCTGAATTTCACTTTGCGTGATGCGAGATGTTCACAATTTTATGTTGTGTGCAGTTTGCAGTGTAATATAATTATACAATATAAACCAACAAAACACACCTATTCTAAATGAATATTTTAATTTTCAATTTAAAAAATTTATTTAGAAAAGGCGTGTTTTGTTTCTTTATGTTGCATTATGTTCGCAATTATTACAAAGATAATATTGTAATATCGCTTGGTCAGTCTGTAGGCTAGCTCAATGACGGGTTTTAGAGTTTCTAAAGCTAAGCCTGTTGGATAAACGTTTCGGATATTAATGTTTTAAGTACTTGTAAACGGCTTATGCGAAGAAAATGATAAAACACAATAAAGTAACTATATCTGTGAACCAGAACCTTGTCACAGAAGATGATAGTGTCTCAGATAAAGAAGAAATTCCACAAAATTTAAGGAAACCTGAAGTTCTTTACCACTTTCGGAGGAGTTCGAACCTGTTCCTACTCTCAGCGAGATGAATTTAGTTCGCATTGCTTCTGTTTCATCAAGTTTCTCCTACAATTCTTTGTTTTATAGCTGGACCCTTCCTTCAGGCTGTCCACCGAAACGTCTTTATGCGCTCCTTCTCTCCTCAATACCCGACACGTGCTCTTCCTGCTCATTCGCCTCGTGCTGATAAACAAGCTAATATATGGCGAGGAGTAAAAATTAAGCTAATCTTCTCCCTGTGCAGTTACCCCCAGTCTTCTACTACATCCTCCCTCTTAGACACAAACAGGCTATATTTCTTACCACCCTCTTCACAGATACCCTTCGCCTATGTTCGTTTCTCAGCGTTAAAGACTCCGTTTCATAACGGTATAAAACAACAGGCAAAGTTACAACCTTTCATACAAAAGACTATTGTGTATTTGGTAGCAGGCACCAGCCGGAATCCATTTGCTCACCTAATGACGTTTTGCATGCAATTTGTGTACTCTAGTGTTATTTAAAACTTAGTAAAATTGGACGTGTTTTTCCAAGGAAGTTTGAAAAATATAAGCATTTTCTAAAATTTAATTAAGTGATCCATCAAATGAGGTCATAGGCAATTAATTATACTACTAATTATTCAATTAGACAGATCACAAGTTTCTTCGTATCTCGACAGCTCCAAAGGGCTACGGCCTAATTACTGCCAAGGCTTCACGATTACATTCAGACACAACAGACTCAGTAGGACTCACCTGGACAGCGATCAGCCCGACGCGAAGACTTCTACCTGACAGCACACAACACTCACAACGGCCGTCCATGCTCCGGCGGGATTTGAAACCGCAATCCCAGCAAGCGAGCGACCGCAGACCCACGTCTTAGACAGCGCGGCCACCGGGACCGACAAATGGATCGTAATTACTGAAACTAAAATATTTCACCAGTCCCCCCCCCCCCCCCCTCTTTATTTTTACTAAAATTAAATTTTTGGAATTTTATTTTTTTTTTATCAAAATTTTAGAAAAAAAAAATTTTTTATATT
>Ga0123354_10018601_pt1 | contig 10898 bp, 8 predicted proteins | sample TergutLab28metaG_2_FD_97872 | JGI IMG/M metagenome (GOLD analysis project Ga0123354, IMG submission 97872) | Labiotermes labralis P4 segment gut microbial communities from Petit-Saut dam, French Guiana - Lab288 P4 | ecosystem: Host-associated > Arthropoda: Insects > Digestive system > Gut ... | reverse complement strand
GGATCGTGCGGATATCGCCGTTCGATTCATCCGGGAGGCGGCATACTTCTTTCTCATCCTTGGACGTGATGCCGGAGATCGACGACGACGTCACCGTGGACATAGACCCGGAAGATCTCAGGATAGACACATACAGGTCCAGCGGCGCCGGCGGCCAGCACGTCAACAAGACCGATTCGGCCATAAGGATAACGCATATACCGACGAACATAGTGGTGACCTGTCAGAACGAACGCTCACAGCACCAGAACAAGGAAATGGCGATGAAGGTGCTCAAATCAAAGTTGCTGGGACTGAAAGAGCGGGAGCATAAGGCGAGCCTCGCGGAGCTTCAGGGGGATTACAGCCAGATAACCTGGGGCAGCCAGATCCGCTCATACGTCTTCCACCCCTATACGATGGTGAAGGATCACAGGACAAACGCCGAGATGGGGAACGTTCAGGCCGTGATGGACGGGAAGATAGATTATTTCATAAACGAAAAACTAAAGCAGAAGGATTGATCATAAGATGGATATAAAAAGGACGCTGGCTAAAGAATTCAGCCTCAGGCCGGAGCAGGTGGAGAACACGGTGGCGCTCATCGAAGACGGCAATACGATCCCGTTTATCGCGAGATACAGGAAGGAAGCCACAGGCGGGATGACCGACGTGACGCTCCGGGACCTGGCGGACAGGCTGGCTTATTTAAACAACTTGGAAGAGCGGAAAGCTGAAGTGAAAAGGCTCATCGAAGAGCAGGGGAAGCTGACGGGCGAACTCGCGGCGGAGATTGAAAAAGCGGAAATCCTGCAGAGGGTCGAAGACCTTTATAAGCCGTTCAAACAGAAAAAAAGCACGAGGGCGTCAAAAGCGAGGGAAAAGGGGCTCGAACCCCTCGCCCTCATTTTCCTGGCGCAGGAAATAATGCCGGGTTCGATAGAAGAGCTGGCTGAGGGCTTTATCGACGGGGAAAAAGGCGTCGAGAACGCCGCCGAAGCGATACGGGGGGCGATGGACATCATAGCCGAGATCATCGCAGACGACCCCGAGATCACGGCCGCCGTGAGGGGTAAGACCCAAAAGTCCGGGGTGATAGTCAGCGAAGCCGCTGATCCGGAAGAAAAAACCGTCTATGACATGTACTATGAATATCAGGAGCCCGTTTCAAAGATACCGGATCACAGGGTGCTCGCCATCAACAGGGGCGAAAAAGAGAAAAAGCTAAAGGTCAAGGTCGCGCTGCCTGCGGATGAAGTGATAAAGATCATTGAAAGCGCGGTCATAAAAAACGGGGCGTCGATCTTTACAAAGCTGCTGGAAGAGACTGTCGCCGATTCATACAAGAGGCTGATGGCGCCTGCGGCTGAGAGGGAGGCGCGCAACGCGCTGACTGACAGGGCGGAAGCCGAAGCGGTCAAGATATTCGCGAAGAACACCGAGAAACTCCTGATGGCGCCGCCTGTGAAGGGGGCTGCCGTCATAAGCATCGACCCGGGCTACAGGACCGGATGCAAGGTCGCCGTTTTGAACGAGACAGGGAAACTGCTCGCCTACGCCACAGTTTATCCCACGGCGCCGAAACTCGATATCGCGGGGACGGAGGCGACGCTCAAAAAATTCGTGGAAAAGTACAACGCCGGCATAATAGCCATCGGCAACGGCACCGCTTCAAGGGAAACCGAAGAAGCCGTGGCGAATTTCATCAAAAAGAACAATTACAAGATCAGCTATACGATAGTCAATGAAGCGGGGGCTTCGGTCTATTCGGCGTCCAAGCTCGCCTCCGAGGAATACCCCGACCTCGACGTGACGACGAGGGGCGCCATGTCGCTGGGCAGGAGGCTTCTCGACCCCCTCGCCGAGCTTGTGAAGATATCCCCGAAGCACATCGGCGTCGGGCAGTACCAGCACGATATCAACCAGTCCAACCTCGATTCCGCGCTGGCAAACGTCGTTACCGATTGCGTGAACAGGGTCGGCGTGGATCTGAACACGGCGTCGCCGTCGTTGCTTTCCTATATCGCGGGGATAAACATGGGGATCGCTAAAAACATAGTGGCCTACAGGGAAGAAAACGGCAGGTTCAACGATAGGAAAGAGTTGAAAAAAGTGGTGAAGCTTGGTGAAAAGACATTCAGCCAGTGCGCCGGATTCATGCGCATTTCAGGAGGGAAAAACCCCTTGGACGGAACCTCTGTGCACCCAGAGTCATACGTTGCAGCCGAGACAATGCTCAAAAAATTGGGCTTGAACAAGGACGAAATATCGAAGGGCGGAGCGAGGGACGTGGAAGAGAGGATCAAGCAGGCGTACCCGGAAAAAGGCATGGAAAAGATCGCGGAGGAAATCGGCGTGGGAGCGATGACTCTGAGGGATATCATAGATGAAATAAAGAAGCCCGCGAGGGATCCGAGGGACGACGCGCCGCCGGTGGTTTTAAGGAACGACGTAAAGAGCATCGATGACCTGAAAATAGGGATGGAACTCACGGGTACAGTCCGCAATGTGGTGGACTTCGGCGCTTTCGTCGACATAGGGATCAAAAACGACGGACTTGTCCACATATCCGAGATGAGTGACAGATTTGTGAAGCATCCCATGGACGTGGTCGCCGTCGGCGATACAGTGAGGGTCAGGATACTCGATATCGACTACGACAGGCAGAAGACGAAGCTTACCATGAAGAAATGACAAAAGAAACGGGGGATATCTTATGATCCGTTACAATACGCTGATCGTGGAATCGGTTTGCCCTTACTGCTATGAAAAGACGACTCTGAAGATTCAGTTTCAATACGGCGAGGTCTGGGATCACACATACTTCATCAACGACGAGATAAAGTGGGGAAACGAAAACGCAGGGGTGCAAGGAACGAAACTGGTCGTTCTGGACGGAATCGCGGAAGCATGCGAGGTTTGCGACGAGACGGCTGACTACTCGATCATCGTTGAAAACGACGTGATAAAATCGGTCATGCAGAATCAGGGGGAGTATCAGTTCTTCGGCGCCGACGGTTATTTGGTGCTTGAAGATTGAGTATGACAAGCGATAGCAGGATAAGCGCCATGCCAAGCAATTTCACGGGGGTCAGCATTTCGTCAAATGCGATGAACCCGGCCGCGGAAGCGGTCATAGGTTCTACAAACGCTATTATCATGGCCCTGCCGGGCTCTGTTTTTTCAAGCCCTTTAAAATAGCATAGGGAGGGCAGCGTCGATATGAAGAAGCTGAGCATGAGCAAATATATCAAATCGACATGGTTTTCAACGATCAGCCCCGCGACTTTCCTGTAATCACAGAAGGGTATCATCAGTACGCCCGCTATCGTATAAACATATGCGCTTACGGCAAAGGGGCTGTACCCACGAAGCAACGCTAACTTGGCTAAAATGTTGTAAACCGCGTAGCAAAACGCGGCCCCGAGGCCCGTCGCGATTCCGATTGCGGGCGTCCCCGCGCCTCCGAAGAAGCCCACCGTCATCACGCAGCCCGTGAAGGCTATGAAGAGGGCGCTCAGCTTTTGCAGGGTTATCTTTTCTTTGAATATGGCGGCGGACATGATTATCACCATATAGGGCGAGGTATAAAGCAGCAGGGAAGCCGCTGACATGGTGATCATATCCACGGTGTTGAAGTATAATATGCTCATGAGCGCGTTCCCGAAACTCCCCATGCATATGAAGAGCCCGACGTCTTTTAGCCTCAGCGTCAAAACCTTTCTGTTCGTGACGGAGAGCAGCGTTAAAAGGCAAACGGATGTAAACAGGCTTCGGATAGACGTCATTTCGAAAGACGTGAGGCCTGAAGCGAAGAGCGGCCTTGTAAATATTCCCGTAGACCCCCAACAGACCGCTGCTGTTATGATGAGAAATTGAGAAGCCCTGTTCATGCCTGCCCGGCCTTTCTCGTGTTCAGGATGATAAGCGAAAGGAATATAAGTGCCATTCCGAGTATTCTTACGGGGGTAAGCATCTCTTTAAATACCAGGGCGCCGAGAAGCGATGATGTCAACGGCTCAAAAAAAGCTATTATCGAAGCCCTGCTCGGTTCTATCTTTTCAAGGCCCTTCTGGTAGAAGACAAAAGGGAAAAGGGTGATGAAAAATCCAAGTAACAACACGTGCGCCAATGTATTCCGGCTCGCGCATATGAGGGCGGCCATTTCGCGGACGCCGCAGATGGGGATCAGCACTGCGCCCGCGACGCCAAAGGTATAGGCGGTGACTGTATAAGGGTGGTAACTGCGCAGCGCGTACTTGCTCAATATGGTGTAGAGCGCGTAAAAAAACGCGGCTGTCAGGCCGGATATGATCCCGGGCGTGGATATCTTGGCGCTGTCGATCACGCCGACCGTCATCACACAGCCTGTAAAAGCGATCAGGAGGGCGCATACTTTCTGCGGAGTGATTCTCTCTTTAAAAAAAACAGCCGACATCAGCATGACCATGTAAGGCGCGGTGTATAAGAGAATAGCCGCTGCGGACAACGTGATCATCTCTATCGTGTTCATGTAGCACATGCTATTGATGGAAAGCCCGCAACCCAGACAGATGAAAAGCGGGATATGCTTGACTTTGACCTTCGCCTTGCTTGTGTCTGTCAGCAGCAGAAACGCGAAGAGGCATACCGAGGTGATGACGCTCCTTGAAGCCACCATCTGAAAATATGAAAACCCGGCGTCGAACAGGGGCCTTGAAGCCAGCCCCATGAACCCCCAGAGAAAAGCCGCCAACACAATAAACAATTGAGCCGGCTTATTCGCACTCATATATGTATCGCCTTTCCGCGCTTGAATTGCATATCATGAGCAGGGCGGTATAGTCAACCTCAAAGGATATGACGTCGCCGACCTTGTATTCGCCGCTGTTTTCCAAATCGATGACCGTGTGGTCGCTGGTTTGCCCCGATATCTTCACCCTGCCGTCCACAGGGCATAGGTTTTCAAAGGGAACGTCCTGCCTGCCGAAAGCGAGCAGGCCGCGCAGCCGGGCGCCTCTGTCGATAAACGTTTTATCCTGCATGAAAGCGTCTTTACCGGTTTCCCCGAAGGGCACTGTCGGTTTCCTGCTGACCTCGATCAATTCGGCTTTGTAGATGTAAAGGTCGGACAGATAAAGCAAAGGGTCGTGTTTTGAGTGATGGAACATGTCCAAGTATTTGCCGTCTATGTAATTCTGCCCGAACTCGTGATATCCACCTATTCGGAGATGATTTATCCTTTCGGGCATTTCACCTTTCTCAACTAAATGGCAGCTTGTGCAGTTGCCTCCGGAAAGGTATTTGAAACGCATTGACAGCCGTTTCTCTACTTCCTCCGCGACGCTTATGAAGAGTTCGGCGTTGGCGCGGGTGGGGATGACTGCTCCGTAACAATTGAAGTTTGTCCCAAGGCCGTATATTTCAATGCCCTCAAGTTTCATGGCGAGGTGCGTGAGATCAGTTATTTCGTCTATATTTTCAAACCAGACGCCTTCCCTTATATCACCCATGTCGACCATGAGCATGACCTGATGAGTTTTGCCCTGCTTAACAGCTTCACGGGACAATGCTTTCAGGACCGCCGGTTCGGAATTGAGCGAAATATCCGCGTATTTCACCGTATCGCCCGCCTCGTTCAGCGACGGGCTCCTTATAAGCGCCGTTTCGCACGGGACGGCTTTTATTTTTTTTAGGTTGCTCACCCTTGACTCGGCGACAACACGGATCCCGCCCCTGACAGCCGCCGCCGCCGTTTCGGGGTCGCCGTTGAAGACCTTGTTGACAGCCATGATTTCAATCCCGTTGCGGCCTAAGAACCCTACCTCGGCGGCGACGTTTTCCTGAAGTTTCAACAAATTTATTTCGATGGCCGGATAACTCATTTCAACGCCTCTTCATGCTTTTAATAGCTTTATATTGTATCATCAATCTTTACAAAACTCAATGAGAATAGTACAATAAGAACCACGAAAGTGGAGTATATCCGGTTGTCAGAGGGAGGGGAATATGGCAAAAATAAATACCGTGCTGTTTGATTTCGACGGGACGGTCATGGACACGAACGAAGTCATCATCGCTTCATGGCAGCATACGTTCATGACCATAGAAGGCAAGGAGCGGTCGGTGGGGGAGATATTGGAAACCATGGGTGAGCCCCTCGGGGTTACGATGTCCAAAATGTTTCCGGATCATGACGTAGACGAGGCCGTTGAAATTTACAGGGATTACCATAGGGACAGCTTCGGGGAGCGGATAAAGCTGTTTCCAGGCATGAAAGAGCTGCTCGCGTCGCTGAAAGGGAAAGGGTACAAGCTGGGGATAGTGACTTCGAGGCTGACCGGGACGACGATGGAGGGGCTTGAAAAATATGAAATAAGGGAATATTTCGACGCCGTAGTCACCTGTGACGATTGCGCCAGGCACAAACCGGATCCGGAACCGGTCAATATGGCCTTGAAAAAACTGGGCTCAAAACCGGAGGAGAGCGTCATGGTGGGGGATACGGCCTTTGACATTTTATGCGCTAAAAACGCTGGCGTAAAGTCAGTCCTCGTGGGCTGGGCGCTTGCGGTCAAGGAAGAAGAAAGGACGGGGGAGAACAACCCTGACTATATTATCGAAAACCCGGAAGACCTGCTTGAAATACTCGCGGAGGGCGATCAGGGTGCTTAAAGTTCATTTCGGCAGGGAAAGCGTGAATAAAGAACGGTATATGTTCGATCTCATAAAGCTGACGGAAGGAAGCGTCCTGTTGCTCGTACCGGATCAGTTCACTTTGCAGGCGGAAAAAGAAGCCTTTTTCTATCTCGGCGTCAAGGGTCTCATGGGCGTTGAAGCGCTCAGTTTTTCAAGGCTGGGCGCAAGAATCATAGCCGAAACAGGAGGGAGCAGGCGGGCGCCGATAGACGAACGCGGGAGATACATGCTGATAGCGAAGCTCGCGGCGGAAAACAGGGACGCCCTGAAATTGTATAAAAACAGCAGCGGGACGGTATCATTCGCGCAGATGGCAAGCGACCTGATCTACGAGATGAAGCAGTACAACACAGGGCCTGATGAGCTTGCGGAATTGATCGCCTCGCTCGATGAAAACTCGATACTTAGCCGGAAACTGGCCGATATCCGGCTCATATACGGCGAATACGAAGAGTTCGCCAAGGACAAGTATATGGACGGCGAGGATTATATCGAACTTTTTACTTCAAAGATATGCGAGTCGGAATTGGTATCTCAAAGCGTCATATGGATATACGGGTTCGATTATTTCACGCCTAAAAACATGGGCCTGCTGAAGTCGCTGATGAAACATTCGCGTGAAATGAACGTCATGCTGACCTGGGATGACGAGCCTGACAGTGAAATATTCGGGCTGACCGGCGAAATGGCGGACAGGCTTGAACGTCTCGCTGCGGAAACAGGCGCGGGGTGCCGCCAGATAAAGGCGCCGGATGAATACGGGAAAGGAAAGGAGGAAAAATCCTCCGGCCTGATTGCGGTGGAGAGCGGGCTGTTTTCCACGCCGGCGAAGCCGCACGGTGATGCGGAAGGCGTCACCCTCGTAAAATCGGCGAACATATACAGCGAGATAGAGTCGGCGGCGGCCTATGTGACCGGCCTTGTCAGGGATCGCGGGCTAAAGTACAGGGACATAGCGATAATATGCAACGACATGGATGAAAGGGGAGGGATCGCCAAGCGCGTTTTTTCTGAATACGGCATCGAACTGTTCATTGACCGTAAAAGAAGTTTGTCGCAGAACGCGGGGGTGAGGTTAATAATTTCCCTTTTAAGCGTCGTTATAAACGGGTATCGAAGCCCCGACATTTTCAGCATGCTTAAAACAGGGATGACGGATATCGCCGATTGGAGCGTCGAAGAACTGGAAAATTATTCCATCAAATATAAAATAAAAGGGAATATGTGGAAAAGCAGGTTTCAGAAAGGCAGGGAAGAATACGGTGAGGATTTCCTCGGGCTTGAAGCGGTCAGGGAGGAATTGGCGGAATTCGTAGGGAAATTTGAAAAGCCTTTCGCAAAAGCGAAGACGGCGGAGCAAAAAGCGAAAACCCTGTACTGCTATTTGAGCGAAACGGCGAGGCTGCCGGACAAGCTGGAAAAAATGGCGGACTTGGAAAACGAGCGTGGGTTGTATGAATTCGCGGATGAAACGGCTCAGACCTGGAAGGGCGTAATAGACATTCTCGATCAGATCGTGGAAATAATGGGGGATGAAGAACTGGCGCCGGGGGATTTCGCTGACATCCTGCGGGTCGGGTTTGAATCCGCAGAGGTGGGAGTGCTGCCGCCGACCGCCGACGGGCTTATCTTCGGCACTATGCAGAGGATGAGGCTCGGCAGGATAAAGGCGCTGCTCGTGCTGGGCGCCAATGAAGGGGTGCTGCCTGCGGCGATGGCAAAGGAAGGGCTCCTGAACGACGATGAAAAAAACAGGCTGTTAGCGCGGAATGTTGAAATATGCAGAAGAGAAGATCTGCGCCTCAAAGAAGAGCGGCTTGCGATTTACAAGAACTTGTCGAAACCCGAAAGATTTTTGTGGATGAGCTATTCTGTTTCAGACAACGATGGCGGCAAGCTCAACCCATCGCCCGTATTCGATAAGATAAGGGAAATATTTCCTTCGCTAATCGTTCAAAATGATATCGTCAGCGGAAACGATTGCGCCGACCTGATACAGTCGGGGAAAAGCGCGCTGGCGCATATGGCGGACGCGCTGCGCGAGTCGGTCGCCTACGGCGGGCGGCTTTCGCCAGAATGGCTGCACGCGGCGGACTGGTACAGGGAAAACGACGCCCGGAATTACGCGCTGCTCATGGACGGCCTGTTTTTTAAAAACAGCGGTGACAAGCTTAGCGCCGGGCTCATAGAAAAATTATACAATAAAGAACGAAAAGACATGGTAGTCAGCCCGTCGAGGGTCGAAAGATATGGGAAGTGCCCGTTCTCATTTTTCGTGGGATACGGGCTCCGTCCCGATGAACTGCGCGTATTTGAAATCGCGGGGCGGGAGATCGGCGACATATATCACAATTGCATAATGCGGTTTTCAAAAGAACTTACCGAACCCGGCGTGGAAATAACCGGGCAAGGGTCAAGGTGGATGAGCATAACCCGCGAGGAATGCTCCGGGCTGATCGATTCGTTGATAGACGATGAAGCCGGAACTTACAGGGAAGGCGTCTTTAAGCTAGGCAAAGAGGAGGAGTACAGGACCGGCAGGATAAAGGAGGTTTGCGGCGAAAACGCTTGGACGCTTGTGCAGCACGTAAGAAGCGGGAGCATCAGGAGCATGGATTTTGAAGTGAAATTCGGGCGGTCAGGGGCGCGAATCCCGCCGATCGAGATGGAAATCAGCGGCGGAAGGAAAGTGTTGATCGAGGGTAAGATCGACAGGGTCGATACGCTTCCGGACGGCAGCATTAAAATAATAGACTACAAATCCGGCAGAGAAAAATTCAGCGCCGATGAAGCGAAAGCGGGCTTTAGGCTGCAACTCATGCTGTACCTTGCGGCGGCGCAGATGCAAAAGGCCATGCCTGCGGGCGTTTTCTATTTCACCATAGAGGAGAAGGCCGGAACAGGGCGCATGGACGGGGTCGCCGTCGACAGGGCCTCTGTGATAGACAGCATCGCTGGGGATTTTCAGGATTACTCAAACATAATACCGGTCAGGAAAATGAAGGATGGCAGCGTGAGGGGGAACAGCACCGGAAACCTTTTGAGCGAAGAGGAATTCAAGGAACTGCAGGATGCGGTGGATAATAAAGTCAGAGCCCTTTGCGATGAGCTAATAAGCGGCTACATAGATATACGCCCGAAACGTTCAAACGGCATGACAGCCTGCACGTATTGCGAGTACGGGGGCATTTGCGGCTTCGACGTCAGTTTTGACGGGTTTAAATACGAAAACATTTGACGCGTATCATATGCGAGCGGCTGCTGTGTAATCTGCCGTATGCGGAGGGGAAATGATATGATGGTGACATTTCTGTTATTTGCTTATGCCGCCGGATGGTTTATCCTGTTAAAACATCTGATCAACAAAGGGGCTGGCGTATTCACAGGGTGGAATTATAAATTTGACGATTCTGTTAAACAAACCATTGTATACATACCCGAGCCCGGGTATTATTCCATAAATATCAAGCGGAACAATCCCTTCTCGTTTTTAAATAGACGCATCATTGATACCGACTGCTTCCCAAAGGATGATTTTACAGTACATAGGGCGGCTCCGGGTGAAACCGCCCAATATTTTTATAAATCGGGGATAAATTTGAACAAAGGTTTTATGCGCGACTCCACGCCTGTTGGATATTTTGAAGCGCGTGATTCCGGCGAATATCTTATCACAAACATGAGGGGCGGACAATTTCCCAACAAGGAAGAGTTCATCATACAGGAATACATATCAGAAAAGAAAAAAGGGATGTTGCTGTTCGGAATCATCATGAGCGTGGCGAACGTTATCCTTGGCATTGTTTTTACCGGCTTATCCATGGTTGAGCGATAAAAAAGACATAGGACTGAAAATAACGGAGAAAATGCCGGGCTGGTCATAATAAAATCCGAAATACAAAAAATCAAGTTGAAATATTCTTGAATATGTGGTATATAGTATTAGTGGTTCAACTCTGAGAAACATCATATGCGCCACCGTGGCTCAATGGCAGAGCAGCGCATTCGTAACGCGCAGGTTGTGAGTTCGATTCTCACCGGTGGCTCCAGAAAATCCTTGGAATTTCAAGGGTTCTTACTTAGCAAGCGGCGCTTTTTCCTAACAGGGCCGGGTGTTCCTAACAATTCCGCTAACATCTCCTAACAATCCGGTTCCCCGCGTTGTCAGCCCATGGCCGCCATCACGAGCATCCTGAGCATGGCCGGGTCTTGCTTGAAGAGGCTGATCACCTCGCATAACG
>Ga0123354_10018599_pt1 | contig 10898 bp, 4 predicted proteins | sample TergutLab28metaG_2_FD_97872 | JGI IMG/M metagenome (GOLD analysis project Ga0123354, IMG submission 97872) | Labiotermes labralis P4 segment gut microbial communities from Petit-Saut dam, French Guiana - Lab288 P4 | ecosystem: Host-associated > Arthropoda: Insects > Digestive system > Gut ... | reverse complement strand
TCTCAGTATTAAACCAACTTGATGCACAAAATTTGTTTCACAATAAGTTTTATTTCATGCCTCTACATGTTTCGAGCACATGTGCTCATCATCAGGAGGTCAAAATTGCATTACACGTCCTCTGGTATCATCACACCTGTATCATCACACTTATAGGTGTGATGATACCAGAGGCTGTGTAATGCATGTGCTCGAAAAATGTAGAGGCATGAAATATAACTTAATTGTGAAACAAATTTTGTGCATCAAGTTGGTTAAATACTGAGATAAATATCCTTATTTTATGTTATCAGTTAAGGACACTAGCAATAGAGGAAGCCTTGTGTTTGCGCATGGAAAAAGTAAATTACCGCGGTTTATTTGTACATCTGTATTGTATAATTTTTGTTTTGTATATCCTACTATAGTATAAAGTTGTGTTTGAAGTCTGGTATACAGGACGTGCCGCAAACATTTACACTTATGTATTGTACCGACAAATGCAAACTGGTAAAATATGCTTTAACATACATCATTAATCACCTAAATCTCTCGTTCACCTTTGCGACCATCGCCGGGGAGCTTTACAAGAACAAAGATAAAAAGTAAACGAATTGCCGAATTGCATTTGTTTTTGGTGGTGGCTCTCTTATATGGTTAATTTGTCCTACTCCTTCTATAATTTGCTTACCTTATTATTTGAAGAAGGTACTGTGCTACAAATCGGAAGGTCGCTGGTTCGATCCCAGCTGGTGTCAGTGGATTTTTTATTGACATAAAATCCTTCCGATCGTACTATGGCCCTGGGGTCGACTCAGCCTCTAATAGAAATGAGTACCAGGAGCATTTCCTGGGGGTAAAGGCGGCCGGTGCGTAAGGCTGACAACCTCACCACCATCCTGTGCCATTTTCACGAAATCTGGGAGCCTTAAATTCCTGGAACCCTCTGGGCCTGTCCAGGCCTGTAAAGGGACTGCTTTATTATTTGAAGTTTCTTGCATTGTTTGTTGTGTTTATTGGTGGTTGGGTTGGTTATGAAATTGTTAGATTTGTTTTAGGTGAAAAATTGTTTTCTACATTTTTTATAACGCTTCCTCGTTTTCTGGTTCTATGTGATTTATACTTTTTTTTTACTTATGGTGTTTCTTTTGGCCCTTTGGAGTTTGGTTATAGGGTTACAAGGGCTTTTGATTCTGGTTGGTTAGAATATTTTGTTGGTCAGGCTATATATTGAATTATTTTTAATCTTGGTAGGGCTAATCAGTGGTTTCAGTATAATATTTTAAAGGTGTTTTTAGGTTGTGATTGTAGTGATTAGCCCTTTAAAGACGAAGCGCAGTCTGCTTTATTTTAAAGGCCCAGTTCGTACCGCGCTGTAAACACTTTTCTTCTCTGTTGAAAAATCAATCAGTTTATGCTGTAATTGGCACAAGTCGCTGTTTGTTTTTAGAAGAATAAAAAATATTTAAAGTGTGGGCAGAGCGTACAGTTGTTGAATGTTATACCTTGTTAGAGCATCTCGTAACCAGTAGGCTTCACAAGGCTAAGTCAGATGCTTCCTATGATTGTAAAGTGTCATTATTCATTGTTAAAAACAGATAAAACTTTTACATTGTTGTTAAAAAATAGATAAAACTGGTTCTGGCGACCGGAACATGTAGGTGACCGATAATATATGTGAAAGCATATTTTATCAGTGTACATTTGGTGGTTAACCAGATAAGTTCTTTAATGCAAGAATACGGAACATATTAAATGCCAGAAGTCATGTTCTTTAGCTCACTTTATATCGATTTAACCAAACATACGTACATACGACATTGAACGGTTGCGGGTGTATCTTCTTGTTGTTTCAGGTACTCTACGTGTTTAACACAATGCGTCCTCCACACATTGCGCAGGCCCCTTCTTGAGCCGATAGCCAAGCCAAGTTAAGCGCCGGCCAGTTCATGCTGTGTAAATTCCCGAAAGCCTAAGAACCATCATTATGAAACTGCTACGTGTTATAATAACTTAATTAATATCTCTCTGTCACTCAGTATTAATTACATGTTATGTACAGGTGCAAAAGTTACAGAACCTGCAAATTCCTTCACGTTTCAGTACGTAGCACAGTTTTCGCTCCTTAAAACGTATCTCGCATTATCTTAGTAAACATTCACCTTCGTATATACGTATTTTGCAAAGTTCGTTGTAATTTAACGAAATCAACGTTCTTCCAAAGTATGGCAGATTCGTTCTGGAACATTGTAAGATCGCCTTGGGTGAATATTTTGTATACTGTGTTTCCTACCCGTCACAAAACCGCCACTGGCTGATTGCGTCGTTGCTGGCTGGTGAGGATGTCCTCCTCATTCACTTACTTACTTCACTTACTCCTTGTTAATATGTGTGTAAGTAGCTGCCATATCAATCTCCTGTCTTCTCCCCTCCTATTTTATTCTGTCTTGCTTCGTCTTCCATGTCAACAAGTCTTGTTGTTCATAATGCAACATACTGCGATATTAAACAGGGCGAATTCTCCTTGCTCTTGAATCATTTAGACTTCAGAGCAAAACTTCCTGTTTAGTCAGTAAATGAAAGCAAGTGTCTGTATGAGGGTTATGGAGCCAGGATTTCAAATAGACAGACAGGCTTATATGTCGCTCAAACGGAACTGAAACTAATTTTCTTAAAGAATTTGTACTGCAGGATAGTTAATTGTTCTTCATCAAGCCATCGTCACAAAACAAGTGTAATACCGACATGATACGAAATTTATGTGTGACGTAACAACGAGGCGCGTTCAGATCTTCGCATCCTGAAACCGCTCCGATGGTCATGCCGTTTGATCTACTGTGGTCGTATATATGTTACCATGTACAATTTTACACATATTACAGAATTTCATTTCTATTATTGTACTCTGTTCTTATATCTCTCCGCAGGTACTATTATTTATATATAAAATTGTATTAAATGTATCGATCATGCTTAATATCAACTTTTCACCCCGTCATAATATTTTATATTTGCTGATTAAAAAATGTTTGTATGTGATTTGAAAGTATATTCATAATGGATTTGTAAGACATCGAATGTCATAATTCTGGATGTAATCACTCAACGTTAAGCATTATGTTCGCACAAGTTTTCTTAATTTTGCTCCATGTAAGTCATATGAAGAAATAAAGTACATTGCTATCGATCAATGTCGATAATCGATTAATATCGACGTCAACCATAGTTCAGTTAATAACTAAAGTAGCCATAAACTACATAGATCTTCATTCCAAGTGTCTACTATTTTGTGCGTATTAAACTAAACATGATTTATCTCGACAGATTTTAAAACAACCTTTTACAGCATATATATATATATATTCCTCCCCTCCCCCTCGAAAATCGTCGAGCTGTTCCATGCTGGCGGACGGACGCAAAGACAGAAGTAATAAATCTAGTGGTTAAATTCTGAATCTTTTCGAACGTGTCTGAAATGTAACCATAGAACAGTCACTCTGGAGATAATAATAGCCGTTTATCTCTTCAAGAACCTTGCCAGCCGTCACATGACCCGAAACTTCACGACGGTGCTCCAACCATCAGGCCACTACACCTTGTCACACCAACATGTATTTGGCCCACACATATGCGCTATTTATTTAATATCCACATTAATATTATCTCCTTTCTGTGCGACTATGTGACCAAAATTACTTTTTTTCAAGTTTTCCCCTCAAAGAAAAAGAAATTTATATATGTAAAAGAGGGGAATGTTAATTTCATGTATATAATTTATATATTTATATTAATGTCTGTAAGACATTTGAGATGCTGTCAGTAGAAGGGAGACGCTTCGTATATCCGTTACTGCACCCTGCCTCTCACCTCGTCTTCCAGATTTCCTCCTCATAACCATTACTGTCTGTCAAGATTTGAAATGTGTTCGTCTCAAGTACATTTAGTATACAGAGGAGTTAAGTTTCAGCAGCCATCAATCAGATCATCCGTATGGCTATCCCCTTATGTGAACATCCCATTTCTCCTCCCTACATGACAAAGTTAAGTGTGCTACGTGCAAGAACGTCTTGAAGAAATGTCTAGACGTTGAAATGGCTAGATATGGGCAACGTTAATACCCACTACCTTAAGGATTTAAACAATTAATTGCAGAAAGAATTCACGACACCCACTTTTTGCAGTCGGTTCAATTAAAGTAATGAGATAAGCAAACCTATTAGGTTACTAGTACTACACAATTTTCTGAGACATATCTGAGCAACATTATCATCATCATCATCATCATCATCACCATCATCATCGTCGTCGTCGTAATTCTGTAGTCTGTCTTACGACAGGTCCATAACCTCTTCCAAAGCAAGTTCTCCACAGAGTGCGAACCAACGCTTCCTCTTTTAATTTCCTGCATCCTGTCATTTCCTTAAAGTCACCCAATAGCTACTTACGTCGTCTTCCTCGTCTTTCCGTCACTTCTATCCTTTCCTTTTTCTTTCTTTAAATAGCGTGTTTTAGAAGGCAGTTCCTGTGCAGGTTGTGACCAATCCAGTTAGCCTTTCTTCTGTTTATTGCATGTAGAATATTTATTTCCTCGTTTACTCCTCATAGTGATATATATGTATATATTCTCTATAAATAATCTCCATCATTCTCCAGGGCATTTTCTAACATCCTAGATTTTAGAACGAGAAAGCGTAGCTCACTAGAGAAAACTCCGAGCTGGAAACCCACCCATTATCGGTCGTCCTTAATTTTTCGCTCAGTAAATCCTCAATTACCTTCTATCGTTGTTTCAACTATGTACCTATCCACACTTCTTCCTTTTCTAATTAAGAAACCTTTGTCATGGATTCGCAATAAGCAATCTTCCTTTAGTTTTGTTTTATAAGGTTGTTCATTATTTATGTGTATAAACATTTGTGTTGTTTGTTAGATGAAAATTTCTAAAAAGTGACATAACATTTGCTTTTGATCACATTACACACACCATGGTTATTTTGAGACTAGTAATGTGAAAATAGAACATTACATAGGGTAATCCTGTGTAACCACATTACAGTCTAACAATCATGCCTTAGAAAAAGCTACTTTTAAGGCCTCATATGAATTGTTGTCACTATAGCAAATTTCATGGAATTTGCTATAGTAGAATTAAACTGATTATTACAGAATGCATGGCAGATTTAGTAAGTGCCGTCTGATATCAGACATGAATTTGTTTCAGGATGTTCTTGTTGTTCATAATTTGTGACCTGCCTTCTACTTTGTTTGTTAATGAAACTGGCATTTCGGTAGGTCCCGGGATGTTCAAGTGACTGACTGTATGTTTTGTATTACTCAAGTTGCAATGGTAAATCAGTCCGGTTACAGGCCTGGAGTGGCACAGAAGGCGCCAGGAAGTTAAGTTTCCCAGATTTCATGACAATGGCGCAGGATGGTAGTAATGTCAGTCTTACGCACCGGCCGCCTTTACCCCCAGGAAACACTCCTGGTACTCATTTCTGTTAGAGGCTGAGTCGACCCCAGGAACATAGTGCGGTCGGAAGGATTTTCTGTCAACGAAAAATCCATTGACACGAGCTGGGATCGAACCAGCGACCTTCCGATTTGTAGCACAGCACATTAACCACTGTGCCACCGCGAATACTCGAGTTGTACGGCATTAAAATTATCGGGCATTGCAAGCTACGTTGTAAAAATAGCGTTTAGAAGTAAACATCGAGTAAAATCAAGGAAGTTTATGTCTGTGGAATATGACAATCATGTAAGGACGTAAGAAGTGAACACAAAAGTTTTACAAAGGCAGCTAAATGGAAGCGGTAACGTGGAAGGTTTAAATCAAAGTAAAAGAAAGTAGCCATATTGTTGTCAGATAAACAGGACGTGGTTCAGCTGATGGAAAAAAGGGTTATATCGCAGGCATTTGTGTCGAACGAGATAAGAAAAGTTTTATTTCGAAAATATATATAAAATTGTCCCTTCTGATCCAATGTAAGTGTTGTTGTTGTTGTTTTATGTGCTTTACTAAAATTGGAAAAAAAACGATCATTGGCATCATGTCCATCCGTCTGTCCGCATGGAACAAATCGGTTCCCATTGGACGGGCTTTAATGAAGATTGGTACTTAAGTGTTTTTCGAAAATCTGTCAAGAAAAGTCAAGTTTCATTAAAATCTGACAAGAAAAACGGGTACTTTACCTGCAGACCGCTCCATATTTACGATAGTGTCTCCCCCAATTCCTCTTAGAATGAGAAATGTTTCATACCAAGTTTGTAGAGACAATCAAGACACACGTTTATTGCCAAGAATTTTATTTTTTTTTTCGAAAATCGTGCCGTTGTGAGCTAAGGTAGAAAAATACGGTACAGCCAGGCAGACCACAGATGACAATATAATAAGGCACATGGATGTATCCTGATGGATAACGAAGGATACAGACACATCTTCAGAATATATAATATTTATTGATTTTCGACGGCTACAATGGTTACGCGAACGCGAACCAATTTTTATTTGTTATACGTACATTGCTAGCGGTACACGTCCACATTTTGAGTAGAAGTGAATTCAGAAAACTGTTTCTGTAAAGTAACATGGCGCTGGGTTCAGATTGCATTCAAGTATTGTGATATTTTTGCATGTAGCACACAGCTGCGTGCAGATCGGTCATGATGGCCAGTAAGCATTATTTCTTCTCTTGTTAAGAATTCGAAGATTGAAACAGACCACTCATTTCAAATCTGGTGACAAGCTTTAAGAATGCGTGGAACTATTCGTCCATATTCAATATGTTTTCATGATGTTGTGCTAAGAACCTTCCTATTGTATTGTCACTACATAACTGAAGCAGCAGATATTCTGAATCACCAAATCTAAGTCTGTGAAACCTGAACTGCACAGTTCCAACAGAGAACGATTGATGGTGGCATGACTTCTTAACAATTAACGTAGGCAATTAGCCATATTGTTACGGACAGTCTGTAAAATCCCTAGTAAAATTAAGACATCAAATCAATGAACGTTATCTTACTAAGGTGTTATAATAATCGTGACACCATTTCTAAACTGTCACATATTCACGACTACTTAACAGACATTTCGAAATGGGCTACACGCTTATTGCTTTTACAGAGGATGCCGCATTTTGTAGCTAAGTATTAAGTGCCAGTACATGTAACGCTCTTCACCATGTAACCTATCGTAAATTGCTTCAACTATATTCATTGCTACTTTAATTACCTAACTTAGCCCCTGGTCTAAAATTAAATAAATTGAGAGACAGTCAATTGAATCAAGACGTCGTGAATATATTACACAATTCTTTTGTATCCTGCACAGGAACTTTTTATTTTTGTTACCGTTAAAATAATGTGTTTTGAAAGAGGACGACGCCTACTCGTCGTTCATTTTTATTGTTATACATTCCAATGATGCCCAAAGACAATTTTTCCTCATCTCTCCCTGTTCTGTTCTTATTAATAGGTCCATGTGATATATCACCCATTTATAGTTAGTTCCACGAAGCAAAAGGACCAGCACCTGTGCCGAAGTAGATACATCGTACTGCCGAATCTCAGAGCGGTACGTGGATCAGCCACTGCCGTCATACTGCTAATGTTCTAACGTAAATATAATAAGATTTTTGAAGCCAGGTTATAAAACCAGAGCAGATGCAAATTTGTCTCAGCTGTTTTTCATATTTCTCAGTAAAACTGGAAATTTTTTAACAGTAATCATCTAGTACTGAAGGTCCTGATGTGCTGTGTGTTAAAAGACTTTAACCAGCGGTTAAAGTTCTGTTAAAATTATATTTATTTTTGTTGTCACTATTAGGGACCAAAAAACTCGCACTTGGAAGGCACTTTTGTATACAGTAGGTCCAAAATAATCATGTGGTTACAGCATTGTGATAATATTACGAACAGATATTGCGTAAAGTATTCAAAGGTAAATTAAATTGGACGGCATCAAAACGAGATAAAATCTCTTCCTTTATTTTAAGAGATGTTAAAATAGTCCTTAAGATAATAGAAAAACATTGAAATAATTTCGAGATAAATTAATTAAGTAAATTAAATTTTTTATGATAACGCAGAGGAATAGCGTGGGACTGTAAGTGGGAGGAAATAAACAGATTAAAACAACAATATGAAAATATTTTATTTAGAAAAGGATGGCCTCGTTTAAAAAAACAGTTTAAATTCTTGTGTAAACATTTCGCGATAAGTTATAACAATGTTTGCAAAAACATGTAACACTGAGAAACCTTGTATTTTACCAACTCAGTTTATTCATGTATTTTTTATGATTTCCGGAACAAACAACTTTCTTTAACATGAGAAATCCCTTTCTTCATTAACAGATCGCAAGTATATGCATTAAATCAGTCACATAACGATACTAGTTTTATCAGTCTATTTACCGCAAAAGTAATGCATATACTTGGAACAATCAACGGCTATTTCTCTAAATATCATTAAAACGATTGGTTTTGGTACCGGACATGGGCTTCTTCTATGTGATGTGGGGAAAATAATTTTTGTATATTATGTACGTGAATGTCAATCGTCAGATTTTCAATTTAAGTCAATATTTTATACTTTTATACATTATACAATTCATTATAATTTACATTTAAATTAACTGGCTGTAAAGTTAAAGTTGTTTCTTGCCCCTGTACAGGCCATGAAGGTGTATGTGGGATTAGAGGTATATTCCACTGATTACTAACTGCAACATTACATGGAGGAAGGTGATCAACTCCACACTCCGGCCGCTTTATCCCCAGGGAAAAAAGCTGTTACCAATTGAATGGGAGGCAGGATGGACCACAGAGCTGATCTGGACGATTTTGGAGTAGATAAAATCTCTTGTCCGTGAAGGAATTCGTTTCCCCGACCTCCCACCCAGTAGCTGGTCGCTATACAGAACAATCTGTACCAGTTTCCGCTTAATTTATTACGTACCTTAATTTTGAGCAATCCCTAATTTTTCTGAGTAAATGCAAAGCCGCGAAATAATTGACGCGGATTGTAAATTTATAGAGTATTTAATTGGCAACTTAAGTCACGATATGTGCATTATTGAACTCCAAGTTGTGAAATTATTTTATGACGGACGACTGCGACTGAGCGATTCCCTCGTAAGCAGGGCCCACTAATAACTGAGTTTGGAAGTGCTGTTTTGTCCCTATTTACAAAAGTAAATTCTTCGTGACTCATTTTGACGTCTTAATGTTACATCCCATCTTGGGGACAAAGTTGTTGTGGGTTATGTAGCGTATAGCCAGTGTGTTGGATTGAGCAGGCTGGGAATCCGCAAACATCAAGTCTAAGATCCTTTTCTTTCTGATCTCTCGTCTTTTCAATAAGGTTTTCACAGCATGAGGTGAGAAGCAAGAGCAGAAGAATTAGACGACATTGATCAAAAGACACATAACAGGCAACTATTGATGGCTTAGGTACTGCCCTAAGCAGCGAATTTCGAACATAAGTTCTTTAATATATCACACGAACGTGTGCTAAGGAGCCACCACCGGTGTAAATTAAGTAATATAGGCTTAGCTGAAACTATCAGCGAATTGCGCGTTTCTTCGTTAAGCATCGCGCTTTCAGGCACTAAGAAGCCAGTGTTTATGACATTCATGACGGGTGTCGCGACATTGAAGAGCCTCTCAACTTGGTATTTTAACTGCTTAAACTTAACTTGAGAGTTTTTGATAATTTTGACATGGGACAAACACTGGCCATATTTGATATAACCTCTAAGACAGGTGTTTGGGAAATAAGAGATTTTTATTAACCCATTAAAATTCAATGGTTTCTGTATGTTCCACCTGCTTTAGAGTTAAATGTCTTTGCACTTTGCACGAAGGGAGTAAGCTGTGTGTAACTTTCGTATGTTTCTGGGCAAATAAAACCCGTTAATATGTTAAACAGCACTAACAGATTAATCTCTGTGGGTGTGATGGAGGGATTATATTTTTGTATATAAGTGAGCTTAATGTGTCAAAAGATATAACAAGGATATAACAATGAGTGTGGCAATGACGCTGAATAACAGTTAAATGTTTGTGACTTGCGTGTTCTAATCATATTTTGAATTCTTATATACATATCGGACATATCTACGAGTGACAATATCTGCCAGTAAAAGTCCATGATTACCCTAAATTACAGCATATTAAGGCGAGTGATTTTGAAGTTTGTTTACTGTTGTTTACAGAAGGCGAATGCGTTGTCAGTTATGTAACATTGGTGACTGCATAAGACATAATATCATGTGAACAGACTGGGTACCTTCATTGATTCTGTTGTCAAGGTGTAGAGGTAATTCTGTGCTCAGTTTGGCCACAGTTTTCACCAATTCGGTCCACATATTTTTCTCCTGTGTTTTTGCGAAGATACTGTTATGTCCGCAATTAGAAGTCTGTTTACGGCACTCCATTTGTAGGTAAAAGTTTTTTGAGAAGTATTTTTTGTGTGTCATAGAATTTTTAAATAAAATGTGAGGCTGTACATTTTTTACTTTCGAGTTAATCTTAGTTTCGTTTTTTTGGATCCTAGGTTTGGAACTACGTTCGAGGAAACAACAGAAGTCTGGAGAAATATTCATTTTAAATTTTTTCAGTACACTGAATGTTATTAGAAAAACAGAAACAAGTGTAAATTGATGGGAGGGTACACGGATCGTGAGATGGGGAGGATACAGTGTTTTGGTAAGGAAACCTGACACAAGGAGACAGTTTAGAAGACTTATGTTCGGATGAGAAGACAGTATCAGAGTTAATTTTTTATTTTTATTGTTACGCCGTGCATGTTGTCGAGTTATTCAATTATTACACCAACCACTGCACATACATAAAATTTATATATGTTCAGTGGTTGGTGTAATAATTGAGTAAACAAAGTGAGTCTTAGAG
>Ga0123354_10018598_pt1 | contig 10898 bp, 4 predicted proteins | sample TergutLab28metaG_2_FD_97872 | JGI IMG/M metagenome (GOLD analysis project Ga0123354, IMG submission 97872) | Labiotermes labralis P4 segment gut microbial communities from Petit-Saut dam, French Guiana - Lab288 P4 | ecosystem: Host-associated > Arthropoda: Insects > Digestive system > Gut ... | reverse complement strand
GAAGTGGTTCGAATCAACGCCAACAAATACAAAAACCGCAGCTCTGAGCACAGTAATCAACTGATCAGAGCTCTCTTCAACCCCCTAGCTGACAGACGACTCAAACGATTATGGCCGGAAGACAGCTCAATAGCACAACTCCAGTGAACCACCGATGGATGGTGCCTGCTTCACGACCTTTTATTTTCTCAACCTTACTAATTGCTCTAACTAATTGAGTAGATTGTAATTTGCAATATACAATTAAAAAACTTGCCATTGCTTCAAACGGGCGAGAAAATAAGCTTGTGTTTCAGTTTTTTTAAGAGTTGCGCTGAAGGCGAAAGTAAATGGCAAGCATTGGATAGAAGAATGGATTTTAAACAAAAGGAATGTAGACCTGCCCATCGCACAAATTTCTGGGAAATGTTTTCCACAGAATGCTGCAGGCACTCCAGCACCAACATCCTTGCTAAATAAAGAACAAAAAATATCGCCCTCTATTTTTGTAGTCAATTGAAGCATTCGTGCTGCACGTTAATTTAATGAAGCCGTGCGGGAAGCGGCACTTGCTGGATGCATGTCAAATATTTACACTACACTCTCTCCCACGCCTTGCGTGTATTGGTGTAAAATATATTCAGACTATTTACGACTATTTTTCCGCCGTTCCGGAAGCCACTAGACCTCGAACCAAAGAAAGTATACACATGGTCCTTAGTTTGTTTACTGTTCATAGAATTTCTTTGTGTAACTTTATTGGAAAATTCGCATGTTCAAGTAACAGCCAAGTTGTAAATAATTTCGCAACACCAGAACAAGTTTATTACTGAAGGAACTGATGACTGAAATGTATTGTTTTTGTGCCTCAGACGGACAAGTTAAAAGTTGAGGGTTGTTTGATCGTGCATCTTCCTCATGAAGTTAAAAATTGTCCTCAACCCATAACACTCCTGGTGTTTTTGCTCTGTTGTTTGCCATCGTCTCCTCCGCCCAATGAGTATTTTGACACAGTAGTATTTCCCCTTATCTCAGCAGCAGATTAATAATTAACCGTCATCGAGATATTGTTAGAGAGGAAATTTACAGTCAGTGTCCCTTCAGTATTGGTACTCAACTTTTACAATGGGTTGTCCTTGGTGCTCGAAGCTTAGTAGTTTCTTCAGCCTCATCTCGAACCTCACAGACGGCATATTTTGTCTGTTATAATTACTGTTTATCCAGGCTTATGACGTACCGTATAGAAATCACAACCTCTCTCAGATATGAAGATCGGGTATGGTTATACGCATTCCTGGCGGAGAACTGTCATAGCTCCTGCTCGAACGTTTGGTGATAAGCTTTCACGTAGATTTTTACGGTAACTGTGAGGCAGCGAAGGAATTGCTTCGACCCTGCACAGATTCGTCAGATTGTAATATTTTTTGTTGTTCTGGTTACGTGAAAATTTTATGACACTAAATTTTCAGTCAAAGTCAAGTATGATGTTTGTTTCCATCATCGTCCCAACTGACTGCAGCCTACTCTATCATAATCATAATCATATTCATGTTTGTGACACACTTGTTTTCGTTAGTTTTTACTGGACTGAACGCAACGAAAATTCTTTTACATCAGCTTGAAGCCATGCAAGAAAAAACTGTGTTTGGTATTGCAGTTTTATGCATTTCTGTAGCCTTTGAAGTCATTTAGTGTTAATTGGGTGACGCGATAAGTTCCATCACTCTTTGCCAGAGACAGTAAATTTACTTTGATTGAGAACTACACTTTTATGTTTATCGTTCCAGTAATTTGTGAATCAACAAAACAATACATGCGCAAGCACATTCCCACATACGAGAACACAGCAAAATAGGCAATTATGTACTGTAAGGTAATAATGCTTCGCGTTCGCATAATATTTTTACCTCCACTTCTTTCCTGACAGCCTGATGTTATTTTACTCGAAGACAGCACTTTTATGGCGATTTAATATACCCGGCAATAAAACCTTGTATTTAGGTCTTCATGTAAAATGTTTGATGTTTTTGTCCGAATTTGACAGAAGTTGGATTTTCTCGACAAATTTTTCATGAATGCACCAATGTCAAATTTTACGAAAATCCTTCCAGTTGTAGCCACGCTGATACTTGCGGAGTGAAAAGACAGAAGAAGGGACATTTAAGATACAGGTAATAGGTGCTTTTCACTGCTTGCGCGAACCCGCCTAAAATGGACGTATCTGTGTGTTTCTGCGGCAAGCAACAGAACAGTTGAATCATCAGTTAATTAAGACGGTCCCTGTATATCGTCCGCTCAAACGAGCATGCCAGCCTCTCATATTGTGTAGTCCAAATGTAGAAATCTCCCGGCGACATTTACTCACTTTTGAAAAGTTTTGTTGATGCGCATCTCCTATGAAACTCTTGAAATACTTAGGTCTACAGCACATTGTACAAGAGTTTACTATAAGCCTAAGCAAAATTAAAAATATTTCTGGTGTTATTATTTTCTCACAATTTGTTGTATAGTAATTTTCAAGCAGCAATTTGTTTTGCATAACTATAATGCCATTCACATCACATTAACATGTGACTGCCTGAATATCATACGGAATTCCAAGCAGCCTGCCGCCAGCTGCACCAGAAACGATCAACCGATTCACCGATAAAAGAACCCGGTGTTAAACACAACCATATAATTTGGGCATATAAATCGGTTTAAAATTCCACGAATTCAACAACACGACTTCCCGTTCCTAGCGCCAATATCGCCGGGTGAAAGCCTTCAGAGCGAAGTTGGGTGGGTGGCCATATTTTGGTGAAAATATGCATACAGGTTTTGTTTAATTCCTTGTCATTAATCGAATTTTGGTCGAACAATGAATGAGATCAAAAAATTGTCTTTGCAGGACAATGCAGTATGATGGTCGAAATATCACTGCCATTCGGAAGAGCGACATACAAAGTAACAGTACATATAAGTCACGGCATCGTTTGAGTTCAAACATAATCTTAAGTGTTATCGTCTCTCTCTGCTTGCAGGTATTGGAGAAAATCATAAAGCTTTGCTATTACTTACGGACTTCTTCATCGCTTCTCCCTCTTCCTACTCTGTTCCTTTAATTCCCTCTGTGAGGAAAGGTGGAGCAGCTGCAATGTGAATCTGATGACACAGGTCTGTCTATGGTCAAATTAGTGTGATAGTTACGCGTACACCATTTGTAACTTTCATAGTGCACTGCGTATACACAGAAATGTTCTGCTTGAACTTAATAATAATAATAATAATAATACATTTGTATTGGAAGTGTAGTTTTGCCTATCCAGGCTTCAGCGATTTATTTCTAGGTGTTAAAAATCAGTCCCGTTACACGCCCGAGGTGCCCAGAGGGTTGCAGGAAATTAAGGTTCCCAGGTTACGTGGCAATGGCCCAGGATGGTGGTAAGGTTTTCAGCCTTATGCACCGGCTGGTTTTACCCCCAGGAAATATTCCTGGTACTCATTTCTGTTAGAAGCTGAGTCGACCCCAGAGACATAGTGCGATCGGAAGGATTATACCAATGAAAAATTCCAATGACACCATCTCTAATCGAACCAACGACCTTCCGATTTGTAGCACAGCACCTTAACCACTGTGCTACCGCAGTTCCCCATTTCTAGGTGTTATTCATAAAGAAACGATTAGACACTACATTTCAGTTATTGGCACATGCATCGATCTTTATCAGAGACGTTGGGATTCTCACAGCGGTGCTGATGAAGAACTAAGACTTCTGAGAATTTACGCCGTGTCGATTAATGGATAGCAGTCCGAAGTTACTGTGTGTAATATTGGCCTTATTGTCACGGTCAGGAAGTGCAAAAACATTGGACCGCTTGGCTTCGCAACGTCGGGGACTATTTACCAAGAGACTTAACGTAACGTAACATCTCGTAATATTTGAGTCTTAATCACCAAGTTTAATTTGGATCTGAATCCCGCGCTCCTGTTTTCCGTGCTCGATTGTATGAAACTGTTATGTAAGACACAGTTCATCACATGACCCTGCACTGCACGATAAGCTGTGCAGATTTCAATAACGACGACATTTTAAGGGCACTTCCTTCCATCTTCAGCATGGAGAAGGGTGTTTGGAATAGTTGAAGTGGAACAAAAAGGTGGCAAATATTCTCTGCTGTGAGAAGGAGAGAGTGAGAAAAAAAAGGTCTTAACTGGTGAGAGCCGTACACATGATATGAAGCGCCTGTCGCCAGAATACAAATGATCCATTTACACTTGAAAGCTTGCAAGGCAACGTCGTCCATCAAAATGGTTTCACGTAGACTGCTTACGTATGGGCAGATTAAGTGAAGGGTAGATAGATAAGATATAGGCCTGTATACGTCTTAAGTTTAAAGGGAAAATGTCGTATCTCCACGTTCAAAGTATTGTGTTTCAAGGCAGTAATGTGTTTGGTTTGAGTCTCACATCTTCCATTTGCTTCAGTGTTTGATACTCTTAGAAGGTGAAGGAATAGACTAAAGAATAAGGATATCATGAACTGAATTACATATATCTGACTCAGGATAGGGATTATCGTGTATTGTGTGTGTGTGTGTGTGTAGTAACTTGTGCGTTTGTGTGTGTGCTTGTGTGTATGTGTGCTTGTGTGTGTGTGTGTGTGTGTATGTGTGTGCTTCTGTGTGTATGTGTCTGCTTGTGCGTGTGTGTGCGCGCGTGCTTTTGCGTGTGTTTTTTGTGTGCTTGCGAGTGTGTATGTATATGTGTGCGCTTGTGCGTGTGTGTGTGTGTGTGTGTGTGTGCGCGTGCTTGCGCGTGTGTACGTTTATGTGTGCTTGTACGTGTGTGTGTGTGTGTGTGTGTGTGTGTGTGTCCGCGCGCGCGGACTTGTTTATAAAACGACATGGTCAGTTCTAAGATTGTAAAGAGTCGGCGGCGCAACTGCGAAATACGAGTATGGAGCATTAGTAGGAAAGTACTGAGAGGAAAATCGAAATTTTCGGAGATAAACCTGTCCTAGTGCCACTTTGTCCACAATAAATCCCACACGGTCTGGCATGAGATCCAGCCTAGAATTCGGCGTTATATGGTTTCTTGGGAGGACGTTAATTACCGTTCTGTTATGCATAACAGTACGGTAATTTTGTTACCAGCGTGACGACTGTTAGCTTCTCAAGGGAACTCTGCTTAATGGAGTAAAGTGATAGCTGTAAGAACATAGGAGTTTAATTTCTGACAATTTAATAAAGACATAAGCCTATACGAAAGTAGGCTTGAACCTCTTAATGGCACGTAACAATTTCTTAATTTTATTTTGTACCTTTTAACCATTTAAACGCCGAGTTAAATCCCATCTGTCCTTTGCTAGCATTATTCGGAACTCACCATATTCTCCACTTTAGTAGGTAAAGGGTTAAATTCTCGAACAGTCAAAATTAAAGAGAACTACTACGTGATAGGGCCCCATTTTTATGTGTTCTAGAAATTAAGAAGACCTTATGTGGAGGTAATATCTATCCGTGAGTTCGTCTGTACCTAGCGTCAACACCTAAACTCTTGAACAATTTTTTTTTAATTATACTGCACTCTTTCCCTAAAATTTCACTAAATTTAACTTAGATGCCGGACTGCTGGCTAGAAGTCAGTATTCGGAAGGTCCTGCGACCCGCCACCTCGACACAGGTACTTCGTAGTTTCCCTGTGCCTAAAAGCAAGTGCTGAGATGGTTCCCAAGATTCCACGTTGCCATTACATGCTTCTCATGTAGCCCTTCCGACTTAAATTTAGTAGTAACCAATTTCATATTTTGTATAAATGTAAAGTAACCACTGCCACTGGGTAACAACCCTATTGCAGTTAATAAATATTATTATCCTTATTATTAAAATAGAAGTATTTCTATTTTATCCGTGATGATTTGTGGAATAATATCGCATAGGCTTTTACATGTCAGAATTTCTCGAGTGAGTCAATTTTCCGGCAATATTAATCCATAGTAATGCTTCAGGTAATAAAGTGAGTTAACCGTTTGTTACTTAAATTGTTTCGCACAACTTTTTGAAATTCTGTAAGAGAGACTTGCAAGGCATATTGTCGAGAAATTTCCGTTTTTAATAACGCTGTTTTATAACGTAGCCTCTTTTTCTTTCGGCCATAAATCGACTTATTCATGTAGCCTATAAAACCTCCACTGATTTTGATGATATTAAACATCAGTCAGTGTCGCTATTTTTATTTTGTTTAGCTGTATCTACAGCCACCTTTGACAATAGGGTTATTAATTACATTTTAATTAGAGTACGTTCTATATTTATTCGCATTGGTTTTGTAAAACAACCTAGGATGCAATGCGCAATTTAACATCATATTCATTGTCTTCTGTTGCTGTAATGAAGAATACAGAAGTAAGGGGTGTTTTATTGCTGCCCTGAGGAACCAATCTCTGAAGAAGGTAGGTGAAACTGCCTACCGAGTACGGGAGGATGATTGGGTGAGTGGTGGGTGGATGCGGAGTGCTGGACTGTGAAACGGCAACTTGCGGATCCTTTCTTTGGAGCTGAGATCCCAGAACCAACCACCAAGACGACATTACAATAGACCTGTTCTCACATCATATGGGAACGCTGGTATTCTATTACTGCGGAATCCAACTTCACTCCACGCAAGGCTGCTTTTCTCGAGAGGTGGAAAGAAAAAGGCAATGATGCACTAAAAGCGTTACGAAGTGTCAGAAAGAGGAGACGTTTTGAGATGTTCCACGAGTAGCGTTCTGAGGATGAATATCAAACCGCCAGATGGTGAAGGTAAAGTCCCACTATGTCTATGCATCTTACCCTCATAGGCAACCTGATTGTCGGTCTCCGCGCATTTTAACGCCTTGATATTAGAGTTCACTGGCCAACTTCACAAGCCGACAGCGCCAATACACATTGCCAGAGCTTCTGTACAGCAGGTAAGGCTGTTGTAAGGGGCTAGCCATAACTTTCCTCAGGGCGTGTAATGTTTCAGGATTGTTCTAAGTTAAGAATCCGAAAAAAAAAATTTTTTTGAGTCAACTGCCGGAGGTAACTGCATTACTTGCAACAACTGTGGTAAGTCACTGAGTTAAGTGCAAGAACTGATGTGTTATTATTTTATCTATAGCAGCTGAAGTAGACTGTTGCTTTCACCAACATTGTCACTGTGATAAATATATTTATTCCGAAGTTTTTGGAAATGTTTTCTTGATATTAAGTACCACAATTTCATCGAAATTGTTATTATTATTACATACCTGCTGCCGAGTGACAGATGTACACAACGAGAACAATAGTTGAATGGCATATTTACGAAGAAGGCGCAAGGTTTGAGAGGAATTTCCACATTTTTAGTTTTGTTTACCGTGCATCCCTGCATCATCTTGTAAATAAAGTGAACTTGATGTACTATTTTTCTTAGTACGTTTATTTCTCAGTATGTTTATCAAGCTCTACATGTTTCGGGCGAATTTGTGCCCATCATCAGGAGAAACAGCTGTACTTATGCGACATTTGGTACTTGTCATTCTGAAACAAGTGGATAGTTTAAAATTACAAGGGCATATGTCATAAAGTGACATACGCCCTTGTAATTTTAAACTATCCACTTGTTTCAGAATGAAAAGTACCAAATGTTCCACAAATACAGTTGTTTCTGCTGATGATGAGCACATAGTCGCCCGAAATATGTAGAGATTGATAAATATAATAAGAAATAAACGTACTAAGAAATATAGTGCACCAAGTTGGCTTTATTTACAAGGAATTTCCATGTTTTCTGATATTATGTAAACTAAGATATTAATGTTGGTACATGAATTCTTGTAGAACCCACGCCATATGAATACTGTAGCTAATTCTCTACACTTTCCTTCACACCTCCAATTTTCTCTCTGTATCTTCACTTAGCCTTTTTTCTTTATCTGTTCATATCCTTTATATCTTTGTTTCTGTCTTTCGCCCTTCCTGAGTTCACCACTCTCCTCGATTTAGGTCAAATTTTGCTTCCATTTTACCCCTTAAAGCCCAGTAAGTGCTTTATTTACCACCAAGCTTAAGGTGCAGAAATTATACTTTCTGCCCAAAAAAGTTTTTTTGTGTTTTGTTTGAACTTAAAATATACAGGGAAAATGTCCCTGTTCAACATTAACTTTGTGGTTTTTACAACCGAGAAGGGGTGTGTTTAATGCGCGGTACGAAATGCGTCTATAAGTATGTGTTAGGTTCATTTTTGTCTTGAACTTGTTAGTACTTAATTTCCATTTCGTGTGGTGTGTACGAAATGACTTACTGCTTCTGAACCCTGCTGTTCGCAGGCACCACTTCTACGTAAATCCTCTTACCACACTCATTAGAAAATGAATTTCGGTTGAGGCGATGATCAGCAGTGTTTCCCAGTGCCATATCACCTACATACCAGACAGATCATTCCGAGAACTGTACCTCAGGGCTTTCATTCCATTATGGAACTGGTAGCGGTATGAATGACCCACAAGATGACGTCGTTAACTAATATTAATGTGAAAGTACGTAACAAGACTAACATGAAATCCCATAACGATTCAAATCGTTGAATATATCAGCAATGCAGCCACTGTAGATGAGCGACTGTGCAATTTTGACGAAACTGTGAACGGGAAATGTTAAACCTAAGTACTGTGACAAGACCGTGCTGTGATACTTAAGAGATGTACGAAATACGTAGAACAGTAGAGTGCAGGAATTTCGCAGCTTATTCGAAACTTTCTAAGCTCTCTGTGGTACAGCGGTCTTTCGTGCACTATCACATAATCACATTCGTGTCGTTAAAAACACGGTTATATCAGTGCCTGCTGTCAGTTGACTGTAAGTGATAACGACAAACCATACAATACTTGCTAAGTTCACTTGCCTTCATACATACATACATATAGACATACATACACACATACATACATACACACACGTAAATACATATGCACATACACACACATGTAATACATACATACATACACACACACAAACATACATACATACATACATACATACATGCATACAGGCATACATACATACATACATACATACATACATACATATATTTTATGGATCCATAAGTGTGTCATAAAGACTGTAGAATTTGGAACAAGTCATAAATACACAAAATATACAAATTTGCAGCGTAAAATACTAAAAAAACTTTACAAAACATTATTATAAATCACCTTTCCACACACAAAATTTTATCTATAGAGTAAAAGAAAAATAGGCTTCTGCATGAGGTTCTGAGTTGTGCACCAGCCGTAATTCTGACAGTCGTCTTTTGCACAGCGAAAATCTTCCCAATGTAAGCAGACTTATTCCAATAAATTATTCCATATTTTATAATAGATGGAAAGTATGACTAGTAATTTGATTTGAGAGTGTTAATGTTACTGATATGGACCATCGACCTAACGCCATACACGCTACATACATTGTGAGCATAAACTTCCTTCAAGTTCCAATTCCAGTTCCAACTTACAATTTCGATTTCACATCAGAGAAATAATTCAATGACCACAGATATAATTTAACCCTTCACAGTACAGTATTTGTTATAGGCCTACTTATCGCCTTCCTCAATATTAAAAATCTTTATTTTGCTCATAGAGAATATTAATAGTTTTCATATTTTCTTGGAATAAACAACAACTTTAAGTAGTTGATACGATAATAAGAGACTCATTGGGCTTTCTCATATTTAATGTTTCAGTTGTTAAATATTATGTCAATAAACTTTATGTTTCGTGGGATAAACACCTTGGTATCCTTTGTAAATACGAATTAATCAGGTCAGTAAATTCTTATAGTACAGGAAAGCAGCATTTTTTCTTTTAATATCTACGAATTTTCCATTATTTCATTTGTAAAAACCCTGTATCGTGAAGCCTGGACATGACAAGGAAACCATTCGCAGGCTGAGAAACTTATCTTAGGTTGACATACTTCGAGCTTCCCTTTCTGAAACTACATTTCGACTTGGGTTTTCGTTTTGTGTTGACAGAAAAATATTCCCAGATAGAAGACTAAGCTGCTTCAATTTCAAAAGCTAGTCTTTCACTTCTTTATGTGTCATATTTGCATCCCTCATTTTGCTTTTATAATTGGCATTTCTAACGTTTACCTTTTAAACCATGAGTAGGCCACTATTTAATACAATGCACTAGGCCTGTGTGTTTCCCATAGTCAGCTGCTAGGCACGCTTGATATTTCCCTTGTAACTACAGCTTCAAGGAATGGTGAATAAAGGAGAAGAATGACGTGAAAACCCCTTTTTTCCCTGAATTTTTTTTTTTGGGGGGGGGCGGTGGTAAGTTCAAGCGTGTGGAAAATTGGCCCCCGCTTAGCACTACATGAGTCCCTTTCTCTCTGTCTTGCTATATACTTCACACACACAAACACACACACACACACGCGGAATTTACTTGCAACCACTGCTGGCGCTGAAGACTTGTACTAAAGCAGCTCCTTTCTCACTGTTGGTAGCAGCAGAGAATTGTTCCCTTGTGAAATACGACTCTAGGTTTTACCCCACTACTACTTTCATGTACAGGAAGACAGTGTTTTACGTACAGTCTACATAGAAATAAGAGTGCAAGCTTCTTTGTACTTTTCTTTGAAAAATTAATAAAGGTAACCTTTTCCTTCCAAGAAATTGTCTTACAGTATGATGTAAAATACCTGCATCAAACTGAGACATGCATCCTAAGTGTTTGTTATTTCGATTTACTGAATTTAAGGGCATTCCCTTCGTCAGTTAAAGCACAAGATTATAAAAAAATAATTTGTCGCTCTTTTTATTGTAGCATTCATTACGTTTGTCTTGTAATAATTTGTCGCTCTTTTTATTGTAGCATTCATTACGTTTGTCTTGTAATAATTTGTCGCTCTTTTTATTGTAG
>Ga0123354_10018597_pt1 | contig 10898 bp, 9 predicted proteins | sample TergutLab28metaG_2_FD_97872 | JGI IMG/M metagenome (GOLD analysis project Ga0123354, IMG submission 97872) | Labiotermes labralis P4 segment gut microbial communities from Petit-Saut dam, French Guiana - Lab288 P4 | ecosystem: Host-associated > Arthropoda: Insects > Digestive system > Gut ... | reverse complement strand
GCCAGCCATTTTTCCCTCTCCTGCCCCACCCGTATCAAAACAACCCCCAATACTTTCTCTTCAAGATCCATTTTTTTGCCGTCCTCCCATCTTCATGTAATGCATCCAAGTGTGTGTGTGTGTATGTGTTTTTTTTTTTTTTTTTTTTTTCCCCCTGTCCAGGCTTCCCCACCAAAATCCTGTACGCATTGCTAGTGTCACATACCCACCCATCTTATCCCCTTTGGTTTGGTCATCTGAGGAACATTTAAAGAGGAGCATACATTATGAAACACCTCATTATGTAATTTTCTCCATCTCCCTCCTACTTTCTTCCTCATAGCCAAGAGAACTTCCTCAGCACCATATTCTGAAACAGACTCAGCCTCTGTGCTTCCCTTAACATGAGAGACCAAGTTTCAATTTGTAATTTGTTAGTGTCATTCCCACATGCCTGAATTGTTCTACATTATAAGGATTTATAACCTCTAAGTATTATACAACATGTCCTGTTTGCAATGGTTACAGTGTTAATGGGCATTTAAAGTCAGTGAAGGGTCATGCCAATGAAATCTGCTTGTGATTGTGTATGTAAGGAATTTATTTTTTTCATTGTATGCATCCTGCTTTTACGGAGGAAAGCAGATGTACTGAGAATGAAAGGGAAAGACAGGGCATAGTGCATGTACCTGCTGTCTCTCACCTTTGTCACAGAACCTAATATCTGCATTACAGTGTGCTATGCATGCAGCATTGATATTGAACAACTACAAATTCTTGCTCAGTAACTACAATGTACACTAATTTGTCTTTCATGTCATTACATCCAAGACTAGTGCACACAGCAGCAAGTGTTTAGTCCATATTGCAAAATATGCCATTTACATCATGCATTTCTGCAGTGGGAATTGGACAAGTACGCTTACAGAATACTGTAGGTGGTTCTAAGGCTGGAAGTTTTCTAAATCAACTTCCATGGAATTTTGTGAATATATGAGGGGGCAAAAAAAACACATCTCTTTCTCAATTATCATTGGAATGTCTCCACTGAAAAGATAAGAACAGAGGTGTAATGGGTGCACAGTCTGCACCAAATTACAGGATGTTCACAGCTGTGTTCCTCACATATTTATTCTGGTGGGCATTTAATCTTGAATGCATGTAGCTGACATCATATTCAGCCCATTGAACATACAGAATCATTGGACTGTGGCATAACTTTACACTTTTGCAGGTGGCTCAATACCCACTCAGAATTGTGCCACTTCATTTTGGCCACTGATGAAGAGCAATTTACTCACAATCAAGTGAAGAATGTAACATACCTGGTCTGCATAGCACCCTCATAAAATGACTATGTAATTTTGAATTCTCAATAAACATGTGGGGCAATGTCAATTTTAACAACCTGATTGGACCTCACATGGATCTCTCTAGTCACTGAACATTTCCCAACAAAACTCACATCACAGTGCAATCCTACCTGTATCTTTGTCCCATGGGAGATTTATTTTCTCCTTGATAACAGAAACACTTTGAGTAAGCCTTTGGTTGATGCAAGCACTGTATTCTTCACCAAGTAGCTTATCAAACTCGTCTACATCAGGTAACATCTTGTAATATGTTCCATATTCTGTGCATTAATTAGATACATGAAATGTATGACCAACCAACAAATGCACTTTAATTTTATGATGTATTTCTACTTATGATATTTTCACCGTGTTTCGGCCAGTAATCTGGCCATCTTCAGGGTGATGTTTTAGGTACAGAAATACAGTTGTAGTTAAATGTGTCACAGTACTCCAGATATTAAAAATGTATAATTTCAATCAAAATTTTTTACTTATAAATAATAATGTAAAATAATATATGATAAGAATGAGTAATTACGAAAGAGTTGAAGTGATGTGTACAGCAGTTATATGGTGAGTTTTGATGCAGTGTGTGGGTGATGTGCTGTCTGTGTGGTGCATCGCTCTGAACGGTAGTAGTGCACCACACAGACAACACATCACCTATACTCTAGATGAGAACTCACCATATACATGCTATGTACAACACTCCACAAACACTAAATAATTTTTTATCATAATTTTACATTATTATTCAAATGTTAATATTTTAACCAAAATTATATATTTTTTATATTATGAAGAAACTGTGGCACATTGAACTACAACTGTATTCTTGTACCAAAAACATCACCCTGAAGATGGCCAGATTACTGGTTGAAACATGTTGGTGAAAATATCATAAATAAAAATACATCATAAAATTAAAGTTCATTTGTTGGTTGGTCATACTTTTTATAAAAGTAACATCTTTTTTGGCAACATTCTTCTCAATGGTGATGGCAATGCACATTTATACTTAAATCTCTCCTTGCTTATCATTTCAGTTTTCATTCAATCCAGAGTCACAATTTGACAGGTATGATAACTGTGGACACCTCAAAGTGACTTGCACAATGTGAATAAGGAAAACCTACCACAACTTATTAGCAGTAAAATTTTTAAAATAAAAGGACCAATATTACAGTCTGTGATACAGTTAATATACAAATTACTTTAACAGCAAGTTGCATAAGTTTTGTATATACAGTTTTCATCCTTGGAACTATATTTACACCGAGTTCACACATACAAATACGTGTGGTTTCTTTTGTTTCTTGATAGAAGCCCATAAAAGGAAAGTATCAAAGATGCATTTCACATTTATGTGAAGAGAAAAAGAACTGGAAACAAATTACTAAGTTTGCCTTACGCATGCTAGAGAGGTATCAGTATGTATACAACTGTCCTGAAATGGTCACAAGGCAAGGATAAAATTGTAAGCACAACAGTATGAAGACTGAAACCTTTTATTGATGGCAACATTGTTGTTCTTTACAAGTATGTTATTAAGCTCCATCAAAACAAGGGTGACATTTAGTGACTTCAATGCCCCTAAATTCTGCATTATGTGGAATTCTATGGACTGATAGCAAATCTGAACATGTCAAGTGTTACAAAATAATTTTAAAAAAAAATTGAACTTGAGACTATACTAATTGGAACTACTTAATAACATTTCCATGCATAACCCATGTATTAAACACACAACATGTGACATTTCAAAGTGCTCTGGGCAAAGTGTTTTCCTAGGTGATGCCAGACTTGACAATAACATTTATTTTATAATTGATGATGTGGTCTGTGTTATGACAGTGCAGTCTGGTAGGTTGGTATATACCAAGATGCAGACAGTATACTCTTCTGAAACCTACCAGACTACACGTTGCCATAACCCCACAAGACTGCAGTATAAATATTCTCTGCTGTGAAAACCTAAATCTTAAGTTATGGTATGCCAACACCTTGACAGAACTCACTACAACTATTGTACTGAACATCTAAAATTTAAAATAGGCAGTCTTAGTGACTTAATGACAACATATACAAGCTCTTACCTGGTTAACCATACTTCAAACTTGCACCTCATCGATGTCCAAGGTTTTATTAATACTTTACTCAATATTCAAGTCAATGTTAAGACAGTACTACCTTAAAATTGGTGACTACTACCTATTAGTAATACATCATACACAATAAACACAAAATGTAATGCAATTCTACTTGCAGGAAGGGACCTTACTGCCCCTAGTACTCTCAGAATATGTACCATTAGTAGAAGTCACGTTGCAGATCATTTCCACAAGACATTACATTAACCACAGAAATTACTTTATATGTCTGGCATCACCCAAATTCCAAATGCACACTCATTCAAATGGGAACACAAGGGCTTGTTGAATTACAATCTAACAACATGTCTGTCAAAAGGTATCAATAAAATAGAAGCCACTGGGTATAAAAACTCAAAATTATTCTGCCATTGTGTTACTGCCATAACAAGAGACTAGTCTTACAGAATATGACATATGAAATGAAATAATAATATAAATTTCATATTATGCAAAACCTTAATATTTATTTTACTTAGTTATTCAACATCTATGCAGCTGAGTGATAGACTATGTATACAATCTTCAAGGAGGGTAATACCCAGACATATGAATTAAGTGTTCATTTCCACTATGGTACTGCCAATCCCATTTTCCCATGTTACTTAAATTTTCCTGAAACATTCAATCACAATTATGGGAAAAGTGGTCATGCTTCACTCGATCTGTATAGCTTCTACTTTCTTAGACATTTATATCACTTTACAAATGAAAGTCTCCAGTCTTCCTTTGTCGTGATGCTTCTTCACTTAATCTTCACCACCTTCATCTTCCTGTTCAGCAACATCATCCTCATCTTCATCTGCCAAATTATCGACACCTTCTTCACCCTCAATGTCTTCTTCTTCCTCAACTTCTGCCAGATCTGCATCATCCTCATCTTCACTACCATCATCTTCCCCTTCTACACCATTTTCTACTTCAATGTCAGGTACAAGGTAGTACTGGAGAGGATTTGGCCACATATCATCCTTTATAACTTCTGCAATGTCATCTGCAGATGGATCTGCGTGATCAGTTAACCAACTGAAGAGCGTCTTCTGCTCTAAGAATCTCTTCCTTCCTTTGCCACCACCTTTATTCTTAATTTTTTTTGATAGATCATTTCCTTCCTTCCAACGAATTGACGTGCTCTGAGAAGCAGGGTCACCAGATGATCCCAAATGAAATTCTTTCGTTAAAATTTTGTTCTCGAAATATGGATTTTCCTTGAAGTGAAAATTTATTCTATACCCTGACTTTATATCATCAAATTCCTCGACTTCTAATTTTGTTAAGTAATGTAAGCAATCTTCTTCATCCTCATCAAGAATGGCTGAAATCTGTGGATGATTTACAAAAGCGGTTACCCAAAAGTTCGGTATCCTCTTGATTATGTCGTTGCGTTTATCAAAGTAGGGTTTTCTCAATTTGTTATACTTCTGTTCAACAACCAGAATTTCCTCACTTGCTGTCTCATTCAGTGCATCAATTTCATTTTGGCAAGCATCAATTTCCTCCAAGGCCTTTTGGGTTTCGGCATCGTAATCCCTGCTTTCATCGGCGTCTCCGGATGCCCCAGCTACTTCCGACTCCTTTACCTTCTTCGGCGCTGGTCCATGCGACATGTTTTGCACTTGTAAATATTACAACGTGTTTTGTATACTGTGCAAACACTTACGAAACGTTTCTGACACTAATGAGACTGCATGCCAGTTCCAACGAACTCCTCAATTTCAAAGCACAATACAGACTTACAATTTTTGTGTCAGGAAATTGTCAAGCTTCGCCTTCACCTAACTACTTCTCTGTGTTGTACAGAAACTTCGCTTCCTCGCAACCGTAGACAGCACACATTACCACCACATTCCATCCAATTAAAATTTACCAACCCTAGGGCGCGCTCACGAACGGAGGAATTTCTCGTTCGAACTATAAGGATGATATTTTTAAGTAAATTCATTCACAATATGACAAGTATTATCAGCTATATTCACGTCGGTCTTTAAAAATAACATCCCGAATTAATAAGTGGTTGTTAATTTCATAAGAGGGGACTTTTTTTCATTAAATAGATACATTTTCGAACAAAACCAAGATACAAACACAATATCTTCGACCTCTCGAAAGAATTAACTGCTCTGCGATTGACGTTATTTCTTATATTCTTGAAATTCACGTCGTAATATTTCGAATGGACTGTAACTTCAGTTATACAATGTAGTATAACCACAGCCTTTCCCTCTTTGTATTATAATGAAGCATATTCTTCTTTAATTCGAAATATTGTCTGAGTAGCCCAAGATTATCCCCATGATTCCAATCGTGCAACCTATGTTCCGTTGTGTGAGGTGGAATATGATGGTCGCGGGTTGTCGTTCACTGGGTTGCGACCCAGATCATCAGGTGTTGGATCCATGGGTTCAAATTACCCCACTGGTGCCCCTTCCGAAATTTGGCGGAATGGACGAGAGTGTTGGCAGCAGTGACACGTGCGCTTTCCGGCCATTGTGCTTACGGCAGTGATGGCGAGTAGTTGGTGGCGGTGAATGAAAGTGGACTTTCATAACTGTGTTTGTTGTCATCATTTTGTGCCTGGCGTCCGTGTGATAAGGAAAAGGTAAACAAGATGAGTACATGAATCAAAAATGTTGGAGGCGATTGCGACAGTAAACCACCAGAAACTGCTGATCTTCCCGTTCCTGAATATCAAAATGTGTATGTGGTTGTCATGTTTTACAAAGTCGTGAGATTTTGGGTAGGATGGGATGTCGGCTGGTGTATCATAACACGGAAGACCGACGTGAAAAACAAAAATTTCATGGGTCGAGGTTGTGAGGAAGGGGCTGCAGATTGTATATTGACTGTTTTAGGAAACAATAGTTTGTGTGGTTATATCAGAAGAAAAATCATTAAACTTAGTTGATTGTATTGTTGAATTAATTTTTCCCAGCCACCAAGTTCAGTTAACACGCCACATTCTAACGGTTGAAGCCCCAAAACTAGTTTTGTAAAATTTAGCTTTCTGCTCAAACATGATTCCTCGGTATACTATTCAGGAGATACACTACCCGCGTTCCCAAATTATTTTACTTGTATGTAGTCAGTAACTACAGTCTGGGTCACTTTAATCCCCCCATTATATTGTATGAAACCATGTTTGTAATTCAGTAATTACAGACATGGTGTTGGTATGTAGCTTTTAGGTTATGTCCAGGAATGTAAGAGATTCAGTTCTTCTGAGATGTGACATTGTTGGGCAAATACTTACCGACAATTTGAGAGAGAATAGTGCCTTCATTTTAAGGGAACTTGAATCTTAGCAACACTGCTGAGAGAACCTCAAATCTCATGAATCTATGAGTAAGTATAACAAGTTCTTCACAGGAATAAAATACAGCAGTGATGATACTAAGAGATACGTATGGGGTTGGAAATATATGCATTGGGAAAGTATGATGTATGAGATGCTGAGAACTACTTGCCTTATATTTACACAATTCTTGTATTTGCTAAGCTTTGTCGTTCTTTATATCACATGTTTGTTAAAACACGTAAAATAACATGTTTATGACAGTGTACAACACAAGAAGAAATTTTTAACCTCTTATTTCAGACTTCGTATCCCATCCTTGAAGTTTCTTTTGTGTGAAACAAGATTTCATCCACAGATTGTGTCTCATTTCACATAGCTAAAATGCCATGCTTCAGATCAAGTGTGATATTTGCCAGACTGCCAGTTGTAAATGTATTCTTTCACATGTGTGAACTGAATGCCTATATGTGTGGGATTTATTCCTTGCTTAATTTAACAGTGAATAATAAGAGCATGCAAGTGGCATTAGGCTACCAAATGTGTAAAGACATAAAAATGGTGGTAACAAAATAACATGGAGTTGGCAGTGTTCATAGAAATTACGTCTGCTTCATTTGGCACATTTGCATCCCCTGTTGACACACTTATTGTTGCTGTGACCCACAAAATTGAATGGCTGTTCCAACTGGGTGCATTACAAGGTTTTCTAGTGAACTAAAGTTTTACTTGTACCAGTCAAAACAGTTACTTTTGTAGTCATTTCAGGAAGTGTGATTGTAGTCAGTTTTATGAAATTTTTCTCTTATCATATTCTTTGTCAAAGAAACTATAAGGTATGAAAATCTGATAATAACCTCAAGGCTAAACAATAGCATTTTTAGGCATGCTGCCACAATTGTGAAAATGACTGTTAGCTTCATCATGTCTGTTCATCTATCCCCATGGAAAAAACTTGGCTCCCTTTGGATGGATTTTCATGAGCTTTGATATTTGAGTATTTTTTAAAAAATCTATTCAGAAAATCTAAGGTTAATTAAAATCTGACAAGAATGACAGGTACTTTACAAGAAGACCAATCTACATTTTTTATCATATCTCACTCATTTATACTTAAAATGTGAAATGTTTCTTTGGGGGGGGGGATGTAGAGAAAACCAAAACACACATTTTATTTTCAGTAACTTTCTTTGAAAAAATTGTGCCGTTTATGAGATAAAGTGAAAAAATGTTGTGGAGCCAGACGGGCTCCAGATGACAGTGTGGTACTTGCACATTGCATGCTGGGTAACTAAGGCTACAAACACTCACTCAGAACAGGCCTGTATAATACTTATTGCTTTTTCATGGCAGCAGTGGTTGCACAAATGCGTCTCAATGTTACATTTATATGTACATTGCTTGTTAGAAATGTGTTTCTTCATTCAGGAAAAATGACGGTTCCATTCAACTTAAGGTTACGGAAACCATTTGTCCCAGCCATAAGACATAACTGAGGCTTGTGCTGAATTCTTTGAAACTGTCAACAACAATCCTTTCCCATGTGATTCTACTTCTCATTCCTCTGATCCCTTCTGTTTGGTATCTTATTTCTGATTTTGATGTTTTGAATGCCAGTAAGCTCTTAAAAATGTGGGGTATTTCCTGACTAGCTGCAAACTGGATAGCTTCTCAAGAAGGACTCTGCTCCATGGAGTAAGTAAGCTCTTACAACCATCAATAACTGATGGACTTACATTCCTGGCTGTTTTATAAGGGGTTGTTGGGATGTGTTTATACCTGTACTACAATTTATTTTCAATCTTAGTTTATAATGGGGAAGTTCCAGTATCCTTTGGAAGCAGGCTGCTGTCATCCTTCGTTTTGACAAGGGCAACAGTGCTACAGTAAAAAAAAAAAAAAAATTGTCAAGAGTGCCACCTATTTTCAGGATACCAAATATTATGGGCGTGGTAAGACAACTTTACCTGCCGGAAATGTGTGCAAGGCTGGTGAGGTGATAGCTGATAAAACAGTTTTATTTTTTTAAATTTTCTTCCCCCACCCCCAACCATTTTCTAACCTTATCTCCTTTGTTGTTGTCGAAGTTTCTCTCAGATGTTTCTTCCATGTTTGCTCCGATGTTCCCGGAACCTGCTAGACTTGAACTGCTGATCCTGGGTTTGCTGGGCTGCTGTCTTATCCACTCAACCACAAAGTTGTTGAAATGATAATTTTGGAACTTCCTGTTGAATTGTGAGGTCAAGGAATCTTAACAGAAAATTTTCTATAGTCTAAGCCTGTCAGTGGCCAGCCTTGAACTGCTGCTGCTATTCACTAAAGCTTAGCAGTCCAGTGCTTTAACAACTAGACCATGTAGTTCTTACTACAGTAACAATTTTGGAACTTTATGATGAAGTGTGAGGCAGAATTTTGGCAGAAAAACTTTCCTAGCTTCATGTACTGTGCATCAGATGTCTCTGGTTTCTAACTTCTGATCATAAGGTAAGCTGTCTAGTGTCATATCCACTAGCCACAAGGCTGAGTTACGTAGTAAAGGTACAGAACTCCCTGATAAATTGTGCATTAGTGAAACCTTCTCATTCCTTCCATATACTTGCTTAGATGTTCCTCCCACCCACATCGCAACAACACCTGCTCCGACAAAATCACAGCACTTGCCAGGAATACTAGCATAATGGCAGTATTAAATTCAACAGCATTATTGCTGTCAATTCCATTCTGTATGTTTACTTTCATGACTGTACCAGTGCATTTTGCCGTGGCACTGTATTTACAGACCTGAAGTCAAAACACTCATCTCTCCGTGTCTCATGACACTGCGAGCAACATGAATGATGTATGTCACAGAAGATTCAGGTTTGGGATATGATGGTGTGTTGCTAGATGAGTGGTAGCTCCTGACATTGGCAGTCTCTGACCCAATGACATGGCTTATCCCAGAGGACCTGAATACTCAGAAACACTGCTGTGAGAACCATAGATCTCACATTAAGTCTGCAGTGTTATAAGACAGACCAGAGGTGATGTGACAAGAGTGCCACAACAAAATTTACTGGAAAATGCCATTAGGCAAACACACAGTGGTGAAGTCTGCAAACTATATGGATCTCATCAGTGTAGGTTTTTGTCACAACTGTGGATACATACATCTCACAGGATTGTTATTGCAGGAGTTGATGTATGTATGATTAAGACTATTTAATAAATTGAACATACATATCCCATACTTGGTACTAACAGCCTCCAAATCCCATTTACCAACACTGCTGAACCTTCTGGTTCTACAAGAGTCGGTGCAGCTCTGTTATCTTGGGTGTGGACTATAGTTCAGATAGGAAAGAACAGCACACAACTTCTTCACTGGGAAGTGTCTTGTAAGACAAACACAGACAGTAATTGAGGACTAATTTTCTCAGGTTGGTCAGTATTGAGTTTGTGGCCTTCTAAGATGTAATGAGATGCCATGGGTTTGGTAGACATGGCATCATCCCAGGAGGCTATAACTGTTAGCACTGAAATGTATGAGGAAAAGAGTCTGCGGCAATTTGTAGCGATTGGTTCAAGGTTTGGGATTACATGTGGTAAATATTTAAACAAAACTGACTGATGCAGTAAGTGAACAAAAAAGTAAATATCCTCAGAAATGACTCTTCCTAGGAGACTAATGTAGAGCAAAGTAAATGATCCATCATACTGAGTCTTTTCAGATATTTTTATTTGGCAAATTAAAATATCAAGAGTGGTAACAAGACAACCACCTTCTTGGGACCTGCCCCTGCTGTAGCATGGCAGATATATACAGATGTTTCAGACGAACCTGGTGTCTACATTACCCTGATGATGAAGGCAACAGATACCTCTTTCATGCTAGTTTGTACATACGTATCTAACACACTGCCCAGTGCCACAATCCACACGATGGTTTTCTGCAGTGCAAAGTGCAATCACAAATTTCACACTCTTACCCTCACACAAAATATTGATGTAACACACTGTGAACAGGAATGCAGATTGTATATAATGGAACACAGAATTTTATCACCCCCCCCCCCCCCCCAAAAAAACCAAAACAAAAAAAACCAACCCCCACCCCTATTTTTAGCGGCCCAAAAAAAAAAG
>Ga0123354_10018595_pt1 | contig 10899 bp, 6 predicted proteins | sample TergutLab28metaG_2_FD_97872 | JGI IMG/M metagenome (GOLD analysis project Ga0123354, IMG submission 97872) | Labiotermes labralis P4 segment gut microbial communities from Petit-Saut dam, French Guiana - Lab288 P4 | ecosystem: Host-associated > Arthropoda: Insects > Digestive system > Gut ... | reverse complement strand
TGTGTGTATATGTGTATGCGTGTGTGTGTGTGTATGCGCGTGTGTGTGTATGCGTGTGTGTGTATGTGTGTGTGTATGCGTGTGTGTGTATGTGTGCGTGTGTGTGTATGTGTGCGTGTGTGTGTGTGTATGTGTGTGTTTTATAGTATAGTATAACCACACGACTACCTCACCAACAAGTGAAAAATTATTTGCCCCAGCGGAAGCAAACCAAAGGCAAATGTCGAAGGGAGAGCCCACACCAAGGATACAGGAAACCGTAATACGACCTAAACTTGGAAGAAACGTCACCCATTCAGGGTAGGAAACTAGTTGCCCATTCAGCATACTCATGATTATCCTTGTCGCGTCATCTCAAGCGCACATTTGTGCGCTGTATATTTGACGCCAGATACGAAGATTGACCGTGTTATAATATGTTGATGTCTCTTCGGCAAAAGAGGGAAAATGGAACAGAAAACTTTGCGTAAACCCCTTATTTTTTTGACGGTGTAAGTTCCGATTCGTACAGTACTGACTGGAACCAGCTATCTGAACGGGCTATAGGGACTTCCCACGGTAAAACGCATATTTTGAAAACGAGGGTTAGGAAAGTGAAAACCAGGGAGGGAAAGTGAAGGCGGTAAAAAGTGAAAGGAAGTGAGTTCTAGATATGAATAGCAAAGTGAAGTGAAGTGAAGGTTTGATAGGATAAGTTAAAAAAAAAAGTGAAGTGAAATGGTGAGAAGGTTCTTTAGGGCAGTGAAAGGGGTCCTTATTTTGAAATGGTTGTATTCCTGTTTAATTCTGTAATTTATGTATCTTTATTATTATGTTTATGTATTTTTATTGTTATGTATGTGTTATATTGTTTCGTTGTTTTGTTTTGTGTATTTTTTATGTTTAAATATGTACTTACAGCTGCCACCGGGTTTAAACCCAACTGCAGTTAACAAAATATATCAATTATTGTTTCGATACGAGCTGTCCTTTATCACAACAACGCAAAACAAATCGGAAGGGGACGTGCAGACAGGAAACTAGACGACCATTTTATAGTATTGGTCTCAGAAGACATGCTGCTTCATTTGTCTGGATACTGACTTTCTTCCCAGACTTCCGCGAATTGCGCTGTTTTCGCCTTTCAAGTTCCCCAGTTTGCTCAGATCAATCCATCTCCACCTGTTCAACTCAGTCTGGGAAAACTTCTTTGGGCGGTCGGTAGCATTGCGATTTCCGGTTTGCTTGCTGTGCCTCACGGGCGTAGCTACAATATAGCAAGAGCAAGCAAAGCTCCATGGAGTATGTAACTAAGTGAGTGGGCAAACATAGGGGCCTGCAAGTATAGGAAGTCTACGAGCACATCTCAACAAGTTATTATTTTTACGAATACACTACACACTGTTCGGAAGAATTCGAGTGTATTGGCGAGAGCTCAAAAAGGAGAAAGATTTAAATAAGCACCTTTATATGAAAACCAAATCTGTTTACGGTAGTTTCATAAAAGTGGCCATGTGCCTCATGAGTATGACAGAGCCCATCGGTAAGCTTTGGTATAGAAGTCCAAAAATCCTAGCTTCGCCACTGGTGTGCGCCCCTCTTGAGGGTGCAACGCAGAAGCAGAGCAGACCAGACAATACCGGTAAGCGCTTTACAAACTTAGCACCAACAAATGCACAATTCTATATACTGTATTTTACTATTAATTTGATCCTACATGTTTCGGCGCAATTACCATCCTCAGGGAACTTACACCGATGTTGTTAAAACGTACAGCAATAAAATGATTTTATAATGATTTCTGTACGTTTTAATAACATTGGTGTAAGCTCCCTGAGGACGGCAATTGTGCCGGAACATGTAGAGCAAATTAATAGTAAAATGCAGTATATACATTTGTGCATTTGTTGGTGCTAAGTTTGTAAAGCCAATCACAGTGCATGGAATGAACAATATGAAAGCAGTAAACGCTTGGTTTTAAAGAACCACGCATCCGTTAATGCGTGAAGCGTGATGTGTTATTCTATGATCGCGCAACAGTTTACTTATGTTCGTGGTTTGTTGATCCTTGTCGCGCTCCTTCTGCCTTACAGTCGACTTTTGCGTGGCACGCAGACCTGTTTGTATAAACCGGTCGACTTGAGCAATTGAATATAGATCCTTTAATTATATTTGGGTTGAAAGTTGAATTAATGTAGTGAGAATGCATCCTGCTTTTTACCAGTTGGCTCGTAAGAGTTAATGTGGTATGAGACGTGTTACGGGACCGTGATGTGAGGGGGTCGAGCCCTTGCTGGCTTTACTGATGAAGAGAGAACCTGAACCCCATTTCCCACACGCATGGCTTTTGTCTTCCCCTGCTGCTCAGTTCACAAGCCCGTGATCGAACTAGGCCTGCCGAGTATTGTTCGGTGACACACACATGGTAATGAAAGTGACGATGTGACGTAAGAGACGCATCCGTTAAAAAAACAACCATCCCAGACGAGCAGTCACGCATCGCGCATTCATGACTGTGGTGTACCCGAAAACCAAGGCTTATAAATAAAGACTTACGGTCAGAAGAGCAGCTGAACAGGGAAAGTGTTCGGCTTTAACGCCAATGTGTCCGGTACGCATAATTCTTGAGTGATTTTACGGACAAAGAGCATATCAACAGGGCCGTGGTCTCGAAGACGTGGGAAGATATCGGGAAGGAGATGGGTGTGACGATAATCATGATTGAAAGATCTGAGATTCTCACAGCGGTACTGTCGACGATCCAAGTCTCTGGCATGTGACGCCATGTAGACTGGTAAATAGTTACAGATTTTTGGAGGAGAGTATTGCTTCCATCAACAGGGTCAAGCAGTCGACATGGTGTAACATCCTAGAAGAAGTGAATCTTCATCAATCCCACTGTGAGAACATCAAATCTCGCTTGGTATGCCTAAATAGTTACAGACGTTTCGGAGGATCCTGCTGCCTTCATCTTCAGGGTCTGGCAGTTGAAGAAGAAATTTTGGTCTCTGAAGATGAATGCATTGCGTTTCTCCGAAACGTCGGTAACTGTTTATCAGTCGACATGGGGCAACATCTCAGAAGTTACAGATCATAATCACTAGTATTTAATTACAAGATTAATTGAAAAATAATTTGTGATTTTATCCAAATATTGAAACATATCCAGGTAAAAATGTGAGAAAACCCCAAATTTTGGCATTCTGTCCTTTGTGGGATGAAGCCAAAGGCGTTTATTTTATTTTGTCACTGCTGTTCCCATGTGGCATTGAAATCATTGCTGGCAGCAATGTGGCATCTGACTGGTCAGAGAGCCCGCATGTTGATTAGTGTGACTCCGGGTGACCGCAGTTTCTGTCTTGTTTGTGTGACTGGTGTGGTCAGGCACGGTCTGGTATGGTCTGCTGTGTTCACACCCTTAAATAATGCATGGCTAAGGCTAACCACATTGGTAACCCACAAGATAGCAGTGTCAGAATAAACAGCCATGGAAATTTTCTTAATTACCTAACATACTCTACTCATTACTATGAACTTCAGGAAAGCATACATGTTTCTGTCATGTAACTGATTTGAATTTGTCATCACCTTGCAAAAAATACTGAAATAAATAAGGAATATCTTACTGATATTTTACTTTCTTCTTTGTGGCAACAACTTCACACAAGTCACTAGAGAGCAGTATACATTGAGGTCTGAAAGGACTTAAAATGCTTATCTTTACAAGATAGAGTTTTCTTATTAAAGGTCCTATATATAGTCTGATGACAGCTACATATGTGAGGTATAGCCGAAATGTGTAGCTGTTTTTACATGTGTGATAAAGAGTTGTTTATAGACTTAAATCCTACTTCTTTTCTTTTCATATGTATACTTGAACACAATGGGGATGTTCTGTTTTAAAAAAACGTTTTGTTGCGTTTCATGACAATGATGCAGACACGCCATTTGCTGTACAAGTGCAGGTTGCGCCAAACATTGTTACTAATGTGGTCTGTAACCTCAGCACATCTAAATTTAAGGCTGCCCAGAGTGTGTATCATCAAATACACTTGTGTGCCCTTCTTTGAATCTTTCCATCCATTTCTGTGCATGCCAGTAGCTTTTACACAATCTGACTATAAAATTTGCCTAACAGGTAAATTGTGTTTGTCAGTGCTTTATATCAAAGCACAACCATATTAAACGTGTTGCAATGTTATTACCACTTAAGACAATCAAAATCAAGTGGGATTACATGAGGGAAGGCTCATATTTTTGTAAGTGTTGCCAACACCAATCTTGAGATAGCCTGTACTAAAATTTACTCTTCTTCAGACATTAACAAAAATATTTCACATTTGTGACATTGTTAGATTTTTTCATTGTATTTAATTACACTGATTCATTATAATAGGGCAACTTTTGACAATCAACTGGGAGGAATGTGCTGATAGACTTTAGGGGATGTATGTATGAGTTTCATATGAATAAACTGAGACAAGCCTAAGAATTTTGTAGGCAGCAGTTTTCAAGCACAACTTAAGCAGACATGTTAACCAGTACACCACAACATCAGTCTTTCATTTTAGTGCATGTCTCTTGCATGTAAGTTGCATACTTATCTTAATCCTTCAAAGACTTTGGGGTTTAAATTCCAAGTACCGGCCCAGATAAACAGGTTTTTAATTAATAGTACCATTAAATACATTCATGGCTGTACAGTGTGCTGACACTGGCTTTGAGGAGTTAAGGATATTGGATTATGTTTTTTAGTTACTATATTGAAATTACATAAGTTTTCATTTTTATTTGTTTTGGCTAGCATTTATACTGTGAATCATACACATGTTACAGAATTTTCTTAAATTAAGGGTGTTAGTATCTTTTTAGCTCTGAAAGACAGGTGAGTGAGTGTCTTTGAATCCACTCAGTGCGTACTTGATAGTTATGCATTATATTTATCATGTTTTATTCATTTTTGGTCTTGCCAACTGTTTGGTAAAAAACATATGATACTGCTAGGATGCCTCTCCATTCACCTTGATATGCCAAGTGATCATTTATGCTGTTGGAATAATCTTATTGATATCAGAGAACTGTGCTCTTCTGGGGTACTACGCAGCGAGGAGTGGTAATTTCTTACTGACATTTTGGGATAACCTCTCAGTTCCATCCACAGGGTTCAAGAATCCAAAAGAAAGCCAGTAGCCCCAACACTGAGTTTATATAGGTGAGAGTGTGGGCAGTGAAAATGTTTCAGTAGTATGGTGTCAGCCAATAGGATTGTTACAAAGTGGCTGGATGGAGGGGAGCATTGTAGTCAAGTGTAGCTGGACAGAGACGCTCTGTGATCGAAGGAATTCTGACCTGTGTGACAGTGAGACACAGGAGAACACTCACATGAGCGATGTGGGGGGAAGGAATGAAAGTATTACATTAGTAAATAATAATCTAAAACAAAACAATAGGAGGGGGAAGTCAGCCAAGTGAGCATGGTAAAAATACCATGTGTAGAGCTGGATACACCGGACTCAGTAGTGGGGTGAAGGGCAGGGACAAGTGAGAGAGGAAGTAGATAGACGACTAGAAGAAAGAGTAAATGAGTAAAAATCAGTACGACAACTGGTAATAAATAGCAAATTAAAACAATAAAGAGGGTGTGTGAATATGACTGTAGTGATTTGACATTGTTCAACTTAATTTAGTTAATTCATCTATTCAATAATTAATTGATAGACCACTAACCTCCATCAGGTGCCACAGTTAAGAATGAGTGGAAGTATACTTCACTCCCTTGCATGCTTGCATGGTATGCACATGGGTATCTACACCCCTACCTTTTACATTACAAATTCAAATTAATCTTGTGATTAAGTTACCAAACTGTTCTTAAGGAAGAGAGCTGAGTGTGACTGTGCAATTACAGAAGTGCTGAACTTTGACAGTAAAGATGTCTTCTTTACTAGTGATGGGAATTGTTACATGTATGAGTGTCTTAATGCTTCTGGACATCATCATAGTTGGGCAATATCCGACTTCACCTAGACTACAAAACTCTCCACTGGTGGTGAATCTGTCAAAGGCAGAAGCTGGAGAAGAACCAAGTAACTTTTCAGCTAGCACCACTGTTACACCAAAATCCAGAATTAATTTTGATATATTTTCCATCTTACGCCTAAACACTAAAACTGAGACATTACGGTTCATTGATACAAATGGAACTGTGAAGCAGCGTAATAAGATAAAAAAGGTAATGATTCTGCCATTCAGAGTAAAAGAGATTGTGTTATAGTAATTATGATATTTTATCTTTGAAATTGTTTGCCTACAAGTGCTTTTTATCTAAAAGTCAGTGCTTTATGGTATGCATTTACAGGTGTAATTAACATTTGTATCCGTAAGTTTGAAGAGCAAAGTCAGTTTATGACTTGTAATATAAAACTTTCCTGTCATTTCCCTGACAATATGGCAAGGAAGTATTATGTTACAAGCGAGTATTGTGTTAAGAAACATGACACATGATGTCTTATTATGTTTAAGTATGCAGGGGATCTCCTGCTAAGAATGTGTTCCTAATGTGATGGTGTGTATTTCAGAAACATTCTATATCCATACCTATGAGCGCGAATAACATTCACCTCTTCCCCGACTCTCTTTCATTAACATGAGAGCTGGGATATTATTGACAGTACAGTAACTAGGGTATGGGACATATGTGTGAGGAATTGTTTGATTCCCAGTGGAGGCAAGAGGTTTGTCTTTTCTTCAAAGTGCCCAGAGCAGCTCTAGGGCCACCTACCCTCCTACTTAATGAATAACAGAAGCTCTTTCCCTGGGGGTAAAGCAGCCGAGGCATAAAGGTGACAACTCACCCCCATCTGTTGCCAGGTTTGAGAACAAGTAGAGTCATAACTCCACTCCTCCATGTGCCATTATGGTGTTCACAGGGACAAATATTACCATTACTTTTTCTCTGTAATAAGTTTTCTTTACCCAGATGTTTTGTTATACACACTCATCTTTCTATGTGTGCCCATGTCAATGTTTGTAACCATAATAATATAGTAGAAATCCTTGAGTCTGACCACTGAATATACATGACTAAAAATGACTGCACATAGTGAAAATGTTACAAAGACTACAGAAACTGAACCTCAGAAATGTGAGTAAAGCCTAATGAAAATACATTAATGAGAGTTTGCTTTATTCCAGCATGTATATGAACATTCGTGGTTAATTTCTTCTTGGCTTTTCTGTAACATCACTGTGTGGTCCATCATCTTAACAAGATGAATTTGTTTGTTGCAGATGATGAAACATGCATGGGACAATTATGTGCGCTATGCATGGGGGAAGAATGAGCTGCGTCCAATCAGTAAGAGGGGACATAGTGCAAGTATCTTTGGAGCTGTGTCTCTGGGTGCAACAATTGTTGATGGTTTGGACACCTTGTACATCATGGGGTTGGAAGAAGAATTTAAACAGGGTCGGGACTGGATAGCAGAGAATTTTGACATTAATTCAGCAGTAAGTAGTTTTATTAGTAATACAGTGTTATACACTGGAAATGATAAATATTTGTCATTGGTGTCAATTGAAAATAGTTGTTAATTTGTACATTTTAAAGAACTGTTAGGCATTCCATTCAAAGCTTTAACTGCTGATGTAATTAAGTAGTTTGTATCTCAGTTGGTTATGCTGTATCAGTCGTTGATGTCACGTTAATGTTATCAAGACAAAGTGCAAAAGTAAGTTCACATTTTGTACAGTTTTTGAGCTGAAGAATCTACACTGACTGTAGTTATAATATCAGGATAATTTGTTGCTTTGTGATTGTCATCTGTTTGCAGCAGTGAGGCAAATCCTTGGCATCCACAAATTTAAAGGTAATTGAAAGAATGCAATAGTTGTAACATGATGGCTGATAACACAGGACACAGACTAATATCAACAGGGTATAGAAAGTTTGTTGCACAATAAAACTAAGTGTCAGTTGTAGCTGGACACTGTGGAAGAGTAGTGTTGTTATACCATTACAGTTAAATCTGCACTTTCTATTTTACAACTGAAAATTAAGAGCCCAAAATTTATGCATGGTACACTTATTTTATGATAAACTGCTGTGTGTAGGTTAATGTGTGTGTGTGTGTGTGTGTGTGTGTGTGTATATATATATATATATATATATGATGAGGGAAGCAGAAGAATTTCAAATAAATTCACCCAGCAGAATTACAGATGGAGTAGTGTGGTGTATCAGTGCTGTGTGCAAGCTGCATTATGTACTTTTTGGCATGAAGAAAAGGCAAGGAATTAGTTGTAATACAAAAGCATTTATAGAGTAATGTATAATCTTGATATGTCAGTGGAAGTTATAAATATTGTGACCAATCAGTTTCAACTTTCATACTGTAGTATTTTCTTGGGAAGTTCATAGTTAGTGTCAGTGAGTGTTAGATATTCTAGACATTTCCTACTTTTATTGAACTTCAGAATGTGTCACTTTCTTTACTAAAGCCATCTGTTGAGTCGTATCTTAAACCAGCTGAATAATCACACTGTAATCTGAACTCATTTTAATTAGCCTAATTAATGCTGAATTGAATTAGAATGTCTTAGTATACTTCTCTTTTAGTTGAATTATAGGTTTTGTTCAATTATAGGTTTTGTTCTGTTTAAAGGATCATGGATTTCCCATGTACTGACAAAGCAGAACCTATTAATTTATCTCTTTTACATTTTGAAGGCTTAGCTGCATGTTTGAATGTGCAAACAACACATCTATTTGAATAAAAAAAGCTTGTAACAAGTCCCCACCTATTGGGATGTGGTGAAGCTTAGTGACATTTCCTATGGCTTATGAATGTAATGTCCTGCACAAATCTCATGTGGTTTCTGTCAGTCAAGTGGGTTTCTATTAGATGTTGGCCAAGTTCCAGTCATGTGCTTTGAACCCTTCTGAGAACAAAAAGTAGTCACTGAATCTGATTTTACAACAACAAAAACGCAAGAAGGCAGGAATTACAGGAACTACATTATAGTGAATAACATTTGCATGTAGTGTATTAATTTCGCAAAGTATTACATAGCCAGTAATGAATGGAGGACAGACATACATCGTTTTATAGAACAAAGTTTGTGAATGTAGATAAATGACGGTATGATGGTATAAGATACGTAACATAATATCACTGGAATTTGTACCTAGATTTTGTTGCATATATGGGTATTTTAAGTGAGGTACCTTAAAATTGCCATGTTTTGCTGGTAGCAGTATATGTTGTTAATGTAGTGTCAGCATCAAATATTCCTTTATTTTATAATTCCACTTTCAATTCTGTAACTTATAAAATTTCCTTAACAGCACCTTTAGATGTATTGCACGTGAGTAACTGACTGTAATCATTGACATGTATCATGCCATATGTATGTGTTGCTTGTATGCTAAACGGATGAATGACTAATGTTACGATTTTTTGTCCCATAAAGCAGTAAGTATTATGACAAAGTATTCTGGTTTATATATATATATATGTTCAAGAACTTAGAAATTTTCAGTGTACTGTAAAGAATAATTTCCTTCTCTGTTCACAGACCACAGACCTCTCAGTATTTGAAACGAACATCCGTTTTATTGGTGGTCTGCTGACATGCTTCGCTCTGACAGGAGATGTTATGTTCCGGGACAAAGCTGAACAGGTTGCAAAGAAGCTGTTGCCAGCATTCCAGACTCAGACTGGCTTACCTCACTCCCTAATAAACATCAAGACGGGGGTAAAAATTTTGTACACATTTCTTATCATGGAACCTTGTATGTGTGTATGTAAGTTCTTTTTAATTATATTTAAATGACACACATCACTATGTAATGACGTGTGCTACAAATGAGACAACTGTAAAGCGTTATATTCTCAAGTTCCTGCCACTGGGCCTCAAAAGCATGTTTAAGAATTTGATTGCTAATGCCTTTTTGCAGTGCATTTGCCTTGCACAAATAAAACACATGCATTAAAGGTTATTCTAAACTGTAATAAAACCAACAAACTCTCATGGGTAAATTATGTTTTATCACATATTGTAGTTACCTCCATATTTCAGTCGCTACCCTGATGATCGCAAAAGCAATCGAAACCTATTCATTCATTCATTCCACTGGCATGTGCAGAATGCGATTATTCCTTGCCATTCTCAGGAGCTTCTTTCCATCCCTGTCTGTTATATACCCTTTCCTTCCACCCTTTTCCACCATCTAGTCTTCCATCCTCCTTCACTTCATCTTGCTATCTATTTCTTGGTCTAGCTCTCAGCCTTGGTTCCAGATTCATATATAATACGTTTTGGGGAATTCTGTTGTCTTCCATTCGCTGTACATGCCCAAAAGAGCATAATCTATTTAACCTTATTGTCTCTGTTACAGTGGGTTTTTTAACCATTGCATAAATTTCTTTATTGGTTAATATTCTCAAGTTTTCTTTTTCATTTATATACTGGGCCTAAAATTCTTCTGTACATTTTCCTTTCAGAAATGTTTACTTGCTTTCTGTCTCTTTGTTAGTATCCAGATTTCTGAAGCATATGTTACAGTTTTGTCTATTATTGTGCTCTTTAGTCTTTAATTTTTTAGATATATTTTTATTTCTAAAAAATGTTTGTAGCATGAAGTATGTTTTGTTAGCATTTTTTATTCTTTCTTGTAAATTTATTTGGTACTTGTTATCTTCATTAAATATAACACCTAGATCAATACTTGTTTAAAACCAACAAATTGCACAATATATGTAAAACATTAAAATCACATTTTTAAGTTTCACATTAAAATATATTTATATTCCTCCTACATGTTTCGATCCCCATACGGGATCATCCTCAGGGAGTATGCACTATATCGAGAGTGAAGTTACTGAAACAAGTTATTTATATAGGTTATCTGGTAGCATG
>Ga0123354_10018594_pt1 | contig 10899 bp, 6 predicted proteins | sample TergutLab28metaG_2_FD_97872 | JGI IMG/M metagenome (GOLD analysis project Ga0123354, IMG submission 97872) | Labiotermes labralis P4 segment gut microbial communities from Petit-Saut dam, French Guiana - Lab288 P4 | ecosystem: Host-associated > Arthropoda: Insects > Digestive system > Gut ... | reverse complement strand
CCAACTTGATGTACAAAATTTGTTTCACAATAAGTTTTATTTCATGCCTCTACATGTTTCGAGCACATGTGCTCATCATCAGGAGGTCAAAATTACATTACACAGCCTCTGGTATCATTACACCTATAAGTGTGACAATACCAGAGGCTGTGTAATGCAATTTTGACCTCCTGATGATGAGCACATGTGCTCGAAATATGTAGAGGCATGAAATAATCTTATTGTAAAACAAAAATTTTGTGCATCAAGTTGGTTAATTACTTAGGTAAATAAGATAACCTATATTTTAATTGCTAAATGAAATTTAATATAACTTGTACAATTTGTGAGATATTACAAACCCAGTACATATGTATTTTGTTTCGAGTTTTAAACCTCATGTGTTTAAAGCATGAAGATGATCAGTACTACCGAAACATGTAACAAGTGTTGACGGGACTAATACAATTTGTTACAGTTGAGGGCTATAAGTTTATCAATTTTTAATATGATATACCACGAGGCATGCAGTTTAAATCAATTGTTCAGCCTACTCACATAATAGCCCTCACACAAAGAAACAAATAGCGTCATTTCTCGCCTCGTGCAAACAAAGAAGACAAGAAGTCCAAAGCATTAACATGTGCCCTTCCCCTACTGTGAAGTCGAACTGTACATTAGTTGCAGCAGTGATAAAAATGCGGAACATTAAGAAGAGTGGATGATACAAAAACTTAGGGTATACGGCTTCTGCAAAAGAAAAAAAACCTTGGGTATTGCGGGAAAATTTGGCAGCGGGGGGACAATTTGAGCATACGTGAGTGGAAACGATTTCGATGGAAAACTGCACTAATTCAAGACCTCATGCAAGAAGGTCTTTGCCTCAGTGCTTTTCATGCGAGATTTCCTCAGATAAAAAAAAAACTTTAAACGACATTCTCCTTGGTTACTATACCGTCTAGCATAATAGGTTTTTACCGACATTTCAGAGAACATGCTAAGTCCTGCTTCAGATAAAATGCATTACGTTCAGATGGCCATAAAGTGACTAGGATGAGGAAATTTGTTGATCAGCAGGACATCTGTTAGAATTTATGGTAATAAGTGCTGCGGAAAGGGAAGAATTTTTTTATTTTGAACAACATCTAGCCCTTATTTATTTAAAAACGTTTTATGTCACAGACACTAACAGTGAACAAATTAAAAATACATAAACTACTTTTTTTTACGGCGTGCTAAATGTAAATAAATTATAAATTAATGTAAATACGTGTTGTAGACTACATCAATTCGTTATATGTTAGGTTCGATTTATACGTCCTAGGAAAGTGCCATTTCCCAAGTGCTTAAATCCCAACCCAAACAATCACGCTCTGAACTCAACTTCTACCTGCTGAATATAATCAATGTAAAAACATTCACAACTTTACACATATGGATGCCAAATCTTTCAGCCCAAACTTTCTCAAGTATAAAAAAGTAGTAAAGAAAGAAGCAGAAATATTTTGGTCCTAAAATAAGCAGTCTTTCCTTTAAACAACGAGCAACACTTAATGTACTGGTGTTTTAGATCCGCTTTACCCTTATTATATCCACGGTACTGGAAAACAATACTTTATTTACAACCAACAGTCAGCGTGAAATCGCTACGTGGATCTACAGAGATTGTCAAAGTTTTTATCCACCTTGTTGTGATGCTGCTTACCTCAAATACAAATTGAGCGTAGTAAAAATAAATACAGTCAAGTGCTACATTATATCGCTAATGCGTCTTTCAGGGCACCCTGTATATTTCAGCATAATGAATTGGACTAAGTCGACACAAATTGCTTATTTCTTCGCGTGATTGCAGGCTTCCGCCGCGAAGTAGATGAGAACTGCGCTCTTCTGGGTTATTACGCGGCGATTAGTGGTAATTTCATAAAGACGTTTTGGGACAAACTATCGGTCTCATTCTCAGGATTATCTATTCCTTCCATTACTGATACTTTTTGTATCTAGGGTTTTCGGCTTATAATCCCAGCGTTGTTCTACCAATAAATATAATTTGCACACCACAACGGAGCGTATCAAATAAAGATTGCTGTGCATTACTTGAAAGTCAGACGTTCAGGAAGAAGATAAAAAAATAACATATTTTAGTAGTTTTCTAGTTAACATAACGAAAGATACTTTTCAGCAACGTGAAGTACAAGAGTAACTTCGCAGACCTTTCTATGGGCCAGATAAAACTCTTGTAAATCTTTCGAAAAGTAGCTCATGAGGACAGACTTACACGATCTTTCCGCGGTGATAACAGCGTCTCGTAAATAAGCGTACTTCCGCTGGATAATTCAGTGCCTTACTCGAATTATAAGTACCCTTTATAAGGGGAAATCTCTGGAAAAATAGTGGACGCGAACGCACTGTCAAGATACACAAATCATGATGTTTGACATATAAACATATCAATAAAATGATCGGCTAAGCTGTGCCGGTTTATAAAATTTAATACTTTTAATAGAAATTTTTCACGAAAATATCTATTTGCACTTTTACAATAATGCCTACAAGTTTAAAATTTACACAGTCACACACTCTTAAATGCGAGAGGCTGAAAGAACATGAAATCAGTGAATTTTATAAAGGATTTATACAAATATTGCCACAAAATAAACAAATCATAACTCAAAGGTTTCTTTGTCCTTCACTTATTGTGGGTCATAAATGTTTCTTTACGAAGAAATTACTAGTGGCAATACGTGACGGACTTCAGTTATTTTTCGGAAAAAAAGCTGCAGTAGCAAAATCCTTTTGGTAACCGATTTCTTTCTACTGAAACATAACAATTTTACGTTACGCTTAAATGGATAAAAAAGTTATTCACTCGTGTCCACACCGGAATATCGTACAACAATGGATCCCAGCCTGTGGGTCGTGTATCTTCGGGAGACCACAGGGCGAAGGCAACGGATCCAAAGGAAATCCCAAGGGCCGAGAAAATTCGCATAAATTCCTAACAAGCATTAAACCTCCAAAAAGCGCTTGATTTATTAAGATATACCCTTTCATTATTATTATGAGGAATAACATGTAAATTCGATCATAGCGATTATTGGAACCTGAAGTACAGCCATTATTGTATGGCTTCCCGCAAAATTTTTGGGCCTCATATACAAAGACTTTAGAAACCACTACGCAAAATATTCGCTCAACGAAATTTAAAATTACTAAGTTTAAAATCAATACACGTGTTCGAGTTTCAAAACAATCAGGAATGTTATCCAGTTATGTACGATCTTCTGTCTTTTCCTGTTTGAAACCAAGCTGTTGTACATTTCACTAAATGCCAGGTCTTAAAAATTCGGGGGAAAATATCTATTACTCCCGGCCAGCATCTCTGTGTTTCAGCCAATATATTATGCCGTTGAATTCGTTGAATTAAACGTCACGTAACAACGAAACACAACTCAAACTATTTTTAAGTATTGCACCCCTTTCTGAATGTTCACTTCCTGGAACTGTCCTCAAAGGAACAACGTTAACACACCAGAATTCTACTGGAATGAGTGCTGTAAAATTACATCACTTGAGCGTCTCTTTACGAGGTCGGACATTAAAGTAAAGAGATTGGTTCAAAAAAAAGTTTTATTTTATTTATTCAGCAACTACAATGTGGTCACCTTCAAAGTACGTCCATTGTGCTTGCACACATCTTTACCAATGGTGCTGCCATTGTTTGTAGCATTCCTGGAACACATTTTGTGGTATGTCCTTTAAGACCTGCCTTACAGACTTCTGGATGCCTTCTGTTGACTCAAAATGGTGTCCTTTTACTGTCGATTTTACCTTTTTAAATAAAAAGAAGTAGCAAGCTGCGAGATCATGTGAGTAAGGAGGCTGCGGCATCATCGTAATGCATTTGGATGTCTAATTCTTCTCTCAACCGCGCATCCAAATGTTGTTCTGTGAGATTCCTGGGCACCATCTTGGCACAAATTTTTCTCATCCCCAATTCTTCAGTCAGCAACAAATGAACGATTTCCCGTTCATGTTCACTTCATCAGAAATCATTCTGCCTTTTAATCGTCGATAAGATCGAAAAGTTTCTCTAATCCATGCTGTGTTGTCTGTCACCTGTCCGTGTTGCTGATGGTCGTCCGCTGCTCTGCTCACCTTCACCATGGGTTCTGCCTTCAGAAAACATTCTGTTTCAGCGAGAGCTTGTGCTCTTTACATTGCATCATCTCCAAATGCCTGCTGAAGTTTTCCATGTGTTGTGGTGGCACTACCACCGAATTTAACACACAAAAAATAAAGGTTGGCATAGAGCAGCGCGTAGTTCCATGCTTCCATTTTCATGACGAGGTTCACAAACACCCCCTGACATGTCAAGCACCTACTTCACACTGAGACATTGCACAGTCATGCCACTGCAAATGGCGATGGAAGGAGGAATGACCAAGGTCAAAGTTTGTCCTTGTTAGCGGACTGTAGCATGGCGTGTAGAGCTACGAGAAAATTAGTCTCATTACTTCATTTTCGGACTTCGGACTTCGTATTCTACGGAGTCATTCAATACAACTAGCAATGTATCTTCTACACTACAGATTTTACCTTCAATTTAAAATCTAACAATATGACCCTTTAAAACATTGTTATATTTCATTATGTTAATTACTACATGTATGCTTACTAATTTAAAGAGAGCTTTTAAACTTTTACCACGTACTTGATCTTTTGGCTTCCAGCTATCTCAAGACGATCATCATGATTGCTCTTTGAAGCATAAAACATAAGGCGAAACGAATTACGATAGTGGAATAGAACGGCATTAGTTGATGTCTTCGCCCTTGTAGGATGTTACCAAGCCTTTATTGGTAGTTACGTACAAACATTTCGGGACAACTTGATCCTTGATGATGGGACCGATAGATTGTCTCGCAACGTCAGTAATTAACTACAAATAAACGGCGCATAACGTCCCATTAGAGCGCAGATATCACAATGCAGGGGAAGCTTGAAGTCACACAGTGCAAACGATATTTGTAAGTAGTTAAGGTGAAGATATAACCCACTTAACCTGGTTAATTTATTTGGAATATTCGAGTCGTTTAAAATATTGAGTAATGCTAAGCCAAATCCTGTGCCGGACACAACGGACGAGCTAATGCCCTATTCCACAAAACTGAACGTCGCTGACCGGCAACCGTCCCAGATGTTCACAATTCCCGGGTGCCTGGTCGCCCAGGCGACTAAGTTTTGTACGGTGGCGTCTAATATTTTCGGTAACTTAACAGGGAAATTTTTCCATGCCCAATTTCTGGCGTCTAGAATTTTCATTTGACTCCGAGATTTTTGGGAAATTTGTGCACCCGTGAAATGCTGTTCCAGTTCTCTGACTGAAATTAGTTATTCCATAGCTTCTTTCGGTTTTCCAGAAAATACTGGGACACAGGCGATGACCACGTCCTTCAATATGATGCCACGCTAAACCTAAACGTTTACAACCACTCAACCACGTTATGATGCATAAGGTAAGCAGTATAAAATTAATATAAAATAACCCCAAAAAATCAATAACAATTACTGGAAAATTGAAATTAGTGCGAAAAGCGAGACCGTGCTGTGGTTCAGGCGGTTAGTTGTCAGTCACTCATCACAGATGCCCGTGTTCATACCAAGACCTTTCTATGTGGCATTTGTGGTAGACAAAGTGGCATTGGTAGAGGTTTTTCTCCGAGAACTTGGGTTTTCCCTGTCAGTACTATTCCACAAGCACTGCATACTCATTCACGTGTGATCTTCCTTACTCAATCAGAAAAACTGACAGCGCAGTTAAATAACAAAGACAAAATGGGCAAATTACTGCTAAAATTGCAACGTGAAGGGAATACTGATATTAAGCAGCATTTCCTGACACAAATGAATTCATGCATTGTAGGCTCTACATAAACAGGGATCGAAATCAAACCTGTGAGTTGAGAAATCTTATTTAGTTCTTTGCGTCAAGTCATGACAAGATACCTGGCAAATGTTTGTCATTGTCTTTGGAAAACCATTGTGGTAGTGCTTAAGAAAGTGTACTTAAAGTTCCTTCAGTCCAGGGACCAGCTTCCTTGCACCATCCACAGTTCCGTAGAAGATCGTGTACCTTAGTGTAATGAGAGTTAACTGGTCAATTACTCCATTAGGAAAGCGAAAAACAATTTCTAATTATATAAAGTAAAGTTTTCACTGAGTGTCTCTTCCAAATAAAGTTTCATGGCTGAAATCAACAGTTAATGCAAACTAATTAAGATTTACTTACGCAAGTCCGTCCATAAGATAATGTACGAACAAGTGAGCGAAACTGAAGCCCTATGTTATCCTGAACGTTGCTAACTAATTCAATTCTCTCTGCCGGCAAACCATGAAGCACTGGACTGATCTGAGCTCAGAGCACATCGCTCAGCTGAATTAGTTTGTAATTAGGTGGATTTTTTTGTTGTTGTTTTGTTGGGCATCATCAGGGCGAGATTAGAAGTTGCCCCTTCCAATCAGACCAAAGCTGCAACAGAAGGGTTGGTGAAAACTACCCCAAGCGTCATGTGGTAGCTGGAACCCAACTGGAAAGCATGGGAAGGGGGATAAAATGAAGGGAATTTCTGAGAGATACTACAGCACCAGGAAAGAAAAAAAGGATTCAGGAGGGATTTGTTTCAGGGTAACAGGAGATCCGGTGAAGGAACATGAGAAACGAGAGAGATGAGAGGAAAGGGAAGGTTAAGAGAAACAAGAGCAGACAGAAATCTGTTCCTTCAAATACTAAACCTTCTAAAGTGAAGTTTTGGCAATGTGGAGCTGCTTCATCACGTGGGATCGCTTTTACAGCTCGCTGGGTGCGGACAGACGTGGCAGAAGAAACAATAAAGACCATCGGAGTAAAGTAGTGGAAAACGGTCAAAATTAACCGGCCTAAGACACTGCCGCCGCACCAGTAGCTTGGGGAACAACATTTTATCCCTTTGACTTCTATGAATGTAATGGGAATCGATGGAAAAATAACAAATTTTGCTAAAACTTGAATTAACCATTCTCGCCTCTTTATTGTATACAATTTCATGTTTGATGGAAAAATTATTTTTATGTATATACACTTGTGATATTATTATTATTATTATTATTATTACTTCATTCATTACTCACACCCTTCTAGTGCCGCGGTCGTAGAAGAGTAGAGCTATAACTCTACCCACCCTCTGGGCCACACCGGGCCTGCAACGGGATCACTTTACCTTTACTTTATTTATTATTAAGTTGTTATTGTTGTTGTTGTTGTTGTGTTGTTTTCGTCGTCTCCTGTTACAGGCCTTTTCTTCCTGGTACCTCTCTTAAACCAACAGGGATCCCCACCTCTCAGCCTTCAAGTTTCACACTGCAGTACTTTCCTATTATGTGTGATGTTCCAACTATAGCTGTCTTTTGTAGTGAATCTATTGAATGTTTCCCTGATATGGCTTCCAAATTTTTCTTTAAAACTTTTATTACTTATCCAGTGGCTCCAATTACTACAGGTATAATCATTCATTTCATGTCCCACATAAACTCTTGCATTTAGATTCCTTTCTGCTTTCTTTTGCATGACATTTCTTTCCTAAATGATTGCCACGTCTACCACTATGCATGTTCTCTCTTTTTTGTATTTAATTATTGTACCTGTCCTGTTCGCTCTAACTTGTCTGTACCTGTGTGTACCCTTGGTTCCAAAATACTGTAACATCTTCATTTTCACACACTGGTTTGTGTGTGAGTGTGTGTGGTTGTGTGTGTGTGTGTGTGGTTGTTTGTGTGTGTGTGTGGTTTTGTGTGTTTGTGTGTGTGGTTTTGTGTGTATGTGTGTGTGTGTATGTGTGTGGTTGTTTTTGTGTGTGTGTGTGTGTGGTTGTGTGTGTGTGTATGTGTGTGTGTGTGTGGTTGTGTGTGTATGTGTGTGTGTGGCATGTGGTGTGTGTGTGTGTGTGTGTGTGTGTGTTTGTGTGTACCATCTGTCTGTCTTTTCGATGCCTTGGACTTGGCATATCGAGTAACGCAATTGTGCATAAACTTTATCGTGTCTCATTACGTACTCATTCTTCTTCAAAATGGAGAAACCTGAGGCTATCTGGACAATAGTTTCTTTACGCTGTTTACGTAAGCGGCACGTACTCTCAATTTCGTCTTTCAAAATATTATTTTCAAAGTAGTTTATACTAATTGCTTGGTCTTGAGTTGCTACTATTGCATTTTTTGTTTCTCCCTTTATGTCTCCAAATTTTAGCTATTAATATAACGTTCATTATCGACTAGTTTTCTTCCAGTTACGTGGGAATTGTCCATGCATCTTCTTCCTCGCCATCTGTCTTTGGTCTTCTCTGCTATGTTGTCCCTCATCTGTCTTGGTCTTGTTAGTAATTCTGTCTAGAGGCGTCTAGCTGCCTGTAACAGTGCTGGGTGGTTGTCGTGTTGGTGCGTTCTAACAATTTGTATTAGTGGATCTTCCTTGCTCTCTACTTATTCCATCAGTTTTGTAATTTCTACTACACAGGCTTTTGGTATTATTATTATTATTATTATTATTATTATTGAAAACATATCAAATATCCGTTCCTTCGAGTCTCTTTCATCGCCTCTTGCAATATTGTCTTATGTGCCATAAATATTAGTTCAGGAACAACTCATTTTCATCGTTTTCATTAATTACCTGCGTCACGTAAGTATATCATCGAAATCGCAATTTTGCCGATGGCACAAACAAAGTACCCCCCCCCCCTTGACAGTTTCTTACTGCAGTGCGACAGATATTCTGTTTTTGTTTTATGTCAATCGATACGATTACAAGTCAATCAAGTGAGTCAGATATTCGGAAATATTCAGTAATAAAAAAAAAACAAAATTTTTTCTTTATAATCACAATGATAACTGTATTTACAAATATATAACAATGTGATTATATTTTTTATTTAACGCAATAGCCCCCAGAGGGCCAGGGTAACCTCATTCACGAGTTTTCTAGATTACAAACATCGACGCACCACAGTCGGCAGGACTCTTCTGGACGAGTGATCAACTCGTCGCAGAGAACTCTACCGGACAACACACAACAGTCACAACATACAGACATCCATGCCCGCAGTGAAATTCGAACCCACAGTCTCAGCAGGCGAGGGACCTCAGACCTACGCCTTAGACCGCGCCGACACTGGGACCGGCAATGTGTGTATATCATAAAGTCAAATTTGGTAAGTACAAAAGAATTCTCGCAATAACGAATTTAGGTAACAATTTCAGGCTCTGTCGAATGAATTAAGCTAAATCTTTTGTTTTGTCCATCAATTTATTTTTCATCTGCATTTCTAAAATGCATTACAAACTGACCTGGACTTCATTGTCACATAAAGTTAACAGAACCTTCTCCCCTTTTCCTGATTTTACTTCAAGATACGTTTTAATTAAATAAATTACGATACAATACGTCATTAGTAAATAAAGTTTGCGTTGCAATACAAAGATTCGAAGAAGAGTCAAGTTTTTATTCAGGCGGATATCTCACGCACATTTTTTAGACAAAATAGAGTTAATAAAGAGCAAGAATATAAAAAAATAAAAAGTCAAGAAAAGACAGATGAAAGAGGCAGAGAAACGCTTGCGTGCACTGACGTCAAAAAGACTTAGTTCTCTTCACGTGCAAAAGAGAAAGAAACGATAGCCAGGTAAACTTTCGGCATGGTAAAACGTAATAAATACTGAAGGAGCCCATGTTACCAGCGGTATTACTGCGCATGACAAGCTAAATTACTGCGGATATTATATGGGAACGTTAATATAATTTGTTACGAGGTAAAGAAGAATAAAAACTGGTAGTTTTATTGGTCATCGAATGAATGAACTGAAAAATGGTCACATGAAAACAGTAGAAACAGTGGCAGATACTGTAATAGAAAATCCAATCCAATTTCGTTCGGCTAGTCGTCGTACATATATATAAATGACAAAACGGCAATGCTGTTGGGAAAGACAAATCGTATTTTATACCTCTTTTCTAGTACAAAACGTTCATCTGCCCGTACGTTTTCCTCCATTTTCTTTTGTAGTCCACTCTTTTTCGTGATCTTTCCTTCTCTGTCAGAATTCATGCATTTAAACCTCAATTTAGTGTTCTTTGTCTCCTTACCATCTGATACATATTTTTCCATCCTGTACTTTTCCGTCTCTTTTATTTTTTATTCTTCATTCCACTTACACAAACCACATAGTTCTTTTTTCCTTTTTATTGTGCAAATCGTAGCCCTTCGTTTTCAAATTTCTTCCACTCCGCTCCCAGTTCCAACAAAAAGTCAGTCCCAAAGTAGAGGATCGTATATTTCTACTCTCTTCTCCTTTCCTAATTAATGTTATCGTCTGATTTTTGTAACGAAGGCGTGGATGGTGTTATATGTCATATAACACAGACACCAGGTCAAGTAACTGGCATTGTTCAGACGTTTACCTTAATATTAACCTACATACAATACATCTCACGAGAAATGAAGGGGAAAGAATCTCCTTTTGAAATTAGCACACCCTTTCAAATGTTTTAAAATAATTTTATAGAATTCAGTTAATTCTGTAACAACCTTAATTTATTTATCTCATTAATTAACTAACTTGATGCACAAAAATTTGTTTTACAATAAGTTTATTTCATGCCTATACATGTTTCGAGCATATGTGCTCATCATCAGGAGGTCAAAATTACATTACACAGCCTCTGCTACCATCACACCTATAGGTTATGTTGCGAAGAATGCCCTGCAGGGCACTCTTCGCAACATAACCTTACACAACACGACATGCTGCCACAACACCCTATTAGTACAACGAAGTTAATCAGTGACTATTTTTAATGTGACTTTAGCAAGGAAAATATAGCTCCCTGATGAT
>Ga0123354_10018592_pt1 | contig 10899 bp, 8 predicted proteins | sample TergutLab28metaG_2_FD_97872 | JGI IMG/M metagenome (GOLD analysis project Ga0123354, IMG submission 97872) | Labiotermes labralis P4 segment gut microbial communities from Petit-Saut dam, French Guiana - Lab288 P4 | ecosystem: Host-associated > Arthropoda: Insects > Digestive system > Gut ... | reverse complement strand
TTTCTAACAGACCTCGTACATGCGCGCACGCGCGCATACACACACAAATAAAATTATTAAAATATCATTATAATATACAATTCTGAGGTTGTCACAGTGGTGGACATTAAGATTAGTATCTTGTGGGATGTGACGCTATGTAGTTTTGTACAAAGGTATCAATGTTTCAGAAAAACTGGCTGCCGCCTTCTTCCTTTTTGACCTGAAAGTACAGACGGCAGCACATCAGTACCACGGTATCCCCAGCCCCTCTTTATCCCTTTTTCCTTCCACACTGCTTCACTATTTTCCCTCTGAATGCATCCCATCCCCTCTTCGTGTATTTTGTTCCTCACTATTTTTCCCTTGACTCAGGCTTTTTTCAAGGCAAGTGAATCTTTGCTTATAATCTCCTCCCCTCACCCCTACAGCCTCACTTTTCATATTATTTTGCTGACTCTATCTACTTCACCATATGAATTTATTGTAATTCCTGTATTTACACTCCAGTTCACACTGTTCCACCAACACCTGCCCTCAGTAAGACAACTGCTATTAGTGTCACTGCCTGCCACTGTGTCACACAACTTCAGTCCTGGTCCTATTTCCTTTCAACATAACTTTTTTTCCATGCAGAACTTATTATCCTGGCCTCAAGATGGAGGAAACATGTTCCACTGAAAACTTACCTACCTAACTGCCTGCCTGCCTGCCTGCCTGCCTGCCTGCCTGCCTGCCTGCCTGCCTACCTACCTACCTACCTACCTACATACCTACCAACCTACCTACCTACCAACCAACCAACCAACCAACCAACCAACCAACCACATGACATTCGCTACCTCCATGAGGCCAACTGCTGACACTCACCTCACCAACTTCTACACACCTGTCCCCCAGTCCCGGACAGTACAGAGTTGAACCCTCTTCCTGTGCACCTGTCAGCATCACAACCAGGTACACATCCGCCTCCCAGATCATTTGCCAGAAGCTGCCCACAGTACTAGGCAGTGGCCCTTGAGCAGCAATGTAGAACCTCTGATGACTACCAACTGTGGCCTGCAGTACAATTAAACATTTCCCTTCCATGTTTATACACTCTATCTACCACGTGACCATTTCACTTTTAGCATAACTGCTGTAAAGCCAAGAGTACAAATAAACAGTGTAAAAAAGTCTTGGCAGACAAAGTTACCATAAGTTACTTAACAGCGTAACAAACAAACAAATAAATAAACAAACAAACACATCAACAACAACAATAGCAACACAAACTACAATCATCCAACACCTTTCAATCCTTCAGATCATCATCTTCCACTGTTCACACGATCCACTGAAGTCCACATTTTTTAAATTACGAATAATCATTATTAAATTTTTACAAGAAAACTGTTAAAATGTTAAAATCTTAACTTTGTAAAGTATAAAGTTAAAAAGACAATACCTACCAACTACAGCATCTTAGGAAACACCACACAGTTTATACAATACTGAAATGTTTAATACCATTACAAGTGACCATTTCAGTCAAATGGTCCTTAAAAGTACACAGTTTTTACTTGTAGTCCAAGTTACAAATGAATTAACTCACTGTAAGGGTGTTAAATGGCACGGATTACATTCTTAATATAAATAAAATTTAAGTTCCTATGTACTATAAGATGCTTCTGACTGAACTTGTTCCTGGTAACAGATTTCAGCATACAACATTTTCATAAACCGTATGACCCTTCTTACATTTTCCTGTTGGTATTTACTGTCATCTTTACCTTACTTTTATTATATTTATGTACTAAATGAAATAACACTACTTGGTGGACACAGGAGCAGCAGCAGGCAATAATGTTCAACAGGTAAAGAGAGTGAAAGGCTATGGTTCACTATGGTGACGATCATCTTCGCTCCTAAGTGTATTTTATCAAGATTTAAATGTGGTCTACTGAATTATGCCAACCATCTTTGGTCAAAACTATTTTACTGACATTATATGCCAAACTGTGGCTCAGCCTCATCAGTGATGATGAGGTGGATGGTCAGAAGTGACGAAAAATGCACTCGACAACAACATATTTTTTGAAAACCAAGAACGTAATACTTACAGTGATGTGTGACGCATTTATGTAGCCAAACTTATTGTCTTTACTGGGAGTCAACCTCACACGGTTTTCTTCGTATGGCAACACATCTTTGTACCTGTAAAGGGACATGCAGTATGAATGGAAATTTCAAGTCTTCTGGATTGTACCCCACGTCAAGTAGTCCTTGGATTGCTTGACCCTAATGATGAAAGCACTATAATCCCTTGAACTGTCAGTAACTACTTACCCAACAACATGGTATAACACCTCAGAAGATCTGAATCTTCATCAACACTGCTGTGAGAATCTAAAATTGTGAAATGTATTTAGGTTTTAATCATATACACACCACATGGTTTAATATTAAGACATACATGGTATGTTTTCTTGGAGGAAGGAATCAAAGTTTTATATTTATATACAGGTCGTAATACTGGTACAGCTACTTCCCTCCAACACGTTAGCTGTACCAGTATTATGACCTGTACCGGAGGCTGCGGTTACAGTTTTTAGTACTCCTGATGATGGGTGCTGTGACACCCGAAACATGTAGAGTGACTGTGCAGTAAATAAATATCTGCATACTGTTGCATCTGGTTGGATTTTTATTAACAATGAATTACGATGCACGGAACCATGAGTTAAAAAAAAATAAAGTTCATCTTTATGTATAAAAAATTATGTGTGTTCCTTAATTATCAAATACTGGCTGTATCTTCTAAGCATGTAATATAATTCAATAGGGGTAGGATGCTGTACTCTTACTTGTAATGTTGAAAGTATGATCACCAGTTTTTCTGCTCAGACTGAAACCTTCTTCTCTACTGGAAACAAACTTAGGGAATGCAAACAACACCAGCCCCTTTATCACGTGGGTTGGCCCTCCCTTTAAGCTATAGGTCCTGTCAGCTAACCATCAGTCCCATCCTGTCACTATCAGTAACACCATCTGTCCTGTGGGCACTACTTACTTGCCAAGGATGGCAGATGCCAGGTAGATGAAACTGACTGCATTGGCAGGTATTAGACACAGAATAATATCAAGATAACAGTCTCTGACAAGTAATGCTATATAATCCACACTTCACTCACTTATCCAAGTGTGAAGAAATCAGACTTGCTTACCTGTTCCGAACAATGTTATCTGGATGCAACACTGTTCCAAATTCAGTATTAGTCCTTTTCTTTGGAATCCTTTCAAATTGCTGGACAGTAAATACATAATGGTAAATGGCTGTATATCTGAAACTAAATGCTACATGTGTAGCCTTCTGAAAATCCATACACTACCATTTGGTGCAACCTGGAAGAAAAAGACTTGACACTTTTCCTTAATGAGTACAAGGATCGGTTGCAAATGTATGTCGAATTTGTAAGTTTCAGTTCATCAATTGTCCTAATTTGATTGCTCCACTTCTTCTTTGGGCCAACCCCACTAAAAGAAATTGCATGGACTACGACTGAGAATTTGCATAGGCCATTATCCTAGTCCTTGATACCACTCCACTGGCCAAGAAAATGGCTGTCATGCCATGCATGAACAGAGGCACAAAACATGGTGGCACTCCATCTTGCACAAAGTGCAGTTCTTAACTACCCCACTGAGAAACAGCACGAAATCCATTTAGAACAAACAGCCACTTAACATTATATATTTACTTTCCAATCATGTAGTTCAGTAAACAGGTGCAAACATTTCTGAGAAACCTGCTTGATTTCCACAAAATGCTGGTACCTGTCAACCAATCCAAACACCTCCAATCCCAGATGATCACAATCTTAATATTCAGCACCATGAGAACCTCAAATCTCACCAACACATAAATGAAGTTAAACGGTTATCACATTTCCTCTTTTACCTTCAAATATCACTTATCCAACTGAAGAATAAAAAACCAACTAGATGCCACTTATTATTTTATTGTACTTCTTATAGGGGGACCGCGGTAGCACAGTGGTTAAGGTGCTGTGCTACAAATTGGAAGGTCACTGGTTCGATTCCAGCTGGTGTCAGTGGATTTTTCATTGACATAAAATCCTTCTGATCGCACTATGGCCCTGGGGTCGACTCAGCCTCTAACATAAATGAGTACCAGGAGTATTTCCTGGGGGTAAAGGCAGCCGGTGCATAAGGCTGACAACCTACCACCATCCTGTGCCATTGTCATGAAATCTGGAAACCTTAATTTCCTGGAACTCTCCGGGCCTGTCCAGGCCTGTAACGGGACTGCTTTTTACTTCTTATAGGCTCAACATGTTTCGGGCAGTACTATGCCCATCATCAGGAGCTCGCGACTATGATGTTGATTACCACACTGGTCATTTCGTTCTTAGTTTGCTGTATGTTGTAGGTTAGGTGCGGTTTGGCTATAGTGTCTGGGCTGCAGGCCAAAGCACGATAGAGTCATGCTTTAACCTGCAGCCCAGACACTACTCTAGTCAAACCGCACCTAACCTACAACATACAGCAAACCAAGAACGAAATGATCAATGTGGTAATCAACATCATAGTCGTGAGCTCTTGATGATGGGCGTAGTACTGCCTGAAACATGTTGGGCCTATAAGAAGTACAATAAAATAATAACTGGCATCTAGTTGGTTTTTTATTCGTCAGTTATCACAATGATGCACGGTCCAATAAACATCAGAATCATTTATCCAAGTGTGAAGAAACCAGACTTGCTTACCTGTTCCGAACAATGTTATCTGGATGCAGCGCTGTTCCAAATTCAGCATTAGACCTTTTCTTTGGAATCCTTTCAAATTCGAAGAACAACTGACTGTCTGCTAATTTCCTTTCCAGTAATTGGCACTGCCAAAAGAAATGAAGACATCAGATCAGTTTCGAATAACTATAACCTACAAGACAACCAAGTGAAGACAATCAATTAAAAAACAGAAATTTACATTTGTTCTGAACTAATGGTTGAGGCACTGTGTTACAAGCCTGAAGGTCACAGGTTCAATTCCCCACGGTGTCACTGGAATTTTTCATTGACATAATCCTTCTGGCTGCACGATGGTGCTGGGGTTGGCTCAGCCTCTAACAGAAATGAGTACCAGGAATATCTCCTGGCGGGTAAAGGCAGCCAGCGCATAGGGCTGACAACCTTATGACCTTCATGGGACAACTGTCTCAAAATCAGGGAGCCTCAATCTCCTGGAACCCTCAGGGCCTGTCCAGGCCTGTAATGGGATTGCTTTACCTTTACCTAATAGAAACTGTGATTGTACAAAGGATTGGGCAAACACGGTTAAATTCCTGGCAGATATTTCTCTTCACCAGTATGCTCATACACAACCTGTGGATCATTCAGCATCCTATAGAACAGGTACAGGGGTTCTTTCCCAAGGTGTGAAACCAACCACTAACAACTAAGGTAGTCTCTTCTAATGCTGAGATTTTTCTGTAAAATTTTGTATTCCTGTTTTGTTTTATATTTATGTTACATACCTTGCCAAATTCTTTTGTATTTAATCACCATAAAAATATGAGACAAAAACTACAAAGTGGAAGGTACTGTTTTACATAATATTCTCCATTCTCTGATCACTGCAACTCTGCCATTTCTAAATATTCCTCTCACAATTTTTTGTCTCGTCCCCCCTTTTCTTACCACAAGGTTATGAAAACAAAACCCTTGTACTGCTTACCATAGTTTCTTTTGATACGGTAGCTGGCAAAGGTAATCTTGGCAGTCCCGTACACCACCTGTTTTGCAAGTTGCCAGTAGCATCCTCCTCAGAGGTTGTTGCTTCCTTGCTAAACACACTGCTCTTCGAGCCTTTGGCATTTGAACTGGGTTTTGTCCTCCCACCCCCAACTAACAGCCCCCACTTCCTCTTTGGTTTCTGCTTTCCAGAATCCATGCCAGAACTGCCTGCAGATACTTCAGTCTTAGGAACTTGCTCTTCTTCATAGAAACAATCTGTAACCGCAAGCAGAATGCTGACCCTCAGTAACCACATTCTGGGATCTTGAACAACTAGATTAAAAAAAATAATATACCATATTTACCTGAATGGATGACACCTTCAAAACTAAGCCAACCACAACACTACAAGCATGCACATTAAAGGAAATTTTATTATTGCCTTTACCACTCTCAACTTCACCCTCACTCTTACATCTCTTCTTGTCAGATAATTACTTAACAGTTCATGACTTTGGTAGTAATTCATGCAAATTCATGGCTCCTAACCCTGCAACATATATCTCCATATTGTTACAGTTCACAGCTCACGACCTTAGAACATAACCACCCCCCCCCCCTCCTCTCTCTATCCTGACAACATTATATGGCACAAATGTCAGCATCTTACAAACACCAACTTTCTTACAGTTTAAAACATTAGAAAATAGTGATATACTGATACACATTGCATTTGAATTCAAGGTGACCCTCACCCTCTTTTAACTCTGAAAAAATAGTGACACAAATCTCATCTGTCACTCAGTCATATGCAATATAGTTTCTGAGCAGAGGTATTAAAACAAATAACGACTAGTCTTACCACACTCAAATATGACGTCGTAGCATATCAAGCACACAGGAGTGTGCACATGCGCATGTGCGTGCACACACACCCACAAACACACATGTGCAATGAATTACACAAAAATTATTTCATTGAGGAAATAATTAAACACCCACGCTCATATTTTCATTCTAGATTACCTCTGTTTTCATCTGTAATTTTCTCAAGTTCTCAGCCGTTCACTGTGAGACACACACACAGGTAATTATCCTGCAACTTCCATCTGTCTTCATTGAAGACCTCTATTTGTAACATCATCATACCTTAAATAATGATTATAGAGTATGGGGTTAGGAAGAATGTGTAGGAGAGCATTTGTGGTCTATTTTGCAGTAATAACATAACATGTAACTGGAAGATATAACCAAACCATACATCTCTACAAATATAGCATGCATCTGCTCAACACATATCAAGGTAGTAAGTGACATTTGTACCTGACGAAGTGACATTTTCTGATGCTGTTCCCAATTTACTTTTCCCTGGGAATGGAAGAGAAAAGGAGGCCGGCTCATGAGGTGCTGCAGATGTGTGGTTCACTGCTACATGCCTGCCTGCCACACTCCTCGAGGAGAACTGCTCAGGAGCTGCACTGTACACTACCTGTTGTGTCAGACTGTTCTCACGGTTCAAGTCTGGCACCGTCACACTGATTCCAACATTGTGATCTGTATTTTGTATCTGGCATGTCTCTGGTGTTGAGTGGATGCTGGAAGTCCGACTGCGAGCCCCTGGACCATCTCCACTGACCACTATACCTATGAAGTTTTCAAGAGTATGGACATAATGACGTTATATTGTCAGTAAATATATTCAGAAGTTTTATACACAACTAATAATAAACACCTATTTGATACAAATAATGAGATTCATAAATATAAAACTAGGAACAACAATAATTTACACCATCCAATAGCTAACTTATCAAAATTTAATAAAGGAGCTTACATATCAGGTATAAAAGCTTTTAACCACCTTCCTCAATATATTAAAGCTTTGACTAATGACCATAAATATTTTAAATCCACATTGAAGAGGTTCTTATATCATCATTCTTTCTTCTCAGTGAATGAATATTATGAACAGAAGGAAGATAGAAGAATATAAACCTTAAGAGTGATTCACTGATACATTATTTTAACCCTGTTAATAGTATATGATACTGATAACAACACACATCTTAACTGTAATTATTTTAACCCTGTTAATAGTGTACGATACTAGTAACAACTCACACAACTTAATTGTAATTGTTCTGATGTTATAATTGTTAGTAACTATATCACCAGTATATTATAATTATATTTAAGCATTTGACATCTGTATTTTTAACTGATATTTATACAACTATTTTGACAATTTCCACATCCTTGGTACTTTACCTGTATATGGATATACAGAAAATAAAGTGAATAAATGACATATAGCTAATTTCAATAAATTCAAAAATAACACGGACTATACATCATTCAGTGGAAATACAGTGAATAAAAGATGACCGCATCATTCATCTCTAACAGAACACAAGTCCCCCTCAATCCATTACCTGCCACTCTGCTGTCAGCTGCCCATGGAAGTGGAACATTCTCATAAATAGGTTCAGGGGCATTGGTTGCATACTGTGACCCAGTGGACACTGTTGTCACTGAATGGTAGGGCACTGTGGTTGATCTGGGCCTGTTTTCCAACAACATCCCCACATCCCCATCCCCACGCATGCAGTAAACAATGTTAGGCTCTTCTGAAGACACGAAGGCTCTCCGAAAATCATCCAGATGTGGAAGTTGATGCTGAGTGTCCAATATGGCTGCAAGATTGGTGTAAGTGCGATGTGCTTCTGGATTAGGCAAGAGCTGATGGGTTGTCACTGCTGGATCAAGGTAATGATGCTGCTGCTGCTGCTGCTGATTGATTTGATGGTGATGATGATAATGGTTGTGATTTTGTTGCAGTCTGCCTGGACCAAGACTTCTTGATGACACCAAGTCTGGACTGGATCCACTGACCTTTAAATAAATACAAATTTTAACAACTAAAAAAATAAAAAATTTCCAAGTATATGAGGTTTTCATGTGAATGAAGAATGAAGATTCATACTGAGGTCTTCTGGGTTATGATGCTGTCCAGTCTGATAAGTGGTTACCAACATTTCAGATGAACAAGAGCTCAATTTGGCCCTGTATTCTAAGGCCGTGTGATATTACCAGAACACAAGGTATCATAACCCAGAAGACTGCAATAAATACCAAGAAGTTACAAAGCATTTTCTTTAATACATGGTCATTATTTTATCAAACAATTATCGGTTCTCCTACCAGCACACTTACCATCAACCAATCCCATCCAGAACCCCCTCCCCACCCACATTTATAGCAGAATGGCAGCAGGATGTGGCAAACTACAGTTGGCTGATAAATGTACATTATATGTATAATGAAGCTATCAACAACTATGATTTAATAACAGGCTTGTCTCCTGCCTCCATATATGGTCAATGTTCACCTTTATCACTGCAACCAGTACTGGTGCACATGTGTGCCCACACACACACACACACATGCATATCATTTTGTCAATCTCATAATCTGTCATACAACAGTCTGAAATGAAACTTGTCAAAAAAAAAGCACATAAAACACAAAACAAACAATACAATACAATCAACATACAATAAATAATGTAGAATCCATTTATGAGGAAAGAGGGGCAAGGCCAGTGGTAAGGTGATCAAGAAAATGTCACTGAGTGAGGAAGGTGGGGGGGGGGGGTGGTTGCTCAGCATTCTTCACATTCTAATTACATCATCTTTGTTAAATGTAAAGGTTTCAGTCTGTGAGCCCAGAAGTCCACATACAGAGAATCTACTAAGAACTGAGCTCAGAATCTTTTGAAAGAAAGTCTACAGTTTTATGTGAGACCCTTGGGGCTCCCCAAATTAATGATTACATCAGACCATGGACTCCTTGACCTCTAAAACATCAGAAACCAATAACCTGCTGCTCAGTGCCAGTGCCAGCAAGACCTGAATCCTCAAAATCAACCCTGTGGAAATCTCAAATCTTACACAAGGCTACAAGTTGTTAGACTTTCACAGTGACACAGTTAAGGTCTCCATTATTCTGGGATGCGGTGCCATGTCAATGGGTAAATGGTGCTTAACATTTCAAGACAGCACAGTGGTCTGTCTTACCTTCAAGGATCAAAAACTGCAGGGACTTACTGACCCTTGAAAATAAGACCACCAGACTATCTCAAAATGTCAGGCACCAATCAGTCCAATGCCAAGGCTTACATCATGCCACTTTAATGGCCTGTCTCTGTGCATAATTTCTGTTACAGCAGATATGCTCCATCTGAAGGATGTATGATACAACCTGTTTCATCTCAACACCCTGATAGTAGTTTGAATATTCTCATTCACCTAGCATCACTTTTACTTTACACATATCAATGTAGTAAGGATTTAAATATACACCAAAACGTATCACTGCTTTGCGTATACACACTGGATGCATATTTATAATCAACAAACATGCGAAACTTCATGTCACACCACACAGTTACCATACAAACTTTATGTCACACCACACAGTTACCATACAAACTTTATGTCTCACCACACAGTTACCATACAAACTTTATGTCTCACCGCACAGTTACCATACAAACTTCATGTATCACCACACAGTTTTTTTTAATATCTCCCAGAATGTTGCAATCTGTCTGAAGACATTCAGCAATCGTTTTGACAGTCACTATTAATGGCATGTAGGAAATACATCTAGTGATACATCTCCTATTTAAGCGCAATCACAAATGATTGGGTATGGCAAGGTTTTTTTTTTACAGATCACACACAACAACGCATTACAGTCGGTAGGACTCCTTTCGACAAATGATCAGCTCTTGTCTCAGAGACCTCTACCTAACAACACACAACACTCACAACAGATAAATGTCTATGCCCCCGGTGGGATTCAAACCCACAACCCCAGTAGGCGAGCAGCCGCAGACCTACGCGTTAGACCATGCGACCACTAGGATCGGCTAACCACACAGTTACCAAACAATCTTTATGTCTCACCACACAGTTACCACACAAACTTCATGTCTCACCACACAGTTACCATACAAATTTCATGTCTCACCACACAGTTACCAAACAAACTTCATGCCTCACCATACAGCATCCACACAAACTTCATGTCTCACCACACAGTTACCATAGAAAATTTTATATCTCACCACACACTTACCATACAAAATTTACATCTCACCACACAGTTACCATATAAACTT
>Ga0123354_10018588_pt1 | contig 10900 bp, 12 predicted proteins | sample TergutLab28metaG_2_FD_97872 | JGI IMG/M metagenome (GOLD analysis project Ga0123354, IMG submission 97872) | Labiotermes labralis P4 segment gut microbial communities from Petit-Saut dam, French Guiana - Lab288 P4 | ecosystem: Host-associated > Arthropoda: Insects > Digestive system > Gut ... | reverse complement strand
TAAGTAACTTTAACAGGCACAAGTGGCTCCCTGAGGATGGTTTTGTGGAAAACCGAAACATGCTGGAGTTCCAATAATTTTAGTAGCTTAATTTTTAACATTTAATGTATTGACACTGATATTGTGTGATTCACCAGTGCATGTGTTGGTGAAATAAAGAGTTAATTAGAGTCAAATGCACGGTGCAACAATGAAAATTGTATATATATGGGTTTATAAATAAATATTTTGCGTGTCAGGAAAAAAAACTGTGCACAGACTCACCTGGCAGCCATTATGTTACTGGCATTCAAGTCCACAATTTCTTCAAAACCTACTGCAAAAATATCAATAGGAGGAGATTCTTGTTCAGGTACATTAGTGACATCAACAAGGGCTGGAAAAAAGACAAAGATAACATTACACACCTAGCAAAACTGACTATCCATTTTGCAACACTGTGCTCAGATGAACATTCAGGTCACATGCAAACATTTTAAACAGTTTCTGTAACATGATTTATTAATAATGCTTACTTCAGTTTTACACTGATGTTATTGCAAAGTGTTTCATTATAAACTCCTGTTTTTTGTAAGACTTTATATTCCTGCCAAGAATCCTTCAAATGTCAGAACTGGACCCTTTTATTGGAACTTCTTTACCTTAAATCACTTCATTAAAGCACCCACATAGCATAGCAGACTCCTGAATCACCCTGTATATGTCATGTTCCAAAGCAATAGTTCTGCAGCCTCTCACATTATGACAGTGACATGCCACAAGTGGTAACATACTGTACCATTAAATACAAAGAATACTTACAATGTGACCTGGATATCTGAGGAGCATCCAGTAACCAGTCAGACAGCGAAAGGTCCTTATAAACTACACTGCGGAAATGCTTGCCTCCATTCACATTGTACGTTCCAACAGCCACTCTAGCATTCATTGGGAATATATACTCGTTATATTGCTTGCACATCTGACGTAAGACACTCATCGAGGCTGCGAACACAGTAGTCAAAATATTATAAAATCTTCTTGGATGCAAAAGAGCTGCCATTAAGAGCAAGATGCCAACACATAGCACCTCCAAAATACTCTATAACTCCCAAATGATGCAGCTGATCAGCTGATCATCCAAGATCGTTTGCGACCACGTTACTGACAAACCCCTTTCCTCGCAAAAAAGCGGTGGACAATGAAAACTACATTCAACAGTATGTAGTATGTATCTACCATTTGAATTACGTCACACTGAGACCAAAATATACGTCACTGCCTTAACCTTTTGACGCCTAACGTCAACTATAGTTGACGTACCGCACCGCCAACCTCTAAAGTTGCATTTTATATATTTATTCAACAAATATAGTTCCTGAATATTTTAAACATGGTATATACTCTCCGTTTCTTTCTCTTAAAAATGCGGTTTGTTTCGTAATTCTAACATATTTGGTTCCTGTATTATTCACATTTTATATACAGGATGTGCTAAAATTAAAAAAATAATTCTGGCTCCAAAAGGTTAATCAGTCATTTACAGAAGGACTCTGAAGCTGGAACAGCTCCATCAGTATAGTGACTGCAGGATCAGATTATTGCATCGTTTACCCAGCCTCATGCCCGAGGGGCAGTGGGGCGCTTTTCCCTGGAACAAGGCAGCAGTACATGGAGCTAACCACTCTTCTCTACCTAGCAATGACGTTAAGAATGTATTGGAACTCCGTCTCCATTCCCCCATTCTCCGTGATACGGTCCTTAATTAAACACAGGAAGCATGTTACTTTCAGGTTGCACATCTCAGTGCTACAGTAACCTACAGGGCACCACCAAATACACAACAAATGTATCTTAGCACTTAATTCATTTCAGCCCAAAATGTTTCAATCCCTCAAAATCATTTTCAGGGGCAATCACAGCACTTCACTAGCTACATACGTTTACATAAAATTACAATACGTTTCTCATTACGTGTGGTCACTAAAACACTGGCATACACTTATTACACAGCTTAATTCAGCAATATGCCATCCATTAACATATACATCTACTACTTTCTTTGTGGTATTGGCCACTTAAATTATGCACATTCTTTCATGTAAATCTTCCCTTAAAACATACACTTGGCATAAACAGGCTTTCTTTATGGTCATATTTGGAATCTGTGGATCTCAGTTCTCTTGTCACCATTTGCTATTTTCATTACTGTACCAATGTCTCCATTACATCATACTCTGAAGATAATTAACACACAACACAGAATATTTACTTCACCATTAACCCTAAAAGGTTCTAAACTAACACCCCCAAATCAGAGGCTAAAGGTAGTAATCCTACCACTGGACTTACCCAGCTCTGGGCCCGTAACCCATTCAGGTAAAATTTTAACCACTGGCAAGTCTCACAGAAAGAAGTCGGACAGATTTTCTTTATACGATGACATGGATGTGGAAAAGGTATCACGATTTAAATATGCAACCTGGAATATGAGAGGGCTAGGAGAGAAAGAAGAAGAATTAGACAAAATTCTAAATGAAAATAATATTAAAATATCAGTAATTATAGAGAGTAAAAAGAAATTGCAAAGAAATTGCAAGGAACAAAAGAGACTGAACACTATACAGATATTTACAGTGGAGCGGACAGACACACCAGATGCCAGTCAGGAGTTATGATATCGATCCACAAGTCAAAACCAAATAAAATAGACCATTATAAATTCTGGAACGACAGAGTTATAGAAACAAGACTGAAAACACAAAAGGGAACACTTAACGATATTAGCAGTATATGGTCTGACAGAAGGCAGGGATGAACTGAATGAAGAATTTTATGAAACACTACATAAGATACTGGATAAAGTGAACAGAAACGATTACATAATGTTGATAGGAGATATGAATGTTAAGAGTTGGAAATAACAGAGTTGCTAACATGGTGGGTACAAATGTAGAAGCTAAATTAAATAGCAACGGCAGAAAATCGATAGATTTCTGCACATTCAATAATTTAAAATCAATGAACACATTTTTTAAGTGCAAAGAAATTCATAAATTTACTTGTGAAGCAAGAGGGCATAAATCAATTATTGATTAGTTTATAAGAAATATGAAAACTTCAAAGGTAATTCGAGACATTAGAGTCTACAGAAGCAATGAAATGGGTAGTGACCGTTACTGTGTTACGTGCAGAAGTAAATTTTCCACCACGATGGTCAAACAAGAGTAACAAAATGACCCAATTAAAGCCGGATGAATTTTTAAAAGTAAGATTGCTAAATGATGAAGCATAAGACAGCTGTACACACAAAGAGTGAAACTCCACTTTAAGCAATACAAAGGAAAATGAAATAGACATTGAGAAAGAATGGAAAAACTTACAAAACATATTAAAATAAGCAGCAAATTAAAGTTTAGGAACAACAAAGAGACGAAACAGGAGAAAGTATTTTAAAATATGGGATGACCAAATAAAACAATTAATAGAAACAAAGGAAAAAAAATCACATAAAAAATATGGCTGAATTCAAAGAAACTAGAATACAAACTGGAATACAAAAGAAACACAGCACTGGCTAAAAGAGAAGTAAGAAGAAGAAGAAGACAAAAGAGTTTCCTGGGACAAATTTGTTACAAATTTCAGGACCCAACTCAAAGCGTACAGAATTTTAAAACAAATTAGCAAGGATACAAAATAAACAGCACACATTCAAGGAAACAAAGACGAAAATGTATTCCTTCAACACTATGAAAAGTTAAGAAACACAATAAACATAAATGAATTACAATCACAATACAACTCGGCCGATCACTCACACGCTTCTGTAACTCTTGATGAACTAGAAAAGGTGTTAAAATTAACACAAAACGGTAACGCTCCAGCACAAGATAACATTAATTCAGAGCTATACAGTATGCACCAGAAGAGTGTAAACTGAGATTACTACAATTTTTAAACACTATATATAGAGAAAATCACATTCCAAATGAATGGAGAAATGCTGTTATAACCCCAATATTTAGGAAACGTGACAGAAGGGAACCCAAAAAATTACAGAGGAATTAGTATTCTTAACACCTGCTATAGATAAATGGATAGATAGATAAATAGATAGATAGATAGATAGATAGAATAGCATTTGGGTTTGAGACCTCACAGTCCCGATGCACCTAGGCCTTAATGACTGGCCCTTTGTGCCCCATATCAAATCATGGCGGCCCTGTAACTTTGCTAAAGTTCCAGATGGCCCCCAAGCTTAGACTCGTAATATCCTCCAGCTCCAAGAAAAAGGAGCCCAGATACGTGTGTCTGAGTGAGGCCAAAGCCTCACATTCACAAAGAATGTGGGCCGAGATTTCCTCTCCCACTCCGTACCTCCTATACAATGGACTGTCTAGCAGCCCCAGTAGGTGAAGATGTCTCCTTAGGGTGTTATGTCCAGTAAGAAGGCCAGATACAACCCTGGACTGAGTCCTATTAAAGGTCAGGAATTTAGCCTTGGTACCCAGACTAGGTCCCGAGATTATTTCTCGAGCCTGTCTTTGGGTGTCACGAAGGCCTCGCCATTTTTTCCAATGCTGGTTAACCAACCAGTGATCAAGTCTTTTTTTGTATGTCTCGTCTAGAGACTCCCGGGGTCGGCTCGAGTTCAAGAAACCTCACAGCAGAGCTGCCCCTTGCATGCTCATCGGCGATTTCATTACCTCGTACTCCAGCATGTCTGGAGACCCAATATAGCCCCACTGCATGCCAGGTAGAGATGTCATTCAATGCCTTTTGGCACTTATGGACCAAGGGAGATTTTGTTCTAACGGCCTTGAGAGCTTTCAAAGCCGCACGGCTATCAGAGCAGATACTCACCTATGACACCTGCTATAAGATATACTCTAAAATCCTTAATATGAAACTGCAGAAGTACTCAGAAGTATTTATGACAGAAACACAAAATGGATTCTGAAAGGGATGGTCATGCATGGGCCCAACATTTTGCCTTAAATTATTAACTGAAAAAAGAAGGGAATTTAACTTGCAAACACACTTACTGTTTACAGATTATGAGAAAGCATTTGATAATACACAAAGACAGATTTAATTTAACATCTTGAAATCTAGACATATTCCAGACACATCGCTAAAGGCAATAGTGGACACTTACACACAAAACAAAATATTGATAAAATATAACAACAAACTATCAAAACCGGTAGAAATTAATAAAGCAGTACGCCAAGGTTGCCCTCTTTCACCTACACTGTTTAATATACATTTAGACGAAATAATAACTAAATGGCAAAACCAAGACATAACCGGAATCAAACTTTTAAAAAAACCAGCAACTGTCAACGCTGTTATTTGCAGACAACCAAGTCACAACAGCAGACACAGAAGATAACCTACAGAAAGCTGCTCATAAATTAAATCAAATAGTAACAGAATTTGGTCTAACTATATCTGTACAGAAAACAAAACTGATGCTATTTAAAGGGCGAGATCCAGTGAGAACTAAAATTGTAATAGATAACAAAATTATAGAACAAGTAAATCTGTTTAGCTATTTAGGAAATATGATATCTTATGAAGGAGAATTGGACATTGATAACAAATTACATAATTTTTTTGAAAATTACAGGTATTTTAAATAATGTGTTTAGACCACAAAAACCCCTCAAGAAAACAAGAATAAAACTACACAATACACTGGCCCTTCCGGTCTTGTTATATGGCAGCGAAACTGGACTGTTAAAGCAAGTGACACCAGAAGAATAACAACAGCAGTGATGAAATACATGAGAAGAACAGCAGGATACACTTGGGGGCAGATTACAGAACAAATGCACAAATTGCAAAGGAGTTAAAAATAACACCAATTTTGGACAAATTACTGGAATACAAGAGAAACTGGATACAACATGTAAATAGAATGCCTCGAAATGGATTACCCAGGGTAATGAAACAGTACTGTCCAACTGGCAGAAGGAATCATGGTAGACCTTTGAAGAGACTTCTGGATACGTGAGACCGGAACAGGTCAACATGTGGCCCAACCGCATGAGAGATATATGATGATGATGATGATGAATACAGCAATATGCCATCCATTAACATACACATCTATTACTTTCTTTGTAGTATTGCCCACTTAAATTATGCACATTCTTTCATGTAAATCTTCCCTGAAAACATACACCTGGCATAAACGGGCTTTCTTTATGGTCATATTTGGAATCTGTGGATCTCAGTTCTCTTGTCACCATTTGCTATTTTCATTACTGTACCAATGTCTCCATTATATCATACTCTGAAGATAATTAACACACAACACAGAATATTTACTTCACCATTAATCCTAAAAGGTTCTAAACTAACAACCCAAATCATATTTCACTAGTACAGTAACCCAATTAGTCAACTATATAAATGCACCAACTTACAAACTATCCAAAATAGTTCTAGAACAGCTAGAACGTATGACAAACCAATCCAATCAATACAACACTATTGTTTCTACCTAACTCGTTCATAAAATGTAATGGTCACCCTATAACAGGCTATGGAAACCCATGGAATGAGTACAAGTATAGCTCTACTCATTCTTTATCACTGATGTTAGATGGGGTGGGTGGTCAACACCACGCCCCAACCACTCTACTCCCAGGAAAGAGACCCAGTACCCATTGTACAGGAGGCTGTGTGGGTCACAGGGCCAATTTGGATGGCTGAAGAAAATTGCACCCCCAATAGGATTCGATCCCTGGACCATGCACTCACTGGGAGCTGTTATACTGCCAATGCTATCCTGGCCCACAAAGTAGTTCATAACCCACATACTTTTAGTATGAACATAACATGAAGTAATGATACTTGATATGGAGGACTTACATTCTAAGAACCACAAAATTAAGCTTCAAAATAAACAGAATGACTATTAAAAGCCAATAAAAATGCAATATAAAGGTAAATCAGTCCCATTACAGGCCTGGAGTAGCCCAGAGGGTTCCAGGAAGTTAAGGTTCCCAGATTACATGACAACGGCACAGGATTGTGGTAAGGTTGTCAGCCCTATGCACCAGCCACCTTTAACCGCAGGAAATGCTCCTGGTACTCATTTCTGTTAGAGGCTGAGTCGACTCCAGGGTCATAGTGCGATCAGAAGGATTTTATGAAAATGAAAAATTCCAATGACACCAGCGACCTTTCGATTTGTAGCCCAGCACCTTAACCACTGTACCACTGCAGTCCCCAATAAAAATACAATATAAATATGCAAGGGTAAGACCAATTTGTTAAGTATCATCCTAAACCAAAATTATTTCCACCACAGGGTGCCTGTTAGTAACTAAGAACATACCAATGTCTCACCTCTGGCAGAGGAAATCATCTTACAACACCCTGGAAAGCAATTAGCAAAACACTGAACTGCAAATAAAACAATAATCACTTACATCAGATATAGACACAACCAGCTGTACAGACCAGCACCCTTACTGAGACACTAACAGCTGTGAGGAGGTCAAGAAAGTCTGTGCATGTTATGGAATCCACAGCTTTACACTGTGTTCACAACAACATGCTGCTAGTTTCCCAGCCATTCTTGTGTAAAACAAAATAGCTTAGAACCCCTCACACTGCTCACAAATCAAACTCTGCCACGTGGTTCATAATTTAAACAAACGTAACCATATGGATGTTTTGACATCACATGTAGTAAATATGCTGAGATACCTATCAATCCGTGCATCATGCGATCGAATAGTTTCCAGAGTGAAGCAGCACCTTCTAAACCAATGTCCCCTTCAAAGTAGTCTTCTTGGGATTTTGTATACTGAGTCCAGCAATTGTGCCACCACTGAAGACATTTCATTAAGCATACATTTTGAAACTTGGTGAGCCCATATCAAAATTTGCTTGAATCAAGGGGATATAATCAAACCTCCTTCCCTTTAACCTTTTGGCGCCGAATTATTTTCTTAATTTTAGCACACCCTGTATATAAAATGCGAATAATACATGAACCAAATACGTTAGTATTATGAAACAAACTGCATTTTGAAGAGAAAAAAACAGAGAGTATACATCATGTTTAAAATATTCGGTACCTATATTTGTTGAATAAATATATAAAATGCAACTTTGGAGGTCAGCGGTGCGGTACGTCAACTGCAGTTGACATTAGGCGCCTAAAGGTTAATGCCATGTTGAGTTTTCAGATAAATAATAAGTACTCAACAAGACGTCCGCAGCAGCACAGCGGTTAAGGTGCTGTGCTACAAAACGGAAGGTCATTGGTTCGATTCCACGTGGTGTCATTGGAATTTTTCATTGACATAATCCTTCCGATCGCACTATGGCCCTGTGGTCGACTCAGCCTCTAATAGAATGAGCACCAGGAGTATTTCCTGGGGGTAAAAGCGGCCAGTGCATAAGGCTGACAACCTTACCACCATCCTGTACCGTTGTCACGTAATCTGCGAACCTTAACTTCCTGGAACCCTCTGGGCACCTCGGGCCTGTAATGGGACTGATTTACCTTTACTCAACAAGACGTTACTTAACAATCATATAAGCTACAGCCGTATTCAGAGCAAGAACTGACTCAGAAGACTCCTGTATCTACAACCAGGGGACAGAAGTCCATGTTAACAGCAATGGTGTTACCTCACGGTCAGTCCAGTAAGTTTGGATTTACCTCATGTACTGTGATGCAGCAACTTCATTATTACTAATTCACTTCTTATTTCACCAACATACGCACTTATAAATCGATCAATATTAATGTTAGCACATCAAAACATTAAAAGATAAACCATTATGATATTAAAACTCCAACATGTTTCGGTTTTTTTATAAAACCATCATCAGGGGGCAGGTTCGTACCTAATAAAGTTACTTTTAATCTATATTTGCTGCCAACATACTTCAAAAACAAATATAGACTAAAAGCAACTTTATTAGGTACGAACCTGCTCCCTGATGATGGTTCTATAAAAAAAACCGAAACACGTTGGCATTTTAATATCATAATGGTTTTATCTTTTAATGTTTTGATGTGTTAACATTAATATTGATCGATTTATAAGTGCATATGTTGATGAAATAAAAAGTGAATTAGAGTCAAATGCACAGTGCAACAATGAAAGTTCATTATTACTAGTCTACATTACAATCCATTATCACTTTAACTAAGAAAAACACAAAAAGGAATACCATGCAACATATTGGATGGTAGTAGGATACGCGCACGGTCAGCTAGCTCACTGTTGAGGGTACTTCCTAGCAGCAGTATATCAATAGCCTCTTGCTTGTTGTTGTCCAAGAGGTTGTTCTGAATGGTCCGTGCAGCAGACCTTGCCCCATCCATCAACTGCAAAAGAACAACAACCTTGATTTGATGTTTGATGTCTGTGTGACCGTGCATCTCTGATACAATAGTATAAACAACCAACTAGATGCAACCATAACAATTTATTAGTGATTCCAATCAGCTCAACATGTTTCAGGCGATAATTTCGCCCATCCTCAGGAGAACTAGACCGTGTTTACAGCTTGCGGTATAACGCACCGAAGAAGTTGCAAGCAGGCAACTTCTCCGGTGCGTTATACCGCAAGCTGTAAACACGGTCTAGTGCTCCTGAAGATGGGCGAAATTATCGCCTGAAACATGTTGAGCTGATTGGAATCACTAATAAATTGTTATTGTTGCATCTAGTTGGTTGTTTATCCTAGTATTAGAACAACAACCCTTTATAACTGAGCGGCATTTGTCTGTTTTTGTTTGTGTAACATTTTTATGTTCACCCTGTATGATTGTTGTGCCACACGAGAAGTTAGCGCTGTGATAATAAACTGCCAACAGATGCTGTTATGTGAGATCTGTTACTGCAAAAGCTAACTGTAATTTTATCTTTCAAGAATACTAAGCTGCTTTAACAATTCTATAGAGAAATAATGGCGAACTGCAACACTGACCTTCGAACCCCCTTGTATTGCACCTGTACCAGCATAAATCTTACTGACTTCATTCCCATTGTTAATCCACATCTGACGAAAAACCTCTTCAAATCGGGACACCATCTGCTGTTTCTCCATTAGTTGCAGGAGATAAAGTTGTATAGCAAGGGTCTGAAACACCGAAGTTGACAGGATCACTTACAACAAAGAATTCTGTGTGTTCTATGCACACTACAAAATACAGCGGTATCCCACGTTATGATCGTCCTGCATTTTATGTTCATTCCGTGCAGTCCCTGTCAAAACCAAACACAAATAACGTATAAATTTTTTCTTGTTTCTTGATAGTAGTTTATTCCCACATTTAAAGTACAAAATTTGTTCCCTAGGGCACTGGACCCTCAATTTAGGGTCTGCATTTACAACTCTGGACCTTGGATTGTGTAAAAAATGCTACGATTATGCATAGTTGAAGTGAATCCACCGTGACATATCAGAGTGGTTAACTTCAGACTCTCAATAGCTAGCATTCATGTGTAAAACAACATTTGAAAAGATCCACTTACATATACACACATTTCTAACTCAGCACTATTATTGTTACTGTAATGAACAAAGTTGGTTGTCATACACCAGGGTGATAGAAAATATCATAAAATGTCTTGGTAAAGCAGTCCCATTACAGGCCTGGAGTGGCCCAAAGGGTTCAAGGAAGTTAAGGTTCCCAGATTTCATGACAACGGCACAGGATGGTGGTAAGGTTGTCAGCCTTATGCACCGGCCGCCTTTACCCCGAGGAAATACTCCTGGTACAGTAAAATATCGCTGTAACGAACGCCAGTATAACGAAATGTTCAGAATTGCGAAATTATTTTTAGGCCCCTTCCCTTTTCCCTATTTAATGTGTGTTAAAACATTTCATTTTAACAAATTTAGAACTTTCAGTATAACGAATTAAAATTTTGCCTTT
>Ga0123354_10018587_pt1 | contig 10901 bp, 7 predicted proteins | sample TergutLab28metaG_2_FD_97872 | JGI IMG/M metagenome (GOLD analysis project Ga0123354, IMG submission 97872) | Labiotermes labralis P4 segment gut microbial communities from Petit-Saut dam, French Guiana - Lab288 P4 | ecosystem: Host-associated > Arthropoda: Insects > Digestive system > Gut ... | reverse complement strand
TGGAAATTGAAAGAGGAAGCAATAAATCTCACTGTGTGTAGAACTTGCTTTGGAAGAGGCTATGGACCTGTAAGGCAGACTGCATACTACGTGACAGGTTGAAGAAATCCAACAAGATGCAACTGTACGCAGATATTTATTTACTGCTAAATTACTCTGCTTGCTTCTGGCGTCCATCGCGCCCATCATCAGGAGTACATAAAACTGTAGTTGCAAACTCTGGTACAGATCATACTATTTGGTGAGCAAGCTTCCTCAAACGTAACCAAATAAGGACTGATTTGGTCCCGTTTTATTTAACGACGCTGTCAGTTGCTTAGATTATATAGTATCGGTGGCTAATTAATGAAATATGAGTATGGAGCATTGGTGGAATGGTACTGAGAGGAGGAAAACTAGCTCCGATGCTCATTTGTCCACCTAAACCCCATGTGAACTAGTCAGGGATCGAACCCGAGCCTCCGCGATGGGACGCCGGCGACTAAAGAGCTGAGGCGGTTAGGTTGAGCTTCAGAGCAAGGGGTTGTTAAAATTACAAAGATCCGCTTTTAGCTTTTCATGTCACTCTTGTGTTTTGGATTTCTTCGGTAAGTACCATGGACTGTACGGCGGTATGTACCCTATATGAGCATACTATTGTTAAACAACATTTTTATACTGCATGAAAATTGGTGCCGTGAGAAACAAGAGATCACAATTAGGAACTGGAAATTGAATTCGAGATATCCGTAGATCGTGGCGCTCGTGCGCGTTCTCAGTTCGTCTCTGAATTACTTTTCTCCTTCTCTTTTACCATCTCATTGTGTGCCGTGTGTATACAGAGCTTCATTTTAATTAATTAAACTTCTGTTTGGAGTGATGGAAGGTTGAGAACAGATTTCAAAGTGTATGCAGTTAATGCTCAATTTCTGAAAGATCGGCACAAAGTTTCTGTTTCTCCCGTCATTGCAAGCTGTCTGTATCTATTGCCACAAATTCAGGCGTCTGTTGGTTGTATATCAATCCGTCTCTCTTCTAATGAATCTTACTTCTGAAATTATATAGTCATAATTAAATGTGAGCTTTGTTAGTGTACGAGGATCCCATACCCAAACAGTTTATTTAATTGAAAATTCTGTAAAATATTAATTTTATTTAAAACTTCAAAGATTTTACAGTGTTGTTGAACGGTACGTGCTGTGGAGGTGGCGGAAAGAAAACGGTTTCCTATTAATTATGGAAACATTTTTAGAGCGTGCTACGGTTTCTGTTCAGTTTGAAGTTGAAGCTGTGTTTATCTTACGAAGTCCTAATTGCATCAGCTTCAGGGTTAATGAACACTGCATTGTTCAAGCCGAAGACTGCTTGGTGTGGGAATATGGATGAAATAGAATGTCTTCATTTTTGTAAATAACAGCTAAATCATTTAGCTGAGTAGACAGAGAAAACCTTGTTATATATATATATATATATATATATATATATATATATATATATTACAGCTTTACCTTGTCACCAGCAGACAACTTCTTCGGTGCATTATACCACAAGCTGTAAACACAGTCTAATGCTCCTGAAGATGGGCGAAATTATCGCCCGAAACATGTTGAGCTGAGTGAATTTATTAATAAATTGCTGCTATTGCTGTTGTACAAAAATATATATTGTTTATGATTTACTAAATATGCTTACATTTATTTTACTTGTGGCGCTCAACAGCCCTTTTGGGGCCTTGGCCGCCTGATTATCGAGGTTTCTCGATCACACTCAGACACATCACTGTTGGGCCCATCACAGAGACCTCTACCTGACAACATGCAACATTCACAAGAGACAGACATCTATGCCCTCGGCGGGATTCGAACCCACAATCCAGGCAAACGAACGGCTGCAGACCCACGCCTTAAACGGCGCCGACACATGAATCGGTGTATGCTTACCTTGCGTGTCACAAATTAAACCATTACTGTGAACGTAAATGCGCCGGGAGAGCTCAGTTGGTGTAGCGACTCGCTACGGGATGGATCGAATACCAGTGGAGGCAAGATTTTCCTCACCCGTCCAGACCGGCCCTGCTGTCCACCCAGCCTCCGGTACAATGGGTACCGTGTCTCTTTCTCGCGGTTAAAGCGGCCGAGGCGTGACGTTGAAGAAAATAAGAGCAATACCTTTACCTTACCTTTGCCTTTACTCTGGACGTTACAAAAAATAAGTCATTCTCATAACCATATATTAAAGTAATGCCATAAAATGAACTCTCAGCAGCTGCTTGTTATTACTGGTCCTATAGAATGGATCGCTGAAGCAGGCGTGCGCAAATTTTTCAAGAATGCAGTAGTTACCTGAAAATTCACGGTGACATACAGTAAGTTCCATACTGAGAACCCACAAATATTAGGCACCACTGTACAAAATTCGGTCCCCATGACGACCTGCCGCCCAGGATTTGTGCACCGCTGCCCAAAAGAAATGTATAACATTAGGTGTAATGTACCAAGGGGCTGTCTGTTACTGCACTGTGTGCAGAGGATCACAACTCTGTGTATAAATAACGCTGTGTTCCTTCCAGCAGGCTAATTGGTCTGTGTCCGTTTGCTGTTGCAGAACCAAATTTTGTTGGATCATATGACATCGGACAATATGTATTCTTCTTCTTCCGAGAGACAGCTGTGGAATACATCAACTGTGGCAAGAGTGTATACTCTAGAGTGGCGCGGGTCTGCAAGAAGGACACAGGTGGCAAGAACATCCTGAGTCAGAACTGGGCTACGTACCTCAAGGCTCGGTTGAACTGCTCTATTCCTGGAGAATTTCCTTTCTATTTCAATGAAATTCGTAAGTTCGTCAAAAAAATAGTTACGGTAAAGTGTACGTTACTTCATCTGACAAATGCCACTGGTCATTCAGTATCAGGTTTCTTCAGCTTCTACAAACTAGCCTACTCACCAGATTGCTGACATATTACATGCCATGATTTTGTGCATATGGTAGGATTTAAGACATAATGTGTGCCGGAGGCTATGTTTCTTCAAGTTGATAATGGGAAAGTCAGCTCTCAATTCAGAGGAAGCCTGATGAATGCAACTGATGGTAGTGGAATAGCTGGAGGGGGGGGGGGGTGAGGGTGGCTGGTTGTGCGGACCCAGGCAACAGAGTGAGTATATTACGTGACTGTTTAAATTATTCGGCTAAATGAAACAAAATCCAACATGGATTTTTTTTTTTAATTCACAATATATGTTAGGGCTGGCTGTCAGAGACCAAGCTATGCCATTGCTTAGCACTAACTACTGTGTTTGCTTGTTGCAGAAAGTATTTACAAGATCCCTGGTGATGATGCTAAATTTTATGGTGTGTTCACAACATCAATGAATGGCCTGATGGGGTCAGCCATATGTTCCTTCACCATAGAAGATATTCAGGAAGCCTTCAAAGGGAAGTTCAAGGAACAAGCAACAAGTAGTTCAGCTTGGCTTCCAGTATTGAGCAACCGGGTGCCTGAGCCCCGTCCTGGAGACTGTGTCAATGATACAGAAACGTTACCGGGTGAGGAAATGGAACTGACTGCCAATAAACAATGAAAACTGTAGCTTCAAGGTTTAAGCCTCTTTCACTTGCATGGCTGAAAACCACATGAAGATACGTGTATCCCAGGGTCATTCAGTTTGGAAGCAAGAATCCCTTCTGACAAGAAGTCTTTTTTAGTGTAAATTATGTGGTATACAGACTTGCTGTTGGTGGGCTGGTCTGTTTATCTTGCCAACACAGAACTTTATTCAAATGACTTCCCTGTCACATGAGTTTATCACAAATTCATGTGATAGAGAAGTCATAAAACACTTCTGCTGTGAGTCCATTTTCTTGTTCCATTTTTTAAGAGATTAAAGCACATAGTTAGATAGCAAAATAAAGCAGATCTCTATAGAACTTTGAATCTGGCCTTGAAGCTATGCCGTTTCTTCTAATTTCCATAAAATATGTTAGTTTTAAAAGAATTTGTTGTTGTTTGTAAAACTATTCCAATTTAGTTATATTGTTTGTGCAGATACTGTCTTGAACTTCATAAGATCACACCCGCTGATGGATGCAGCTGTTTCACATGAAAATGGGAAACCCATATTTTATAAGCGGGACCTCCTGTTTACACATCTGGTGGTTGATAAGCTGAAGATTGACTTATTTGGCTCTGATCTAGAATATATTGTCTACTATGCTGGGACCAGTAAGTACAGTCATCCTTGAACTAACTTGAATCTGCAGCTACAGCAATTGAAGGACAGGCCAGTTCCTTGTTGTTGCCATATCTGTACTGCCAAAGGTGGTACATTCTGCACAGTAAGACAGCAATAATAATAATAATAATATTCTGAATTTAGACAAGTAACAGAGTAACGCTGTCTTCATAGAGATGTGAACTTACACTTCTAAGATTTTTCAGTTTCTTTTCCCTCAAAACTGAGAGAAATTTGATGACAGCAATGAGCTAGGCAATGCTGGACAAGTAATATTGTCGTTTGTATGGGAATAGAGTCAGATTCTCACTGCCTAGTTCCTGTATCTGGTTGTCTGGTGACATCAGTCTTAAGTTGCTGTGACTGTGTCTGACGTATCTGAGCTAACTGCAGTTGCGATATTTAGTCTTCACTCACCGTTACATATTTCCTTACAACTTTGTTACAGTGTGAAATTTATCAGTCAGCTTTAAAAGGAATCTTGTTTTTTGTGAATACATGTTGTCAAATCGTAAGTTACTGGCCAAAGAGATCCATTCTCCAAAAAGTTTTTCATTTCTATCATTTGAAGAAAGATTGTTAACCCTTATCCTGCTAACGTGGAGAATATGGTGAGCCCCTAATAATGCCAGCAGATGGCAGATGGGATTTAACTTGGTGGTCAAAGGGTTAAACTATTCTTTTATTAATAACATCAGTTTTAATAGTTTAATAGACATGTACTTTATTGATCATTTAAATTATCTTCAAAAGTATTTTGTTGCCCTTTGATATTTCATACTTCCATTTTTTTCTCCAGTTGATTTGTAGATAAACATTGTCACCTTCTCTGTTACTACCTGTGTTCATGAAAAAATTATTTATTGTGCACAAGCTTAAAGTGGGCTGGTACACTGCTTGAATATGTACAATGTAGAGTTCAGTATAGAAGGCTGTGCTTTTCTGTAAATGTGGTGGGCTTGTTCCGCCAGTAATTATACATTCAGAGCACCTACACTACAAAGTTAAGACTGTCAACATTGTAGAACTGCTCATTACGTAATTTAATCTTCCAAAATGAAGCTCTTTCATGTTTGTATTAGAGAAAGGATAAGGTGCTAGCAGAATATCAAAGTGTCTTAGTGGTAACCAGAACTAGAGCAACCATGTGTTTGAATTCCAGATGAGGGCCGAGTGTACAAAGTGGTTCAGTGGTATGATTCAGGTCGAGAATCCTCATCTATACTCCTGGATGTGTTTGATGTGACTCCTGGGGAGCCCATTCGTTTGATGGAAATATCACGACAGGTAAGGGTCATGAACAGCTTGTGGTTACAGGTGCTTCTGAATGTAGCTGTGAGGCAGAATACCGTCTGTCTTGACATGCTTTCCATCAGTGTGTAAGAACCAATTTCTGTTCTTGTCCTTACAAAGAAACATCACAATGTGCGTTCACTGTGTTGTGTTCATCTTTCGACTGTGTGCTGCATACTCATTTGTATTTTGTCCCATTTATTTTGCACTTACTTATTCATCTTTTCAGCCTTTCATTATTATAAGAATTATTAAATGAAGGAGAATGAGATGAAAAGGACAGGAAGCATGAATGGGGTGATATAAAATGTGTCCATAGTGTTAATCAAAAAACTCCAAGGGAAGTTAACTTTTGGGTCACATGGGCATGGATGGGAAGATATATTACAGTGGATGTTAAAGAAATGGTTTGTGACAATGTAGAATGGCTGCAGCTAGCATTGGGTAGGGTCCATCAATGGGGTTTGCTAATATGCTGATGAACCAGTGAGTTCAATAAGGGAAGGTAGAAATTTGTTGACCAGATGAATGAGTATCAGCTGAGCAAGGAGCACCCAGCTTCATGGATGTGGTATTCTTCATCTTTTGAAATTTTATCATAAGTAACTAGTTCAGTTTTGAGTTATTGTGATTAGTTCTGTATTTGTTTAAATGACAAATATTTCAGTTTGTTTAGATATAAATATATTTTTGTAACTATCTTATTTAGTGTATTTGCATCAGGTTGAAAATAATATTTTTGGCATCAGTTATTTTTTCATTTTTAATTTATTTTATGTTGCTGACTCTAACATAGTCTGTATAGCACTGATTCAGACATAGACTTAAAGAACTTACTGGCATAAATATTTGATATGATAAACAATTTTTATACAGTTTTCCCCAGTACATTTCATAAATTTCCATGTGCAGTATTACTGTTCTTGTTAGTAATGTTCATTTTGATTTCTATCCCTTAGCACAAATTCCTGTATGTTGCATCTGATCATCGTATTCGCCAGATTGACCTTGTGATGTGTAACCGACGCTATGATAATTGTCTTCGTTGTGTTCATGATCCATATTGTGGATGGGATAAAGACACTAATTCCTGCAAGCCTTTTCAACCAGGGTAAGGGACAGATTTAATTCTTAGAATTCAGAATTTAAAATATTTTGGGCATTATGTGAATTACAATTAGTAACAATGTTAACGAAACCTGTTAACGCAATATAAGATTTGAAACTCTCACTCCAGTCAATGTAAAGACAGCGACCTTCTGAGATGTGATGTCATACAGTGTGACAAACATACTGTCCTGAATATGGTGCCATTGCATTTCTTGGAAATGCTGGTACCTTCTATTGTACTACATGGCATCCCATTCAAGAAGACCATGCTTTACTTACTTCAAGTATGTTGTGTTTAAACTGGGCCAGGCAGGGGGGAGAAGGTGTATAAAGAGGTATTATATAACACTGGACACATATTTCACATCATAAGTAATATACACTCATTCTGGCAGGCTTTGCATTTCGTAGTCCGTAGAGGCCTTTGTTGACCGATTGTTGACTTCAGTAAAAAGGGCTGCTGTTTGCTGTGTGTTGTGTAGGCAGCAGTCTGTTCAACATGCTGTTCTCTCATTCAGAGGAGTCCTATTAGGTGTTTGTGTCTAATTGTGTGTGATATAAAACCTTAACAATGATGTGGCCTAGACCCAATTTGGGCTGTTAAGCTGTAGAAAATAAACAGGGTTACTAAGAGTTGTGAAATTAATATTTCTAGCTGTATTGAAAGGATTGTAGTATAAATGCTGAATCTGCAGTGGTTGTTATTGCCATATATTTTGTCCTTTCTCTTTGTTGACCAGAGTAGTTTCCTGTTTGGAATCCTGCTCTTGAAAAATGGAGTAGTGAAGTAATTTTTTAGATATTGTATACCAATGCAAGGAGAATTTCTCACACAAAAATTAGCATTTATATCTATACCATAATTTTAAATATAATCTTCTGTACAAAATTAAGACCTTTTTTTTGTCCTATATTGCATACATAAATTAAAATTAAAGTCATTATGTAGACAAAGTACGCCTGCATCAAGACTCTTCTCTTGTGTCTCTGTAACCACTGTGTTTGCAGGTTGCTGCAAGATGTGTCCAACAGCACAATGAGTGTGTGTGACAGCAGTGTGGTGAAGAAGAAGATGGTGGTCACATGGGGTCAGAGTATTCACTTGGGTTGCTTTCTCAAAATGCCTGAGGTCCTGAGTAGCCAGACTGTGACATGGTTCCATTACAACAAGGAGAAGGGCCGCTATCAAATTGTGTACAGGTCATGCTCACACTCATTCCTTTTTAAATATGATGTTTAATGATGCTCTAAGTTATGAAGGTTTTGTGGTTTCAAATGGTAGATGAATGAATGAGTATGGGTGATAGGTGCAATTATACTGAAAGCGAGAAAATGAAGTAACTGGAGAATAACTTGTTTTAGTACCACTTTGTCCACTACAAATCCCACATGGACTGGCCTGGGTTTGAACCTGGGCCTCCGTGATGAGTCAAGTATAAGGTTACCAAACTAAGACACTATGAATACACCACAAAGTTAACCATTCAAGACATGTTCAGTGTTTTTTTCTGGTGAGTCATGAAAGGCATCACAATCAGTTGTTTCCCAGTCATTCTGTCTCCTATGGCACTTTGGCGCATATGGGGGTCATGGCCTCCCCATTTTTTTTCTTCCAATTCTATACTTTCTTGGGTTTTCAAAACAATTTAGATTTTATGAGGTAGGGTTGTCAGTCCTACACCCAACCCCCAACAATCCTGGATGACTGACTGGTTACTTCATCATCCAGTTTCTCACTGCCAACCTGAGTGGCATGGGAGACCATACCAGTAGCTCTGCTACCGCCAGTATAGCTTGGTGGATTGTTGAAACACACAAACTCCACCACCATTTGTCTAGGTCTTGCAATTCCTAGGCAGAAGTTTTTCAGTCATAGCAGACTGATATTGCGAATATGAAATAAAATACCGAATGATGTGTGTTCTTAATTGAATCATGTGCTGCAAATTCATTCTGCAGTAAATGCTTCCTTTTTTCACCAAAACCTTCAAGTGTTCTTGTACCTAGAAAAATGATGATAAGGGGTTAGTAAAGTTTCACAGTATGATGTCATTGTTGGACATAAACAAGAGTAGAAGATAGAATATATGGACAGGAGAAAAACTGTAAGAAAAATTTAAGTGTAAGGAAATCTTTTACATGTTGAGCTGCACATTCTGGTTTATCACTCTGATCTGTTCACATAGTGATGATACCTGTGAAACTGCGAATGTATTATGTCACTGTTTTTCAGAGACTCAGCAGTCTTGCTAGTGACACTGGGATTCAGTTCTGCAGTTGCTGGTTGCAATCAGTGTGTGGTGGAATTCTTAACCAGAAGTTTTATGGTTTAGTGATGAAACGTGGCTGCATTTAAGCCAGGAGTGCACAAAGTTTCCAGAATTTTAGAGGGCACCTCAACATTTTAGGTGCTGCTGTACAAAATTTATTCACCATGGCTACCTGGCAACTTGGTGACTCAGGATTTATGCATCCCTCGTTTAAGCAGCTATATCACTACTTATAATATTTCCCCACTGGCTTTGATCAGAGGTACAGAATGGGTAAGGCAGTCTTAAGTTTGAGACTTATCACACCTGATGCCATTGCTTACTCTGCACCAAATTCCCTCAGCTTTGTAATTGCTGTTTATATTTGTTATGTGCAAGGTGAATGAAACAGGGAGCAAAGGAATTGATTTTTCAAAGATCTTGACAATTAAAGTCTCTCCAACTTGAAGCTTATGGTTGGTGTCCGTTTTTAGATGTCATGAGTTCCAAGTAGGTCACAGTTCTGCTGTGAAACCAGTGTTTGCTTGTGTCCCACACTGTATAGTCTGATGAAGGATTCTTAGATTTTGGTGTGTGTGTGTGTGTTTTGGGGGGGTGTCATATCTCTAAATATCAGTATTGTTTCTTTCCAAACCACCAAAATTGCCCTTCCATATTATGATAACATTCAAATATCTACAAAGGAAGATATGTGTGTTCAATGATTAAAACAGCCCCAGAATACCAATGGAAAAACATCTCTCAGTTTTCTGTATTTACTTGAAATTATGAAACCTTTCTCTTTGATGTTTACTGGAAGTTTAATATTAAACTCCAGGTTTTGTCTACTAGCTTTATGGTTTTGAAACAAACACACTATAAGTTGCTGTCATGAACTGACTCAGCAAATCATATTATAGCAGTAATCTAACATACATTAACCCAGAAAAATCCAGTTCCTCTGTCCTTTTGTTTCTTCTTTTCGTCATTTCTTGTTTCTTCCCTACACATATTTCTTTCTATTATTCTCCTCATTTCTTCCTTCCCCTCTTTCTTTCCCTCCCATCTAGGATTTTTAAGTGGCAATTTAGGTGTTATGCTTAAAACAGTGTCCTTGGACTGCAGTAGCTGAAGTAAATAGCAATGAATACACATTGAGTGTTTCAGTAATTTTTGTGTTACAGGCCAGACAAATACATAGAAACCTCAGAACATGGGCTGGTTATTATTGCCGTGAATGAGGCCGACTCTGGGCGTTATGACTGCTGGATGGGAGGCTCGCTGCTCTGCAGTTACAACATCACTGTTGATGCACATCGATGTGCCCCACCTGGCAAGTCTCATGACTATCAGAAGGTCTATTCTGATTGGTGTCATGAGTTTGAGAAGTACAAGATGGCTATGAAGACTTGGGAAAGGAAACAGGCTGTAAGTATTGAGATTAGTTTGTGCATTATGCCTGAGCTTTTAAAGAAATAGTTGATAATAATGAAGAACGTATAGAAAAATGAAAGTGTAGCTTGTATGAAGTTTATTCATCTATATGCTTGGAAGTGCTTTAACGTTAATTGTCATTCCCAGCCAAGCGTTCAGAAGTGACTGTTATTCACCTGTCTTGTAAGTGTTGCATGGTAAAGTTTCACTTCTTCAGTAGATATGATGTATAGAGGCAGTTTTCTGTGCATATTGGCTCCAGTCTTAACACTTTCCGACCGGCATTGGTACTAGTACCAACGGGCCTCTCACGCCACCAATCTGGCGTTGGTACTAGTACCAAGCCGATTTTCATAAGCTTGCTAAAAAAAAAGTATTGGGCGTAATGACTTCGGGTTTGTACCATTAGACTCGTCCATGTTCGTAGATTCAGTGCCACTGGTCGGGTCCCTTCCAGCACGTATAAGTGTGTAGTGAGGGTCAGTATAACACACGTGCGCCATCAGCTGGTTTGACCTTGCAGTCAACACGTGTGTGTTGTTTGTTTTCGTTACCGCACCCAAACATTCAGACGCCACAAAATATCTTGGGGCTGTCAAAGCAT
>Ga0123354_10018581_pt1 | contig 10902 bp, 4 predicted proteins | sample TergutLab28metaG_2_FD_97872 | JGI IMG/M metagenome (GOLD analysis project Ga0123354, IMG submission 97872) | Labiotermes labralis P4 segment gut microbial communities from Petit-Saut dam, French Guiana - Lab288 P4 | ecosystem: Host-associated > Arthropoda: Insects > Digestive system > Gut ... | reverse complement strand
TTTCTAGACCTGGAGCCGCTACTTTTTTCATTCAAGTAGCTCCTCAATTGACCTCACGAGGCTCACGAGGCTGAGTGGACCCCGTTCCAGACCCACTACTACTCAGAAAATCTGGTAGCGTCGAGGATCGTAGCCAGAAACTCTGACCACTAGAACACAGAGGCGGTCAAAATCGGATATATATAGTTCAATTATGAACGCACATAATATTTAAAACGAGCTTCTTTATTTTAGACAGTTCTGGCTTAGACGTTTATTTCTCTCTGGTACAAATAAAGTAGGAGGGAAATTAAAATCGACACTCCGTTTCATGTTAAGTATTGCAGTTTGATGAAGCACTACGTACACAAATGGAATCACTCTAAAATAGCTTGAAAGACTTTACTGCAGTCATCATTTCAATCGCCTTCAGATTGTTACATCATATTACTAGGGGGTGCTGATAAGTCCTTAGCCCGACCTACTTCCCAATGTCATAGGACAGAATCGATAGTGTCGTTGAAAAGAGGGGTCTATTCATGTGCCGAATTACAAGTCTTTTCTTGTTACAGAGGCTGAGGGGAAGCATGTCAGGCGACGCGCGCGATTTCAACAACATATACATACGAGCTGTCATCAAGTTTTTTCCCCCCTGCAAGGCAAGGCGCCGAAGGAAATTCACGCCATTCTGATAGAAACATTAGGGGAACATGCACCATCGTATGCCACCGTCAAAAACTGGGAGGCCCAATTTAAACGTGGTGATTTTTCCACCTGTGATGTGCCTCGTCCTGGACGACAAAAAACAGTGACCACCCCGGCGATTATTGATCAAATTCACGAGCTAATCTTGGGAGACCGTCGGATTTCGGCTAAATCAATAGCCGAGCAACTGGGCATCTCATGTCAGCGGGTTGGGTCCATCATTCATAAAGATTTGGACATGCGGAAGCTCTCCATGGAGCGGTCCCGACATTCCTGAACGCGGATCAAAAACGTGAACGGTGCCAGTCGTCTGAGCAAATTTTGGAATTTTTTCGGCGCGATCCAAATGATTTCCTGTCGCGATTATTGACCATGGACGAAACCTGGTTATATTATTATGACCCGGAGACAGAGCAACAATCAGTGGACTGGCGGCATAGCGGCTCACCCCGCCCCCAAAAAATTCCGAGTGCAAAAATTCGCTGAAAAGTTCTCGCCGCGATTCAATTTTTTGGGATCAAGACGGCATCCTCTTTATTGATTATCTTCCAAAGGGTCAAACTATAAACGCGGAGTATTACTCATCTCTGCTGGTGCAATTGAAGGACATTTTGAAGGAAAAACGCCGCGGGAAGTTAACCAAGGGGGTCTTGTTCTTGAACGACAATGCCTCGGCTCACCGGGCACTTGAAACCTATAAGAAACTGGCCTACCTGGGTTTCCATTATCTTGACCACCCACCCTATTCTCCGGATCTTGCCCCGTCGGACTATCACCTGTTCCCCGGACTGAAAAAAAATTGAAATTTCGCCATTTTTTGTCCGACAAGGAGGTCATTGCTGCCGCGGAGAACTGGTTCGACGGACAACTTTCTGATTTTTTTTTTGAGTGGCGTGCAGAAGTTAGAGCAAAGGGCTAAGAAATGTATTGAGCTTCGTAGGGAATATGTTGAATAAATCCCGAGTTTGTTCGCTGTAGCTTGTTTCCTTCCTGTTCGGGCTAAGGAATTACCAGCATCCCTTCGTATTATATTAGGTAATATATAAATTTTGAATTACAGTATATGTATATAATGTTTTGAATTTTAAATAACTGAACGTACGCTTAAAACTTCCACGAAATTGCTATTTAACTAAATAACTATTTTAAGAATAATAATAAAAACAAAAATACATGAGGCCTAATTGCCATTTCATCATGTTGCATGTATAGACCCAAATTTAAAATTCATTCACTATTTACACTATGAAAGAATGGGCTGTAATTTGACAACTTACTTGCGCGTACAAAATAAACACGTTACCCTGATTTCTTTTTGACGTTGTATTGACCGTGCATCTCAGTATATTTATCTCAGTATTTAACCAACTTGATGCACAAAGTTTGTTTCACAATAAGTTTTATTTCATGCCTCTACATGTTTCGAGTACATGTGCACACAGCCTCTGTTATCATCACACCTATAGGTGTGATGATAACAGAGGCTGTGTAATACAATGTTGACCTCCTGATGATGAGCACATGTGCTCGAAACATGTAGAGGCATGAAATAAAACTTATTGTGAAATAAATTTTGTGCATCAAGTTGGTTAAGTAATGAGATAAAAAACGTTACCCTGAGCTCGTCTCCTCATCACACTGACGAAGCAGCAACAAACATATCTATGGCACAGTCGGTACTGATTTAATTTTGTCCTTGTGAAGGCCATGGAGACATGTGGGGGAAATGGAGAGTTATGTAGCTCATTCACTCCTAACCTTGGCATTAGATGGACTGCAGTTGTCATCTTCGGGCCCCGGCTGGTTTGCGTCAATACGAAAAGTGTCCCTGCACCCATTAAAAGTAATTGGTGGCCTCGGAGCTTGTCTGGGAGCTTCATAAAATGGAAAATACTCCATCTTACATACGTATCTGCCAAAATCAACATATTGGCTATTTCGATGAAAACTATCGACAGATATACGACTAGCAGAGTGGTTGAAATCTTTCATAAAATGTCTCAAATTGTGGAAAAAATATAATAAAAGAAGATTCTTTCCGGATATTAACTTGCTTTAGGAATAAAATAGTGCTAAATTACCTTACGTAAAAGATATTACCGTGAAATATTTCGAAGCACTAACTCTTGATTTCGAAGATTATACTCCCAAGGATGTGCCTCAGCAGAGCTGGGTGCACGGCCCATTGAACGTTGCTGTTGAACAGCTGGCTGATGACATTTCCTGCATTGCTGGCCTTCAGTAACAACTTATCCAGATAAAACAAGGAGAAGATGCCACACCACAATTTTTAAAAATAGAATGAATGTGTTCTAAATCAAAGTAAATAAAATAAGCATTTCTGGTAATTTAGGTTCTGAAAGACTTACTACCCTTTTCTACAACCTCCCTGTAGAATAAGCCGCGTATTCAATACTCGGCTTCACAAAAAGTTCCAAAGCGGACTGAACACACAGCGTGACATAAAATGTCCTTTCAAACAGAATACCACAGTCTGAAAACTTTTCGAAGCAATTATGTCAACACTCGGATTAATATTCCATTAACTATTAATTTTGTGCTGTAGTTCTGATGTTTGTATTTTTGCCAGTATAGTATATAATGCCACCAACACACTTGTTAATCTTATATTAATATTACTACTTTGTAAAAGATCATATTTTTCCATATATTATTTATGTTTTAAAAACAATATTGTATTTAATTTCGATACAGTAGTCAAGTGAGTGAACGTAAGAGTATACACACTTCTAATTAAAAGTTGAAATATAGGTTACAAGGCTGACTCCCGAACTTAAACTAGATACCAGGCGAAAAGATTTATAACATGTAAAAGGTAAAGAAATCCCTTTATATGCCCTGATAGGCCCTTAGGGCTCCAGGAGTTTGAAGAGGGCAGGATTTCTAGACAATTGGCACATAAAGGTGATAAAGTTGTCAGCCTTACGTACGGGCCACCTTTAACTCACAGGAGATACCACTGGTACTCATTTCGATTAGAGGCTGAGTTGAACCCAGGGCCACAGTGTGGCCGAAAGGATTAAGTTAATGAAAAATTCAATGATGACTTCGGAAATGGAAGCCGCGAACTGGAGGTTCGTAGCGCAGTGCCTCAACCGACTGCGCCATCGCGTACCCCACAGTACAAAGGGTTACCTGATTTTAACCTTAACACACTGTACTCCCTGAAGAAGTTATTTTTGTCGAAACATGTCGCCATAGGATCTTTACTGTTTATACGCGTCTTATATTGTATATTTGGTTGGTTCAATAAAGGAATACATCACCTGTATCATACAGCTTGGTACTGTACGATGTGTTATCATTTTTCAGGTCAATGTACGAATATTTTACGTCTTCGCATTCACAAAATTTATCGTAATTTTTAAATGTGTTTGATTTTTCAGTTTAAAACTTTATACTGTGTTAGTTTACGTAAACAAAATAGTAAACACTGTTTTTTATAAAATCCCTCAAAATATCAACGAAAAAGAGGAATCGTAGAGGAGTTGTATAAAAAGCGAACACCACACAGACGTTAAGCTCCAGTGCTGCAGAAATACCCCAACTTTCCAGGCCAGAAATTTCCTCTCACGAGAGGAAAAGGGATCTGCGCCGCATTGCGTCTCCAGCATTCCTACTGGAAATCACTGGTCCATACATGAATGTTTAAATAACACAGCGTCTTCACTTGGCGAGTTCTTTCAAGAGGGTGAAATGGCCCAAAATGTAACTGAATAAAACTAACTTTTTTTGTAATATTGAAATTAGGGATGCGGCTCTCACTGCTATATTCTGAACTACGATTTTTTACTACGTGTCAGCTTTAATGTGCAAGTGCCTGTCTCCTAAAAGCAAATAACAAGGGTTAATTGTCTTCAATTCTCTTCCATTTTATTTTGGACCACTTCTGTTGCTTAAAAATCCTGTGCATAATAAGAATAATGAACACATAGAAACTATCCACTTTCTCATCATTAAACAGAAATATCCTCTTCATATCAATGACAAAATTACAAATATACATGCATCGCCGTATACATTCTGCCAACACCCATCGCAGTAATCTCTAGCATGAACATTTATAAAGCAATCTCATACCTTAACCACACATTAAGGCGTTAACAACACTTCATATTACCGGCTAATATTTCCCTAAATTAGACAGACCCACGTACGACGCATAAATTATAAACGCAGTCAATTACCACAAATCACAAAAAAAGAAACCTATTTTTCCAAGTTAAAGCTTGTTTCCTACAATTTATTCATTTATACCTAACAATTATGCCAAAGAAACACTTGACGATTCTGACAGGCTCACTAGAATTACGGGATTTATCGTCTGCTAATTTGTACGTTGGTACAGATACGACATAATTTCCAATGTGAAATTTACATGAATGGTACAGTCTACCATTCAACTGCCATTTTTTTTTGTTCCTAAAATCTACACTGGCTTATGTAAATGACTAAATTTAGGACATGAAGAATCATTCCATGAAAACATTAGGCCTACACGTGAAGGATTAAGAAGGATACCAGTCGGTTACTTAAACAAAACCGTTAGTTTGGTAAATGAAGAATAAAGTCCAAATAGATGCCACTAATTACTTTATTATGCTTAAGTTAGGCTCAACATGTTTCGGGCACCGTTATGCCCATCATCAGGAGCTCACGACGATAGCGTTGGTAATCACATAGGCCGTCTGGTTCTCGAGTTCCTGCTGGTTGGAAGTTAAGTGCAAGCAGAACGGATGAGTGTCCGGACACTCATCCGTTCTGCTTGCACTTAACTTCCAACCAGCAGGAACTCGAGAACCAGACGGCCTATGTGATTACCAACGCTATCGTCGTGAGCTCCTGATGATGGGCATAACGGTGCCCGAAACATGTTGAGCCTAACTTAAGCATAATAAAGTAATTAGTGGCATCTATTTGGACTTTATTCTTCATTTACCAAACTAACGGTTTTGTTTAAGTAACCGACTGGTATCCTTCTTAATCCTTCACGTGTAGGCCTAATGTTTTCATGGAATGATTCTTCATGTCCTAAATTTAGTCATTTACATAAGCCAGTGTAGATTTTAGGAACAAAAAAAAATGGCAGTTGAATGGTAGACTGTACCATTCATGTAAATTTCACATTGGAAATTATGTCGTATCTGTACCAACGTACAAATTAGCAGACGATAAATCCCGTAATTCTAGTGAGCCTGTCAGAATCGTCAAGTGTTTCTTTGGCATAATTGTTAGGTATAAATGAATAAATTGTAGGAAACAAGCTTTAACTTGGAAAAATAGGTTTCTTTTTTTGTGATTTGTGGTAATTGACTGCGTTTATAATTTATGCGTCGTACGTGGGTCTGTCTAATTTAGGGAAATATTAGCCGGTAATATGAAGTGTTGTTAACGCCTTAATGTGTGGTTAAGGTATGAGATTGCTTTATAAATGTTCATGCTAGAGATTACTGCGATGGGTGTTGGCAGAATGTATACGGCGATGCATGTATATTTGTAATTTTGTCATTGATATGAAGAGGATATTTCTGTTTAATGATGAGAAAGTGGATAGTTTCTATGTGTTCATTATTCTTATTATGCACAGGATTTTTAAGCAACAGAAGTGGTCCAAAATAAAATGGAAGAGAATTGAAGACAATTAACCCTTGTTATTTGCTTTTAGGAGACAGGCACTTGCACATTAAAGCTGACACGTAGTAAAAAATCGTAGTTCAGAATATAGCAGTGAGAGCCGCATCCCTAATTTCAATATTACAAAAAAAGTTAGTTTTATTCAGTTACATTTTGGGCCATTTCACCCTCTTGAAAGAACTCGCCAAGTGAAGACGCTGTGTTATTTAAACATTCATGTATGGACCAGTGATTTCCAGTAGGAATGCTGGAGACGCAATGCGGCGCAGATCCCTTTTCCTCTCGTGAGAGGAAATTTCTGGCCTGGAAAGTTGGGGTATTTCTGCAGCACTGGAGCTTAACGTCTGTGTGGTGTTCGCTTTTTATACAACTCCTCTACGATTCCTCTTTTTCGTTGATATTTTGAGGGATTTTATAAAAAACAGTGTTTACTATTTTGTTTACGTAAACTAACACAGTATAAAGTTTTAAACTGAAAAATCAAACACATTTAAAAATTACGATAAATTTTGTGAATGCGAAGACGTAAAATATTCGTACATTGACCTGAAAAATGATAACACATCGTACAGTACCAAGCTGTATGATACAGGTGATGTATTCCTTTATTGAACCAACCAAATATACAATATAAGACGCGTATAAACAGTAAAGATCCTATGGCGACATGTTTCGACAAAAATAACTTCTTCAGGGAGTACAGTGTGTTAAGGTTAAAATCAGGTAACCCTTTGTACTGTGGGGTACGCGATGGCGCAGTCGGTTGAGGCACTGCGCTACGAACCTCCAGTTCGCGGCTTCCATTTCCGAAGTCATCATTGAATTTTTCATTAACTTAATCCTTTCGGCCACACTGTGGCCCTGGGTTCAACTCAGCCTCTAATCGAAATGAGTACCAGTGGTATCTCCTGTGAGTTAAAGGTGGCCCGTACGTAAGGCTGACAACTTTATCACCTTTATGTGCCAATTGTCTAGAAATCCTGCCCTCTTCAAACTCCTGGAGCCCTAAGGGCCTATCAGGGCATATAAAGGGATTTCTTTACCTTTTACATGTTATAAATCTTTTCGCCTGGTATCTAGTTTAAGTTCGGGAGTCAGCCTTGTAACCTATATTTCAACTTTTAATTAGAAGTGTGTATACTCTTACGTTCACTCACTTGACTACTGTATCGAAATTAAATACAATATTGTTTTTAAAACATAAATAATATATGGAAAAATATGATCTTTTACAAAGTAGTAATATTAATATAAGATTAACAAGTGTGTTGGTGGCATTATATACTATACTGGCAAAAATACAAACATCAGAACTACAGCACAAAATTAATAGTTAATGGAATATTAATCCGAGTGTTGACATAATTGCTTCGAAAAGTTTTCAGACTGTGGTATTCTGTTTGAAAGGACATTTTATGTCACGCTGTGTGTTCAGTCCGCTTTGGAACTTTTTGTGAAGCCGAGTATTGAATACGCGGCTTATTCTACAGGGAGGTTGTAGAAAAGGGTAGTAAGTCTTTCAGAACCTAAATTACCAGAAATGCTTATTTTATTTACTTTGATTTAGAACACATTCATTCTATTTTTAAAAATTGTGGTGTGGCATCTTCTCCTTGTTTTATCTGGATAAGTTGTTACTGAAGGCCAGCAATGCAGGAAATGTCATCAGCCAGCTGTTCAACAGCAACGTTCAATGGGCCGTGCACCCAGCTCTGCTGAGGCACATCCTTGGGAGTATAATCTTCGAAATCAAGAGTTAGTGCTTCGAAATATTTCACGGTAATATCTTTTACGTAAGGTAATTTAGCACTATTTTATTCCTAAAGCAAGTTAATATCCGGAAAGAATCTTCTTTTATTATATTTTTTCCACAATTTGAGACATTTTATGAAAGATTTCAACCACTCTGCTAGTCGTATATCTGTCGATAGTTTTCATCGAAATAGCCAATATGTTGATTTTGGCAGATACGTATGTAAGATGGAGTATTTTCCATTTTATGAAGCTCCCAGACAAGCTCCGAGGCCACCAATTACTTTTAATGGGTGCAGGGACACTTTTCGTATTGACGCAAACCAGCCGGGGCCCGAAGATGACAACTGCAGTCCATCTAATGCCAAGGTTAGGAGTGAATGAGCTACATAACTCTCCATTTCCCCCACATGTCTCCATGGCCTTCACAAGGACAAAATTAAATCAGTACCGACTGTGCCATAGATATGTTTGTTGCTGCTTCGTCAGTGTGATGAGGAGACGAGCTCAGGGTAACGTTTTTTATCTCATTACTTAACCAACTTGATGCACAAAATTTATTTCACAATAAGTTTTATTTCATGCCTCTACATGTTTCGAGCACATGTGCTCATCATCAGGAGGTCAACATTGTATTACACAGCCTCTGTTATCATCACACCTATAGGTGTGATGATAACAGAGGCTGTGTGCACATGTACTCGAAACATGTAGAGGCATGAAATAAAACTTATTGTGAAACAAACTTTGTGCATCAAGTTGGTTAAATACTGAGATAAATATACTGAGATGCACGGTCAATACAACGTCAAAAAGAAATCAGGGTAACGTGTTTATTTTGTACGCGCAAGTAAGTTGTCAAATTACAGCCCATTCTTTCATAGTGTAAATAGTGAATGAATTTTAAATTTGGGTCTATACATGCAACATGATGAAATGGCAATTAGGCCTCATGTATTTTTGTTTTTATTATTATTCTTAAAATAGTTATTTAGTTAAATAGCAATTTCGTGGAAGTTTTAAGCGTACGTTCAGTTATTTAAAATTCAAAACATTATATACATATACTGTAATTCAAAATTTATATATTACCTAATATAATACGAAGGGATGCTGGTAATTCCTTAGCCCGAACAGGAAGGAAACAAGCTACAGCGAACAAACTCGGGATTTATTCAACATATTCCCTACGAAGCTCAATACATTTCTTAGCCCTTTGCTCTAACTTCTGCACGCCACTCAAAAAAAAAATCAGAAAGTTGTCCGTCGAACCAGTTCTCCGCGGCAGCAATGACCTCCTTGTCGGACAAAAAATGGCGAAATTTCAATTTTTTTTCAGTCCGGGGAACAGGTGATAGTCCGACGGGGCAAGATCCGGAGAATAGGGTGGGTGGTCAAGATAATGGAAACCCAGGTAGGCCAGTTTCTTATAGGTTTCAAGTGCCCGGTGAGCCGAGGCATTGTCGTTCAAGAACAAGACCCCCTTGGTTAACTTCCCGCGGCGTTTTTCCTTCAAAATGTCCTTCAATTGCACCAGCAGAGATGAGTAATACTCCGCGTTTATAGTTTGACCCTTTGGAAGATAATCAATAAAGAGGATGCCGTCTTGATCCCAAAAAATTGAATCGCGGCGAGAACTTTTCAGCGAATTTTTGCACTCGGAATTTTTTGGGGGCGGGGTGAGCCGCTATGCCGCCAGTCCACTGATTGTTGCTCTGTCTCCGGGTCATAATAATATAACCAGGTTTCGTCCATGGTCAATAATCGCGACAGGAAATCATTTGGATCGCGCCGAAAAAATTCCAAAATTTGCTCAGACGACTGGCACCGTTCACGTTTTTGATCCGCGTTCAGGAATGTCGGGACCGCTCCATGGAGAGCTTCCGCATGTCCAAATCTTTATGAATGATGGACCCAACCCGCTGACATGAGATGCCCAGTTGCTCGGCTATTGATTTAGCCGAAATCCGACGGTCTCCCAAGATTAGCTCGTGAATTTGATCAATAATCGCCGGGGTGGTCACTGTTTTTTGTCGTCCAGGACGAGGCACATCACAGGTGGAAAAATCACCACGTTTAAATTGGGCCTCCCAGTTTTTGACGGTGGCATACGATGGTGCATGTTCCCCTAATGTTTCTATCAGAATGGCGTGAATTTCCTTCGGCGCCTTGCCTTGCAGGGGGGAAAAAACTTGATGACAGCTCGTATGTATATGTTGTTGAAATCGCGCGCGTCGCCTGACATGCTTCCCCTCAGCCTCTGTAACAAGAAAAGACTTGTAATTCGGCACATGAATAGACCCCTCTTTTCAACGACACTATCGATTCTGTCCTATGACATTGGGAAGTAGGTCGGGCTAAGGACTTATCAGCACCCCCTAGTAATATGATGTAACAATCTGAAGGCGATTGAAATGATGACTGCAGTAAAGTCTTTCAAGCTATTTTAGAGTGATTCCATTTGTGTACGTAGTGCTTCATCAAACTGCAATACTTAACATGAAACGGAGTGTCGATTTTAATTTCCCTCCTACTTTATTTGTACCAGAGAGAAATAAACGTCTAAGCCAGAACTGTCTAAAATAAAGAAGCTCGTTTTAAATATTATGTGCGTTCATAATTGAACTATATATATCCGATTTTGACCGCCTCTGTGTTCTAGTGGTCAGAGTTTCTGGCTACGATCCTCGACGCTACCAGATTTTCTGAGTAGTAGTGGGTCTGGAACGGGGTCCACTCAGCCTCGTGAGCCTCGTGAGGTCAATTGAGGAGCTACTTGAATGAAAAAAGTAGCGGCTCCAGGTCTAGAAA